>Ga0172372_10005046_pt1 | contig 18537 bp, 26 predicted proteins | sample LakKiv5m_2_FD_114544 | JGI IMG/M metagenome (GOLD analysis project Ga0172372, IMG submission 114544) | Freshwater microbial communities from Kabuno Bay, South-Kivu, Congo - kab_092012_9.5m | ecosystem: Environmental > Aquatic > Freshwater > Lake | place: Democratic Republic of the Congo...
CTACTGCCGCTACTGCCGCTACTGCCGCTACTGCCGCTACTGCCGCTTGTACCAGATGAACCAGACGCACCGCTTGTTCCACTTGTACCAGAACTACCACTTGAGCCGGATCCTCCACCACCGCCAGTTGATTTTGACACATTGCCTACATTATCTACGGTTAGATACAATGTGTTGATATTATTTGTGGGTATATTTGTTAATTTTAGATATGAAGATGTTAAAGATCCACTGATATTTAGTGAACCAGTTACCTTGGATACTGTTAATAGTGATGGATTATATATCTTCATTTGTTACATTATATATATATAAAGCTTTATATATATATATAAAGTTTATGTTAATTCTCTAACTACAAGTGAAGGATAAATTGTATAAGTATTATTCAGTGTTTTGATACCAACCGCTAGTATATCACTAGTACCATCTATTTTTCTACCCAAACCATAATAGGGATCCAACACTATCATATTACTCACTTCCTGACCGCCTGTGCCTGCAAAATATCCAGTAGCAATAGTAGTACCCATATTAGTTATAGGATTGCCAGTACTAGACCTAGCCATCTGCATCACTACTGATCCAGTAACATTGCCCCATGTCAACGCATTGCTTACAGATGGATTAACCAGTAAGTCCCATCTGCCACTGAATGGACTATTATTACCAGGCGACACCAACAAATCCAATTGTTCAGGTACTATTTGAGCACACTTAGCACTGTTACTATTGTATCTTATAAATAAAACAGCATCATAATCACTTGCACCTACACTAGCACCTGTATAATTTGTTACAACAGTTCTTTTACCTACATTTTGAAAACCACCTTCGCTAATAACTGTACTACATATTTGTGTCAATAAACTACCAGTTGTAGTATTAGTTTGAGTACTTATTTCATATCTTACAGGTAAATTAGGATTGCGTAGATATACAGTATCCAAATTATTATAGTTGTTTATTTCATGTACATATATCAATATGCCCTTTTGTACCACACCATATCTTACTCTACCAACACCTAACCATTCAAAATCTACGGTATATATTTGAGCTTTGCTTATATCCAATGTGTTACCACTTGGACCAATACCATTCATTTTATCTAAGTTCCAAGTGCTTTGACTAACAAATGTATCTGTTTTAATACCATTTATAGTTTTTCTCAATACCACACCAAAACTACTGCCACTTGTTTGAAAAAAGAATCCGTCGTTGTCGTCAAATAACCCAAAACTTTTTTTAATACCATTTACTCTACCATCAAATTTACCGGTACATATAACTTGTTGACTTTTTGCTGGCTGATAGTTAAATATTCTTTTGGTTTGTTTTATAGCTCTACTACCACTGGTTTGTGTTACTTTTAATGTACTATCTGCACTACCACTGTTCCAAGTTACCGTGGCACTGCCAACTGTTTTAATATCCCAGTAAAAGCTACCACTATCTACAATTTGTTTGCTATCAAACAATGTGGTGGGATTGCTTACTCTCCATTTACCAAATGCATCCACACTTGGACTATCAGCCGCGTATATTTGTGTTTTTTCAAAATATGACATATAAATTTCTATTTTAGAGTATCCAATATTGTGATCCATCGCTTTGCACACACATGTTGGTTCCTTTGTGTGCAATGCTTTGTGTTAAATCATAATCTATGTGTGACGCATTTTCAGTTGTTACATTTATTCTATGTCCCGTGGTATCTATTTTTTTTATATTATATATATTGGCATTACCCACGGGATTTGGTAATTTAACATTAAATTGTCCCGCACTAGCATCACATAGTATTGTATAATCGGTTGTACGAACTATTGTATAATTGTTATAAACTTTTTTAATGGGATAACTTACGCCAGTTACTTGTATATAACTACTGGTAATGGTATTTAGTGCCCAACTCGATGTAATTGGATAGGTACTGCCTGTTTGCATAATTGGACAATTACACGGAGCATAGCTAGCACTTAAACTATTAATTGACCAACTACTTGTTATGGGATAAAAACTGCCTGTGCCTATAAAAAAACTTCGTGTTACTTGTGTTCTACCACCAAGACTTGCTATAGCCGTACCACAAGCATTTGTACCAAATGAAATTATTGCAGTATCATTGTCATACAAATTGACAATTTCTGGTATTATTTGATTGTTATTTTCATCGTATGTTTGTATAACAACATATTTTGATCCCAAATTATGACTGAATGTCCAAATACTACTGGAACAAAAACTGCCAGTTACACTTTCGCCAGGTGGACACAAACAATTAAGAGCATAACTAGCTGTAACATCAAGAAGCTGTTTTTGGCTGCCAGTGCCATCTAGAACAATGTTACTGTCATATATTTGAAGTAACTTGTTATAACTCTCACATATTTTCTGTGAATTAAGATCTTGTGATGGAAAAACCGGCATATCATATTATATTAATTATATATCCTTTTTAAGCAGATTTTTAATTAATTCTTTCTTTTGAGCCTTATTTAATTTACCATCCGAATTTATTTTCTTAATTTCTTCGTTTAAATATGCCAACACTATATCTTTGTCAGACATCTGTTTTGTTTGTTCGTTTTTAACAGATTTACCAGATGCCATTTTGGATTCTGTTGATTTAACTTTGACTTCCACAATTGGCTTTTGTTTAGCAGTCTTAACTTCTTTTATTTCAACTTTATTATAATTTTCAAACAAAACTTCACTTTCCCATGGTGTAATCAACTGACCCTCAACAATTACTTCTAACTTTGCAACCGCTTTATCACTTTCAGTAAAGAATTTCTTGAGACTTTTTATTGGAACATTTATGCTACTGTCACTTATTTGACCATAATATACTAAATTTATATCGTTACACTCAATAATCAGTCTTGCAGACGCATCAGACGATTTAGCATTTTTTATTTCTATTTCACACTGGAAATTTTCCGGCTTATCTAAGTAAAGTGTATATGAATTCATTTTAAAGTAAAATTATACTTATAAATATAATACACATCTTCAATTTTATACATTATTTAACTTAATAACTTATTTAAGTCAGAGTCACCATAAGTTCGTATATTTTTTACATCAACACCAACTTCTTTTAATGTACTTAATATAAATTTCATGTCATCAACTGTGACCTTGATTTTCTTTGACGGCAATTTAAATTGATTATTATATTTTTTATTTGCACATTTTACATATATTTTTACTAATAAATCAGTTTTATCAGGATTTTTTTCTTGATATTTATCAAGTTCTTCATAAAAAGGCGGATCATGCCAGTACGAAGGATCTCTTGCACCTCCAAATACTTCTTCAACAACCGCAGCAATACACTCTGACCATAGATTACAGGTTTGACTCCACGACGAACATACGTCGCCAAATGTTCCAGTTACACTCATGCTGTATAACTACTTTTGTTAGCAGCATCCAACGCTGATACCAATCCACTATTAACAATTTTTGGTCCTCTTGATATTGCCATATATTATAATTATCTTCCAAATCTTGTTTTAGTTGCATTATAGTTTTGCAATACTTCAGTTGTACTTAATGATCTGTTGATTTGAATTTTATCATATACGTGAATATAAATATTATCAAACACAGAATAACAGTCGTACTTTCTATTTATATCATATGCGACGAATTGTAATAAGCGATAAAAAAAGTAAAAAAAAGAAACTGGTCAACGTTCCAAGTTGGGATTTAAATTATGTAAATAATCAACTAGGACAACCAGCTTATGATGTTAGCATCAGTAGCACATCTGGGTCACTTGCATCTTGATCTGCTACATCAGATTTAATTTATACATCATTATCTGCCGCAGGTAAAACTGCATTTGATGCTGCTCAACAATTCTTATCAACTACCACTAAATCTTGGTAACCGATCTGGGTCGCATTGGTTCTATCTTTGTATGATCTACATCAAAATCTTCAGCACCTGATGTTGGTTTATTTACTTTATCCAATCCTTTATAATAATTACTCATCCACTTCTTACCGATTGGATTTTTAACAGGACTCTTTAAAAACTCTATAACACTTCGTAACACACTTTTATTTATAGGTTCACCACTCTTTGTACGATCAACAATCTTGAAATTGTTACCGAATATATTTTGAAAATGACCCAAATTGTTTTGACAACTAAACCACATTTGTGATAACAAATCTTCGGGTATCTTACGAGGTCTAATTTCATTTCGGTCTATAGCAACTTGTAAACTGGTATTAACAAATATCATGTAACAATCATAACCGTGTTGTTCCATAACTCGTTTCTTCAATTGAATTGATTGTATACTGTCACCGGTACCATCTATGATAAGGCCTAACTTGGCCTTTCTGTACATTTCTAGCTTCTTACGAGTTATTCTTTTAGCCTTTTCTCTAGTAGATTCTGGACCCATTGTTAATTTTTGAAACTCTTCGGGACTCAACTTGCTTAAATCAGTTGATATATCCATTTTATGAAGCATCTGTTCAAATTCTGTGTCGCTATTAATTACTTTTAAACCGTATTTGTTGACAGATAAATCCGAGGGTAAATCAAACAATTCTTTTGCAACCGTGCTTTTACCACTGCCAGGACCACCCGCCATAAATATACATTTGAGTGTAGATGGATCGTCTACACCCTCTGTCAATCTGTGTTTTTTAAGTAATTCAAGTAAGTTCATTTTTTTAAGTATAATTCACATTACAAATATTTCGCCAACATTAGCACCCAATACATCTTCAATTAGATATGGTATTGTATTTGCAATCATATCTAATTTTTCTTGTGCTTCTTCTAAATTTTGTGTGGTTGCTATAGTTTTGCTACCATAAGGACCAAAACCAACCAAAATATTTTTGGTAAGTGGATTAAATGTAATCTTGCCGTCTTTTAAATACTGTACAAACAATTCATAGTAAAATTCGTAGTATCTACGATGTAGTTTACCTTCTCTAGCACTACGCATTGTACCAATATGATTAAACAATCTGCCTTTAGCTAAATCAAATGTTCTGGATTTTTTATAATCATCACTGCCATATCTTTTGTTTTCTTTGCTTTTACCGTAAATCTTTAATAATTCATTAAATTCTTTATCAACCCAATCAGTATATTCTTTGAATTGATGTGTTCTATTCATTACATGTCCTACTCTATGAATTATAGTCCATGCAGTCATAGGAATTTTATCAGCCGCAGTGTTACCTACAAAGAATACAGTAATATTATCACTATTTATTTTAATTTGATTTGGATCTAAACCCAAACCTTCTGGATATGGCTTTACAAGAAATTCATATGGTACTTTACCTTTTTCGCTGAATTGTCTTAAACCAGTCTTATTAACAAAATAAAAATCAAAGTCAACCGTTGTATTTTTTAACATATCCTTGACTTTTTGAATTGTCACCGGATGACTCAAAGCAGCTCTGTCTCTTGGATCTTTATATGAAGCACCTTTTTCAAAGCCACCAATTGTTGTATATGTACCAAGTGGAAATTCTTTTAGTAGTATATCTTTAAGTTTGATCATATTATTTTTTATTTTTCTTTACACAATTAGGATATTTCTTACCAAATAAGGTTTTCATACCTTTTTGTGTATAACCCCGCCAACACTTTTCTTTTAAATTATCTTCAGCTATATCATAACCAGAACCATATGGTGCCGATTTACCTGATTCTGGATTAGCTGTTTCTTTGTTTAATTTAATTGTTTTTGCTTTGGATGCTTCTTTTCGTTGTATAGCATAATCCAAAGCTCGTTTTAATCTACTTTTAACAGATGGATCTTTTGCATTATTATGTGCGGCTCTTACTCGTTGATGTATTAGGTTAATAATCTGCGATTGTCTTTTGTGACTTTTTGACTTAAAACTACTTTTACTTAGTGTATCTTTAATATCTTGTGCGGTACTAAATTTTACTCTTACTGTATCTTTTGGGTTTTCATCCGTATACAATCTTCTACCAGAACCCTTTGGCTTTTTACCTGTGCCTACTCTTGGATCCGATTCATACAATAAGTCTTTTAGTTTGATCATAATGATTTAATATAAATATCAGTTTCCCGCTTTAATTCATCATCAGATACATTATCTAAATTATCACCATACTTTTGTGTCCAGAATTGTTTGATCTTACCCAATATTGGACCTGGCTTAATATTAAAATTTTGCATAATCCATTCACCACCATATTTGGATTTAACTGGGGTAAATGATTCAATTTCTTGTATCTTATCCAAATATGCTTGATATTTCTCTGGAAATAGTTTCTTCAAAAAGTAATCTGGATCATCTACAGTTCTATGTTTATTTAGATTTATCAATGATTTACGAATATAATCAGCACTTGGTCTACTAGCTCTAACTCTCTTACGATCACTATGATTCATTGTTTGACCTTTATAATCATTGCTATCAAACAATGGACTACTACTAATAAACTTGATTACATCATCATTGTTCTGTATATTATCATAATCACCCAAAACATTGTTATAACCAAGTATTTTCAACCCATCTTTTAGATTCTTGGTTATTAGTATATCGTGATGTCTACCACTTTTATCTACATATATTTTAATAAAGCCAGTGGTAGCATATTTGTAACCATTTTGTCTAGCCATTACTCCAAGTATACCACTAAAATCACCAAGTGCTAAATAAGTCTTTTGTGCGTCATAGTCTTCATCATTATCAGAGTATATAAAATCTACATGTACATCCTTACCCAAATCACTGTTATACAATACACTATAGATATTACCGTTACGACTATAATCCTTTACTTTAGGACCAAGATACATCATTATAGCTTTTTTAATATCTGGATTGCCTGTTAATACAATATCAATATCACCATGATCTTGTTTGGATGGTAATGCTTTACTCAATTCAAACCGTTTGAATTTATCTCCCAGACGAGTTTTTAGTTCATCGTAGATACTATTCATCTCGTTGGTAGATACTCTACTGGCTCTACTACCAAATAGTTTACCACCTTCTTTTAGTAGATCTTTTAGTATATCTTTTAATTTAATCATATCTTTTTTAAATATTTGCTATAATCATGAATTTTTTCATTGCTCCATCTACTTAGAGTAAATCTGTGAGTAATGTTTTTATCATTATTTTTTCTATTACGAGATATTAATTTACCGTCAACATAAAAGTCAAACATAATTGTTTCATATTTACCCGCAGCAATATTAGAACCACTTCTACCTCCTCTAATATTACTTGCCAAATTAATAATCTTTAATTTGGCTCCTTTTTTAAGGTTACCAATAAAATCATATGAATTTTCTGTATATTTACTTGGCTCGGCTTTAACTCCGTCAAATATTTCATTACCTATATAATTTAGTAAATCATTAATTTCTTCTGGAGTATAATTTGGTTTAACATCTTCTCCTTTACTATTAATATATAATTCTAATAATGCTTTTAATTTACCACTTTCAGTTACAACCACATCATCACCCATGACAAACGGAGTAGACTTTTCACTTTCACTTATTACTTCTGTTACAATAGCACCGTCACTTAATACTTCTATATCTCTTAATGCGGATTTACCAAGTGCCGCAACATTTGGAGTTTCACCTTTCCAATAATAATAAGCTTCATATGGTAGGTATCCAGTTAATCTACTTGGATTCTTAATAAGACTATCTTCTATGTTTTTTCTTTCAGATTGGTCATATCTGCTGATGTATTCATAATACTCTCTATCAAATTGTTCCATTATACTATCTATTAGTGTGCTATCAGCAACAAAAATTCTGCCTGTTGGTTTAACTCTATACAGATAACCTTTATCAACAAATCTACTACGTGGAATTAAACTACTATATACACAATTTAATCTACTAGGAGCATTTGGAGCAATTTCTTTTCTTCGTTGTTCCAATGCTATCTCACCCATCTTAAAACTCGCAAGATAATGTTTACCACTGGTTGAGTCTTTTGGTATTTCAACGGTATCACCCACATTCATTTTACGCAAACTACGGTGATACAATGGTGTATTTACACTTATTTCATTGAGTAATTGTTCTAAAAATAGATGGGATAATTTTATCATTTTGTGTATATGGTTTGTGTAGATATTTTACTTAAAAATTTACTTGGTATGTTTGACAGTGTATAAATTCCACCCGATAAGTTTGGATCTTTAAAAAATCGTATACCATTATTATGTCTTCTTAAATCGTCTGTATTTATTTTATAAAGTGTAAAATCTTCGGTTTTTTTTGCAAATTGGTGTGCTAATGCCCAAGCGTTGTTTTTATCTGTGGTTAGATAAATTCTTTCTGGATGATAACTTATTTTATTTAAACTACGAGGAACAAGTCCAATTTTTTGAATTTTCAAATCATTTTTAATGTGATATGTGGTTAAATTACTTTTTCTTTTTCAAACCCTTGGCTTTGCTTATAGCAGCACCAACAGCCTTTCGACGTTTTATTAGATATTTGTCGGTACCGTCAACTTTACCATCATTGTTGACATCGTTGTCTTCTTTGCCAACAGGATCCAGTTTTTCACTGACACACTCATCACATCCCAATTCAGCAATCATTGTATCAACATCACTTTCACTTAAAGTTTGACCAACTCTACCTTTTAACATTTTATGTATTCTACCAAACAATTCTACATCAGATTCATCCCCACGTTGTTTGTTTATATCTTTACGTGTCTTTATTTTATTCAGTAAACCAGTGGTTACTTTGGTTTCAGGCTCAGTTTTAACTTGTTTGGGTTCGCCTAACGGTTTTTCAACTTTTGATTTTTTTGATTTTACTTCTTCGTAAGTATCTTCACTTACAACTTCTTCATATACTTCTTTTATCAATTTCTTTAAATCTTGTGTGGTCATATTTATAAATTCTCCTGTATGTTAACTAATAAATATTAAACATCAAACTTAATAATGTTTTTTTTAACTATTCCGTCATACCACAACCTACCACATTTTGTAAAACTGTAATTCCACTTTAATTTATATTTTTTACATAACTCTTTAACCATTTCAGTAGCATATCCCTTTCTTCGATCATCTTCATTAATATAAATGAATTCAATATATACTATATCACTAATTAAATCATCAGTATAATATTTACAATATCCAACTTTTTTATCAATATTGTTGTAAATATCACATAGATATTCAGTTTTAAAATCATTTCTACTAGAATACAAATTATAATGATCAAATTTCATTTTATATAACTCAAAAAAAAAACCGCTTTTTAAAAGCGGTTTTGACAAAACTATCCATTAATTATGGATTTGTTATTATAACCACGACTCAATTCAAGAATTTCATCAAGAGTTTCTTTTACACGAATACCTGTATTAGTAGCCCATCGTGTAGTAATAATACTGTGTTTACCACTAACACTTGGTTCAATGCTAACTATAGTATCCAAATTGAATAATATGGGAATATAATTCCTGTCGTTTTCATGTGTCAAATCTAACGAATATAACTTTACAAAATGTGCCATATATTTTAAGGGTTTCTAGGATTTCTCAATCGTGTTACTTCAAAAGGTACGTAAATTTTATCCTTACACCTAAAGCAAACTTTATCATGTGTGTCTACAAAAATTTCAGTTACCAAAACATTCAGTGTGTCTCTCATGATAGCTTCACCTTTTCTCATTGGTCTATCAATAGGCTCCCAGCTAATATCACAGATTTTATTCAAAAATCTGTCTTTTGCTTCATTCAATGTCATATACAAACAATGTTACCATCTTTTTTTCTACTGTCAACAATAAATTGGTAGTCCAGGTAGGACTTGAACCTACAACCTTTCGATAATAAGTCGAACACTCTAGCCATTGAGTTACTGGACCATTAAAACTGGAGCGGGTCCGAACTTTGCATTTCGCCTTTTGATCTGGACGATCAACGTGCCCTCTTTACACCTGACCCGCATTAAATGGTTATGTTGGTTTTATCACCACAAGTTTATATCGCACCAACATTTCGGTCAATCATTATATTCGCCGTTCGTCAGATTGACAATTGAGAACGTGCCAGTAACATCTATTTTATATGGCGGTGATGTTACCAACTCCGCTATATTACAGCTCAGGTCGCTCAGCTATCTGATATACCAGGTATTCCCAGTACCCCAGATTACGTCTTAGTGACGACTGCCCTCAGTGCTGCAAAATTGTTAAAGAACTATCAAAAAAATGGTGCCACCGGCCGGACTTGAACCGGCACGGCTTTATGGGCCGAGGGATTTTACTTACCACTATAGTTTTCACTACCAGATTTCTCTGTTTGTGGTCTGGACTATGCCTTTACCATATCTAGCAGATGAGTTACTGCTTTATTTTTCTCTACCTATTACTAGGCTTTCGGTTTTTTCCGCCATCATTTTGATTGATTTAGGTAGGTGATTATAGTCTCTACACGTCTCTCTTTCGAGATTTCGCTCGGCGTTGAGTCATCATTTCTGATAGGCTGTTCACCGAATTTACACCATTCTCATACACAATTTCTCATGTATGGACCCGCGTTGTCATTACAACAGTGAGTCCCTTATGGCTGCCAATTTCATCACGGTGGCATTTTTTAAAAATTTTAAAGAACTGTTACTTACTACTCTTTCATCTTACCAAACTATCTTTTGATGTCAACTGATTTTTCAAAAATTTGGTAGGCACGGAGGGATTTGAACCCGTCCCTATGCGTTTGATTAAATTGTCGGATAAGGTTCTCTTTTGAGTTTAAGTCTCTTTACTGCCCTTATCCGTTATCCCAATAACTAAACTTAGTATAGTTATCCTTGATCCTATGCATTCGTCACACTAAGTTTTTTGAATGCATCTGCTAGGAATAAAATTGATATAAACGAGGTTATCCCAGTGGGCATAGTGCGGATATCAGCAATCCCCACAATCTTTTGGATTTAAGGCTCTTTGTTGCCCTCGTTTATTTAAAAATGGTAGTCCTGTCAGGTAACGCTCCTGATTCTTACGCTAGTCCGGCGATTAACTGTGTTATAAGCACAGCGGCTTTCTTTAAGCTACAGGACCACTAAATGGTAGCGGGTAGCCGAATTACACGGCTTCCTTCTCGTTATGAGCGAGATATGCTATTTTTACAATCACCCGCAAATTGTTTTGTTAAAGAACATTAAATCTTATATACTAACTATACTGCCAAATTTTCAAAAGTCAACTGAAATTTATTTGTTTTTAACTTTTCAATTTCTTCTTTTTTTATAATTATTAGTTTATGTGGAAATTGTTCCCACTTAGCTTTGTCTCTATCTCTTTCATATCCTTTAACTTCAATAAAGACATTATCATAATCTAACAATTTAAAGTCTGGAAAATATCTATGGTAAGATTCATTCCAATGATATTGAAAATCTTCTTCAATCTTATTTGTCCATCTTATATTATTTTTGTTTAAATAATCTATAACCAATAATTCCCATTTACCAAGACAACTGGTTTCATTACCTAAACTATCTATAGTCTTAATTGTTTTAACTCTACCACAAACATTTTTACTAGAATAAGATTCTGGATTATCATTAACCGCTTTCTTCATTTTTAATGAATGTTCCAATCTCTTTTCTTTAGTCCAAACTTTCTTTTGTGTCAGACTGCTTTTAATTTTTATTCTTTCAATTTGTTCATTTGTAAAAGGATGAAGTTTCATTCTCAACGAGAGAGCACAAGAATTGCTACAACAATCATTTTTTATTCTTTTTAAGAAAGGAATTTGTTTTTTACAAACTAAACATAATTTTGGATTTTTATCATACTCCATTCTTTTTTGTAAAGAATCAAATGCATTAAAACATTGTATTTTACAAAAAGTTTTGTTACGGGCTCTTTTTCTTTTGTTATATGGTATAACATCATTACAAGATTTGCATTTATTTGGATTTAACAAATATTCTTCTTTAGTCATATCTAATATATATTAGAGAGCCTAACTAAAATCTAATCTTTTGACATTTTTTATTTCAAAGAACAATAAATGGTCGTAGAGGTGGGTGCTACCCCCACTTAAACTGGCGTATGAAACCTGTTTCCTTGTTGAAGGCACTACGATTAAAATGGGTGCGGCTCCGTATACTGCCCACGGCTTGAAATGCTTATGAGACATTCCCAGACTACTTGCCTGCCAACCGCAATTGTTTTTAAAGAACTATCAAAAATTGTGTTGGGTGTATTTATTGAATACTTTGTCCGCCCAACAAACAAAGTATACCATGATCTAACCCCGCAACCAAGAAGTTTTTATAGAGAACTTACAAACTCTCGACAAACTACTCTCTCGGACCTATCTGTTTCATTAGATACAACCACTCTCGATTATATCGATCCGCCAGTCTGTTTATCTAGGGGTCTTTTGGTTATATACCCTCCACCATACGGTTACTTTAGCGTTCACAGTGGCAACCGTAAAGTTCCTGCTGAACGTTTTTGATTGTCAATCAAATTATTACTTCTGCACTTGCAGTTCGTTTCGAGCCTCTTTCAATGGTTCGATGCCATTGTTTTTGACAAGAGTTGTTTGGGTGACCAGTGACACGAACTCACTCCATCACTTAGAAGTAAAATTGGTAGAGCCACGGGGAGTCGAACCCGACGATCTGGAGAATGAAAGTCTCCCGTCCTAACCATTAGACGATGGCTCCATTTAAAGTTAACTGATAACCCGATTCGGTTTAAGTTGAACCGGTTTCCCACTGTCTTGGGCCAATGATTTGTTGATTTCCTCCTTGCGTCAGCACCACACTTACGACAGTGCGTGGCCTTTTGTCATTGTTTATTATAGTTACCAGTTTAAATTGGTGCGCCCGGAGGTAGTTGCAACCTCACCATTGACAGATTAAAAGTCTGCTGCCGGTCTACTGTGGCTTCAAGCGCATTTCAAATTTTAAAGAACTTACTTACTACACATTCATCTTACTACAACTTACAAACTTGTCAACTAAGTATTTCATTCTTTCTTTTTGGTGACCCCCTTCGGTTAAAGGCCGAGGCAGTTCCGCCATTCGTAGATGTTTTAGAGGAGTGCTTCTCCCACCGTGCGTTAAAGAATGAATTACTTACTACTCACTTATCTTAACATTCAAATTTCAAAGATCAACTACTTTTTTTCAAAAGTTCATGGTAATTTATAAATATATTAAATATTATATATATTACCAAAATATTTTATCAATTTGATTGGTACACCAGGCAGGATTCGAACCTGCATTTGCAGCTCCATTTACGGATACAGAGGTAGAAGCTCTGCTCGGCTACTGGTGCGACATCAACCAATATTACTTATCTTTATTTAGTTCAGCCTGAACCTTTTTGCCAAGTTCAGTAAGTGAAAATAATGGTTCACCTTCTTTATTATAACCAGTTATTTCCAACAAACCTTCATCTACAAGATTATCCACAGTATTTTTTACGTCATCAACTGCGATTTGATTGTAAATTTGTTCAGCTTCTTCAAGAGAACATTCTACATCTTTCATGATCATATCAATACATTCACGTTTTTCACATGAAACAAGTAGTTCATCTACGTTTAGTTGTGAACAATGATTTAGTAGTTGATCTACAGATCCAGTAAATGTGCCTGATTGTTTTGATCGATCCATATTATTTGTAATGTGTAGGTTTTATTTATATAATTATTCGCCACGAATGTCATCTACGTATTTATCTTGATCATTGATGTAATCGTAAGAATGATTATCATTAGGATTAATCACATTTTTAAAATAAAAACCCGCACGATTTTGCATTTTCTCAATGACCTTTGAAACAGAATGCGGAGTTGTAACACTATTACGTTGACCGTTTTTAGCACGTCCCAAAGCAATTTGAAGAGCACGTGACTTGTTGAATCGATCTCCGAGCTTGGTATTAGTGTAACTCCATCCGATTCGGATTTGGTCATCAATTACAGTAGCCACAACCATTCCACGTGGCTGACCCTTACGATCACGAACAAACTGTACCAGAGTTTTATCAGTCATAATTTTTTTTGTTTTTTGTTTACCGACGACAAAATCAATTTACCACACCGATATTGAATCGTCAAGATTGTTTTGAAAAAACTTTAACTATTTTAAACAATATTAAACTGTAGACCTTTTGAAAGGCCAACGTATCCAGTACACGTTGAAAAAACATACACCGAATCTTTGTGTTCATGATTCTTTAGTGAATCACGTATTGCATCATTTTTATTATCAAAAAATTTCTCACTTTTACAGTCACATCGTTCATTGTCGGCATGAAAAGATCCGTAAATCCTCTCATAACCACAGCGCCATCCGAACTTTTCCTTTTTACTATTCATATTCAACCTTTCTTTTAGCGATGTTTATCTTGTTTTACATGAATCTTGTTCATCATTATCTTTTGAATTTCATTAAATGACAATGGCTTACCATGACCATCCCAACCAACATCCAGAATTTTATTGTCTGGATACTCTAGCTGAGTGGTTGGATTGGTATAGTGGCTGTGACCGGATAGCTGAAACGCACCCTTTTGCATCTGATTAAAAATCTGATGTGGATAATGATGAATAACAATCAAATGACCATTTACAATGATTTCCTTGTAATAACCCAGATAAGTAATCTTACTTACCTTATAAGGATATATTTCAATGTCATTTCGTTGAAATTCAGCCGCAAGAGTTTGTTCATAGAATCTACGAATACAACTGTTGTGGTTGCCCCAAATATACAGAATATTCTGACAATTAATTCTGTTAAGAATATTCTCAAATTCAGGCATGGTGATATTCAAACAAAAATCACCCAAATGAATTAGTGTGTCTTGTGGACGCACAGTTTCATTGATCTTTGCAATCAAAGCATCGTCATGTTCATAACGATCTTTATAACCTCTAGCTTTAAATATGAAACTTTGGTTATGCCGGAAATGGGTATCACTGGTAAAATATACCTTGTGATCATCATTATGAGTCAGTTTTAAAGGTCTTTCAAACATAAATAATTGTATCAATTCCTTCACTGTGTGAAGGATCTTCGTACTTGTTTAACATTTTATCAATTACAAAAGTAGGTACTTCTCTACCACCTTGTTCTCCTCGTTTTTTATTTCTATCAATTAGACCTTGACGATCCATCTTAAAAACAAGTGCAACTACTTTACTACCATACTTTTTGGCGGTGTTGATATAATCACTACGCTCCTTACGATTTACGCTGGTAGCATCAACCAATACATTTTTACCATCTTTTAGAAATTCATCAACCTTTCGTTTGATATGATCAAAAACAATGGATGTTACCGACTGGTCAGTTTCGTCTTTACCATATACAGCTCTCAATTCATCACTGCTAAGATATTGTATATCCTTTTCAACAATAAATTTCTTAGCATATGTGGACTTACCGCTTCCTGGCAAACCAACTGTAAGATATAAAGTGTTATTCATATACATATCTTAACTTAACTTGTTATAGAGTCAAGAGAAAATTGTTAAGGAGAAGTAAATGTTGTTGATTTTTAAACCTTATGTGTGGTATTTATATTGTGTAATCAATAAATGGTTACGGTTAGAGAAAGGATAAATATATGTTAAAATATCTGTTAGTATTGACCGCAGCATTTGCTCTAAATGCTCAAGAAGGTCCAAAAGGTCCACCTCCGCAAGATGGTCGTCCTCCTCGTCCACAATTGACTGAAGAACAAAAGAAACAACGTGATGCACTTGTTTCCAAGTATGATGTCAATAAAGATGGTAAGTTAGACAAAGAAGAACGTGCTAAGGTAAGTGACGAAGATCGTAAGTTGTTGAGAAGTTTTGGTCCTCCTCCAGGCGGTCCCAGAGGTCCAAGAGGTCCACGAAATAAACCAACTCCGATTGATGAATTGCCTGCCAATCCTAATAAAAAAGCAACAGCTTGATAATTAATCCATAATTAAATTGTTGTAACTAAAAAAACCCCACTAAATTAATAGCGGGGTTATTTGTTTATATTAATATGGAGAAATATATTACTTTGGGTGATGTAAAATCACAATACAATATTCCTATTTTTAAATAATTAATCTTGTTTGCCTTGATCAACAGGATAAGGCACGTTCGCTTTATTTAACCTGTTAACAACATCAGCCGCACCTTTGAAATAACCCTTCTTTTTAATTAAATTCAACACATCGTTGTCTTTCAATATAAATAATAATTGACTTGCTACTCCTTTAGTCAATTCTATTTTAACTGGTGATGTATCTGTTTCTACAGGTGATCGTACAGGTGATCGTGAGCCATTCGATTCAGTTATCACTTCTTTTATTAAATCTTTTAATTCTTTTTTGGTCATATAGAATAAATATAATAAAAAAAAGAAAACCCCACTAAATTAATAGCGGGGTTAGTTTTTTATATTATTTACCTTTTTTAAATTGCATTTCCACAGTAATCACAAAATCTAGAATTGATTGGATTTATGCCACCACAGTTTGGACACTTCTTATTTTCATTTTGTTGTGTAGGAAGTGGTGGTGGTTCATTTACTCCTTTATATTTCATTCCTAATATTGTTTTATAAACATAATTCCACCATTTATTTCGGTTTTTTGGAGTCAAAAATCTATAACCAGGAAAAAATTCTAACAACGAATTGAGAAAATATTTGTTTTGATCGTTTTGTGGTTGTGTAAAAACACTTGTGATTCTTGATTTCATTTGATCCGATGTATAAGTTTTATTACTTTTTTTATACTCAGTATAAAACCAATTCGCATATTTGTTTGCTGTGTCCTTAGCGTGGGTATTTAATTCAATCTTTGAGTTGAAATAATTTACATACTGTGCATATTTTTCATCGGAAAGATTTTCAGGTTTATTTGGTTTATCTGTTAACATCTTCTTGATTTCAGGATCGTTGTTCTTATTTCCAAAAACCACAGAACCTTGTTTGCCCGATCTAGAATGTTGTTCGTAGTGCATCAGTTCATGTTCTATTGTACTACTCAATTCATCATAATTAACTTTAGTTGGTGGTATTAACTTATATTTATCACTATCCTTCACCTTTGTCACCAAATAAGTAAAGCTATTTACATAAATAATTCCTTCAGGTGCCTTTTTAGTAGGACTATTTCTATATACACCATCAGCTCCTGCACCTATATCTCCAAGTACAATTGGTATTGGAGTGTCAGTCGTCGTTTCTTGTTTATATAAAGATGCAATTTTTAATTTAAAAAAGAAATTTGAGTTTATCCATTCAGCAAGTTTATTAATAGACTCTTTTTTATATTCACCGTCAAACGGATTTTGTTTATCTAATTCACCTTCACTGTCAATATAAAACTTCTTAAACTTTTCTACAATTTTTTCAGCAGTATCTTGCACATTTAATATAGCACCCTCATCTATGTCCAAATATACTTCATACAAACATGTTTTTATCAATTGTTTTAATTCATTATTGGTCATATTTATATAAATATCTATTAAATAGAAAGAAACCCCGCTAAATTAATAGTGGGGTTTTTATTATTTTTTTTATAATATTAAATTTTTTTTCCGTTTTTGTCTATTTTAATAGTAGAACTATCCACAATATTTGTTAAATAAATAACACCTGTGCTTGTTTCGTATCCACTAACAACATATGCGGTATTTTTATATGATTCTAATGCTTTTTGTTGTGCATCAGTAAATTCTATGGTGGATTCGTTTAGGTGTGCTTCTAAAATACACACTTTAATCATTTCTTTGAGTTGTTTTTTTGTCATATTGGTTGTTTATATTTATAAATATCTAAATAAAAAGAAAACCCCACTAAATTAATAGCGGGGTTCGTTTAATTGCGTATCTTACTTTTTACAAATGAACTGATTGTATACATTCTCAGCTCTTTGAACCGCATCATGTAGTGGAAAATCACCATGATATTCTAATTGTTTTCCACTCTTTTCTGCATTGCGTTCAGCAATTTCTTTCTTTGTGAACCATTCGTCTCTGGTTACGCTAATCATTTCTCTTAGTATGTCCCAACGCAATTCGTAGGGAGTCTTATTATCTGCCATATATTTCCTTTGTGTTTGTGTGTGTCGCCATCAAACATTATGATGGTCAACATATACATAACAACAAAAAACCCCACCGAATTATTTTATTCAGTAGGGTTATTGATTTATTTCTTCAACACTTGCCAGAACAACTTTTTATGTTGGTCACTGGTAAGTGTTTTGCCATCAAGCAATGAAAAAATCATTGATGACCTATTAGACTCTGAATATGATGATATCACCTTCTGAGCTTGTTCCTTACGGGTTGATAAATCCTTTAATTGATTATCAATGAATGATTTAAATCCGTCAACAATCTTATCCACTTCCTTAGCAGCGTCACAAATTTGTGAAGCATAACCTCTAACCATTTCAAAACACTCATAGTCAAAAGTTTCAGTCAATTTAGATTCAAATTCTTGATATGATGGTTTACCATAAGAAAAATACAAATCTAA
>Ga0172372_10005047_pt1 | contig 18536 bp, 10 predicted proteins | sample LakKiv5m_2_FD_114544 | JGI IMG/M metagenome (GOLD analysis project Ga0172372, IMG submission 114544) | Freshwater microbial communities from Kabuno Bay, South-Kivu, Congo - kab_092012_9.5m | ecosystem: Environmental > Aquatic > Freshwater > Lake | place: Democratic Republic of the Congo...
GCGCCGGACGCTGGAGATGGCGCGACGCACGACGATGCCGAGCGCGCCGAGGATGAGGGCGGCGACGGTCCACGCGCCGCGCTTGCCGCGCCGCTGCCGGCCCCGCCACCTATCCATGTCGACGAACACCTCGATGCCGCCGGCAGCAGCCGCGCGCGCCTGTCGAGCGCGGAGCTGGAGATCCTCGAGGCGGTCAAGCGGCGCATCGCCGCGGGCAAGCTGGTGCTGCCCAAGCTGCCGAGCACGCATGCGACCTTGCTGCACCTGACCAGTGGCGACGACATCTCGACGCGCTTGATCGTCGAGGCCATCGAACGCGATCCGCAGCTGGCGGGCGAACTCCTGAACGCCGCGAACTCGGTGACGCAGGCGGCGGCCGAGCCGGCGCGCACGGTCACCGCGGCGGTAGTGCGCCTCGGTGCGCGCAACCTGCGCACGCTCTTGTGGTCGATGACGCTCAAGGCCACGGCGCCGGAGGACGAGGTGCTGGCGCGCCATGCCAAGGAGAGTTGGCGCCAATCGGCCGCCATGGCGCGCATGGCACGGCTCTACGCGACCGAGGTCGGGCGCGCGCCCGAGGAGGCGCACATGGCCGTGCTGCTCGCCGACGTGGGCAAGGTGGCGCTGGTGGCGACCTTGCGGCGCGAGTTGGAGCGCACCAAGCCGAGCAGCGCGCCCTCGGCGGCCTTGCTCGGCTGCTTGTTCCGCGAGGAGCACGAAGCGGCGGGCGCGCAGTTGGCGCGCAACTGGCGCTTGCCGGAGGATGTCGTCGCGAATTGCCAACAACACCACGATTGGCGCGGCGCGAAGGACCAGAAGCTCGCCGCGCTCACCTCGCTGGTGCAGCGCTTGGACATGCTGCTCTGCCTGGGCGCGGAGGTCGCGTTCCAGAACGCGGTGCGGCGCGAGGAGTTCGATGCCTTGGAGATCGCTTGGCCGGCGCGCGCCGCGCGGCTTGAACAGAGCCGGGCCGCCTGGCGCGCCGGTTGAGCGCGCCAGGTCCTTCAGTGCGGCTTGCGCGAGGGACGCGCGGCCTCGAGTTGACGCTCGAACTGGCCTTGGTCGAAGGGCGGATGCTCGGGCGCGTAGGGATCGAAGCCCGGCCGCGGAGCCGTTGGCCCCGGTCGTGCCTGGGACTCGAGCGGATCGACCTGCGCGCCTTCTGGGCGCGCCGCGGCGCGCACCTGGCGCACACCGCCAAGTGGCGAGGGAGTGGGGCTGGCCCGGAAGACGGACCACACCAGGGCGCCGACAACGACCAGGAGGGCCCCAGCCCAAGCCCAAGCCCCCGCCCAAGCCCAAGCCCAGAGCTGGAGGCGCATGCGCGGGCTCGCTCGGCCATCGGAACCTGTGGAGGTCGACGCGAGCCGGTGGCGGGAGCGAGCTTCGTGGTCGGGAGGAAGGCGCACGGAAGGTATCCATGCAAGGACGCGCGGCAGCGACCCAGGTTCCGTGGCAAGCGGAAAGAAACCGAACTCGGGACTAGCCGTGGCGCGCGTGTGCTTGGTGCTCGAGCTCGGTGGCGAAGGGCTGGAACGGCGCGCGGTCGGGCAGGCGCGCGAGATCGAGCGGCTCCGCTTTCGTGGGGTGCGGCACGGCGAGGAAGCTCGCATGCAGCGCGATGTCGGCCTCGGGCAAGGGGGCGCGCGCGCCGTACTTGAGGTCGCCGAGGATGGGCGCGAGGCGCGCGGCGCAAGCGAGGCGCAACTGATGCGGCCGACCGGTGAGTGGTTCGAGGCGCACGAGACTGCGGCCGCCGCGCGTGGCCAGCACCTCGAGGCGCGTGAGCGCCCGCTGCGCGCCCGGACGGCCGGCGGGGACCACGAGGACCACGTTGCGCGATTCGTCCTTCCACAGCCATTGCTCGAGCTCGAAGGCGCCGCGCGCGTGCTCGCCCTCGATCACGGCGTGGTAGGTCTTGCGCGCGGCGTGGGCGCGAAAGGACTCGGACAAGCGCGCAGCGCCCTTGCTGGTGCGCGCAAAGGCCACGAGGCCGGAGACTGGGCGATCGAGGCGGTGAACCACGCCGAGGAACACCGCGCCGGGCTTGTCGTGGCGCTCGGCGATCCAGAGCTTGGAGCGCTCGAGCAGGCTTTGGTCGCCGCTCTCGTCGGGCACGACGGGCAGGCCCGCGGGCTTGTGCACGGCCAGCACGTGGTTGTCCTCGTGGACGACCTCGAGGATCGCGCGCCGCCGATCGCTCACGGCTCGAGTCCGCGCAGGTGGCGCGCGCAGAAGCCGCAGGGCAGCAGTCGCCCGCCGTCCTCCTCGGAGAGCGCCAGTTCCCCAGCCTCGACGCGCCCCGGGCCGAGCTCGGCCAGCAGGTTGCGGAAGGTCAGCGGCGAGCAGCCGATGGCGTAGGTCGACAAGACGACCAGCGAACGGTCCGCGAGGAGTTCGCGCACGGCCTCGACCAGCTCGGCGATGCGCTCCTCGAAGCGCCACACCTCGCCCTTGGGGCCGCGGCCGTAGTGCGGCGGGTCGAGCAGGACGACCTCGTAGCGAGCGCCGCGCCGCGCCTCGCGGCGCGCGAACTGCAGCGCATCCTCGAGCACCACGCGCAGCGCGTTGTCAGGCAAACCTGACAACGCCTGGTTCTCGCGGGTCCACGCCAGCGCGGCGCGCGAGGCGTCGACGTGCGTGGCCTCGTAGCCGGCGCGTGCGGCGAGCACGCTGGCGACGCCGCTGTAGCCGAACAAGTTCAACAGACGCGGTCGACCTTCGAAGCGCGGGCGCAGGTCTTCGACGAGGCGCCAGTTGGGCGCCTGCTCGGGGAAGAGACCCAGATGCTTGAACGGCGTGGGGCGGATGCGCGCCACGGCGCCGAGGACGGGGATCGTCCACTCGGGCGCGCCGCCACGCGCGCCCGGGCCTTCCCAGCGTCCACCGCGATCGCTCTCGCGCACGAACACGAGGTCGGCGCGCGCCCATGCGCGCTCGTCGAGTCGGCGCGACCAGACCGCCTGCGGATCGGGCCGGCGCAACAGCCGATCGCCGTAGCGCTCGAGCTTCTCACCCGCGCCCGAATCGACCAACGCGTGGGACTCGAGGGCGACGACTGGGAACACGGCCGGTTGCATGCGTCCCCAGAGCTTGCCGCATCGACGGGCGCACGCCAAACGCGAGCGTGTTCCAAGTGCGGATGGTGCGCGCCGCGGCGGTGGCGATGGAGCCGGGGGCCTCGCCTGCTAGAGTGGATCGGTATGAGCCCCAGCCAGTCCGCCCAGCGCCCCTTGCGCGTCGCCGCGCCGCCCTACCTCGTGGCGCGGCCGTTGACCGAAGGGCTGGAGCGCGAGCCGCTCGTGAGGTTCGAACGCGAGGTGCCCTCGCGCCTCGTCGAACGCTTGCGCGGCGGGGAATTGGATGTGGCGCTGGTCAGCTCGATCGAGTTGTTCCGCCAGCAGGGCTACGCCTACCTCGCCGGTTACGCCATCGCGGGCCACGGAGAAGTGGCCTCGGTGCGCGTCTTCCTGCGCCGTCCGCTGGAGGAGGTCGCCAGCATCGCCCTCGATCCCGCCTCGCGCGCCGCCGCGGCGTTGGTGCAGACCTTGTGCTCGGGCGCGCTCGGTGACGAGTTCAGTCGGCCGCGCGTGGCGCCGCGCTTCGTCGAGACGCCCGCCGGTTCCGATCCCGCGCGCGCCGAGGCCGATGCGTGGCTCGAGATCGGCGATGCCGCGCTCAAGCGTTCGCTCTCGCAGCCGCACCTCGAGTACTTCGATCCCTCGGGGGCGTGGGCGCGCGCGACGCAGCTCCCCTTCCCGTTCGCGACTTGGATCGTGCGCCCGGGAGTCGAGTTGACGCACGCCGAGTTGGCGGCCTTCGCGCGCGCGCGCGCAGCGGGACTGGCGCGCCTCGAGGACTATGTGGAGGAGGGCGCGACGAGCCTGCACTTGCCGCGCGAGGCCCTGCGGCGCTACTTGCGCCTCGAGTGCCGCTTCGACGACGAGCCGCGCCTCGACTTGGCGCTGGAGCGCTGGCGCGCGGCCGCCACGAAGGCGGGCATGTGCCAGGGCTATTGGCCCGCCCGGGTGGCGACCGGAGCTTCGAGCGATGGCGGTGGAGCATGCCGCGCCTCCTGAAGGCCAGGCACTGCCCGCACTGCAAGGAACGGCTGTCGAAGCCGGCGCCGCGCGCCTGCCCCGCCTGTGGCGGCTCGTTGCAGCAACGCCATTTGGCGCTGGGGTGCCTGACCAGCGCCCCCAAGGTGCTGTTGGTTGCCTGGGGCCTGTCGCAGGCGGCCGTCGAGGCCTGGAAGTTCCTTCAGGGCGGTAACGGGGCGGGTTGAGAGCCGGCCGCCACGCGCCCGACCCGGGGGCTGGATGCGCGCTACCTTTACGAAGACGCAGGCTCTGTCTTTGCAGGGCGAGGCTAGACCTTGGGATTGTCACTGCCCAGATTCGCGCTTCCCGTGCAAGATCGGAACGAGGAAGTCCTGCTGGGCCGCATCCTGCCTCGGTCCAGACTCCCAACCACCAGGCGCCCCCCTCCCTCGATCACGCCGAGATCCGCCATGCTGCGAGCCATCCTGCTCTCCGCCTGCTTCCTCGCCCTGCAGCCCGCGCTGGCCGCCCAAGGCCGCTCGTTCCCAAGCAAGGAGCCTGCGCGCGGACGCGCCAGCTCGAGCGTGGCGACGACCGCGCCGATCGCCCCGGTCCCGCTCGGCGGGCAACTGGTGGGTGGTAGCGACAACTGCGCGACCCCCGATGCCATCGTCGGCGACGGCACCTACGCGTTCGACAACACGGCCGCGACGACCGGCACCCAAGGCCAGAACCAAGCCATCTGCAACCAAGTCGGCGGTGGCACGGCCATCGTGGCCGACGTGTGGTTCGCGTGGACCGCGACGTCCACCGGACTCGCGCGCGTGAACACCTGCGGCATCAGCTCCATCGACACCAAGATCGCCGTGTACAACGGCGCTGGTTGCCCGACCGGCCCGGCCGTGGCGTGCAACGACGACGCGTGCGCGGGCTTCCAATCGACGGTCACCTTCAACGCGGTCGCGGGCAACGTCTACTCGATCCAGCTCGGCTTGTATCCGGGCACGCAACCGCCCGCCACGCCGGGCGCCGGCGTGTTCCAGATCACGACCACCGTGCCGCAGATCGGGCCCGACAACTGCGCCACGCCGACCGTCATCTCCGGCGACGGCACGTACTCCTTCGACAACACGAACGCCACGACCGGAGCCGAAGGACAGGCGCAAGCGGCGTGCAACCTCGTGGGCGCGGGCACGACGATCCTCCAGGACTTGTGGTTCCGCTGGACGGCCGCCACCACGGGCACGGCGATCATCACGACCTGCGGCTACACGGGTGTCGACACGAAGCTCGCGTTCTACGCGGGCAACGCTTGCCCGACCACCAACGCGCTGGCCTGCAACGACGACGCGTGCGCGGGCTTCCAATCCACGCTGACCGTGCCGGTCCTCGCGGGCCAGACCTACATGCTCCAACTGGGCCTGTACCCGGGCACGATCCCGGTGGCCACCGGCGGTGCAGGCTTGTTCAACATCGTCACGCGCATCCCGCCGCCCAACGACAACTGCGCCAACTCGCAGAACATCAACGGCCTCGCCTTCGTGCCCTACGACTCCGCGCCCGCCACCACGGGCACGCAAGGACAGAACAACACGCTGTGCGCCGAGCCGGCGGGAGCGGGCGTCATCAAGGACCTGTGGTACTCGTGGACCGCGCCGTCGACGGCGACCTATCGCATCAGTTCCTGCGGCTTCTCCGTCAACGACACCAAGTTCGCCGTGTACCAAGGCCAAGGCTGCCCGACTGGACAGGCGATCAGCTGCAACGACGACGACTGCAACACGCAATCGCGCGCCATGTTCAGCGCCGTCGCGGGCCAGCGCTACACGTTCCAGATCGGCTTGTGGCCGCAAGCGCCCGCCAGCGGTCCTAGCGCGTTCCTGGTCGAACTCGTGCCGCCGCCGCCGACGAACGACGAATGCGCCACTCCGACCGCCATCGCGGGACCGGGACCGCACGCCTTCGACACCACGTTGTGCTTCACCGGCACGGCGGGCCAGGCCGAGGCGGCTTGCCTGTACTTCAACCAGACGGCGATCAGGAACGACCAATGGTTCACCTGGACCGCCGGCGCCAGCGGTCCGGCGACCTTGACCACGTGCGGCGGACTGCTGGGCAGCCCGAGCGACGACACCAAGGTGGCGATCTACCTCGGAGCTGGTTGCCCGACGGCTCCCGCCATCGCCTGCAACGAGGATGACGGCGGCTGCAGCGCCACCGGCTTCCCCTCGACGGTGACTTGGAACGCGGTCTGCGGACAGCAGTACACGATCCAGCTCGGACGGTACCCGTTGGAGACGAACTCGGTGCTCGGTACGTTCACCATCGTCGAGAACGGCCAACCCTGCGTGGTGGCGACGCCCTTCTGCCTCGGCGACGGCAGTGGTGCCGCTTGTCCCTGCAGCAACTTGGGTGCGGCGGGCCATGGCTGCGCCAATTCAGTGGTGGCGAATGGGGCGCGCACCGACGCGACGGGAGTCGCCAGCTTGGCGGCGGACAGCGTCGTGTTGTCGACCGGCGGCACGCCCAACTCCGGCGTGCTGTACTTCCAAGGCACGGCGCAAGTCGGCGGCGGCTTGGGCTCGGCCTTCGGCGATGGCTTGCGCTGCGCTGGCGGCAATGTGCTGCGGCTGGGCACGAAGATCGCCGTGGGCGGCCAGAGCGCCTATCCGGCGGCGGGCGAGCCGAGCATCACGCTGCGCGGCCAAGTGACTGCTCCGGGCACGCGCACCTACCAGGCGTGGTACAGGAACGTCGCGGCGTTCTGCACGCCCAGCGGCTTCAATCTGGGCAACGGGTTGGAGATCGTCTGGGCGCCCTGATGCGGGCGACACGAGGCGCGAACGACACGCCAGCCGCGGGCCGCGTGGACCAAGGAACGGTCCATGCGGCCCGCGGCGCATGGACCGCGCGCCGAGCGCGAGGCTTGCAAGCTGCAGGCTGCACCCCTACACCAAGGGACGCCTTGCACCACACGCGGGGCGACCACCCGATGCAGCCCGACAACTCGCAAGCGACGATGTTCGAACAGGACGACGCCAAGACGAAGAAGGGCGGCAAGAAGACCGCCGCGGCGCAGGTAGCCGCGACGCCCGACGGCGGCGACATGGACGCGACGCGCGCCGAGTCGGCGTCCTCCAAGCCCGCGGGCAAGGGCGAGAAGCGCGGCGCCACGGCCGAGGACATGGCGGCGCGCCAACGCGACATCTCGGTGGCGGAGTTCTTCACCAAGAACCGGCACTTGTTGGGCTTCGACTCGCCGCTCAAGTCGCTGCTGACGGCGGTCAAGGAGGCGGTCGACAACTCGCTCGACGCCTGCGAGGAAGCGGGCATCCCGCCCGACGTGCTGGTCGAGCTGCATGAGTTGGCCGAGAACCGCTACCGCATGGTGGTCGAGGACAATGGCCCCGGCATCTTGCCTGAGCAGGTCGGCAAGGTCTTCGGCAAGCTCCTGTACGGGTCGAAATTCCACAAGCTGTCGCAGTCGCGCGGCCAACAGGGCATCGGCATCTCCGCCGCGGGCATGTACGGCATGCTCACCACGGGCAAGCCGATGAAGATCGTCAGCAAGCCCGGCAAGCGCGCCAAGGCGCACGAGTTCTTGTTGTCGATCGACACCACGAAGAACAAGCCCGACATCCACGAGCAGAAGTCCGTGGAGTGGGACAAGGACCACGGCACGCGCGTCGAGATCGAGATGGAGGCCAAGTACCAGAAGGGCCTGCGCTCGGTCGACATGTACGTCAAGCAGACCGCCATCGCCAACCCGCACGTGACGCTCTCCTACCGCGATCCGCAGGGCGGCGTGGTGGTGTACGAGCGCAGCACGAAGGAGTTGCCGCCGGCCGTCGAGGAGATCAAGCCGCACCCGCACGGCGTGGAGCTCGGCCGCTTGATCGGGATGATGAAGGAGACCGAGGCGCGCACGCTCTCCGGCTTCCTGCAGGAGGACTTCTCGCGCGTCGGGCCGAAGGTCGCGCTCGAGATCTGCAAGGCGGCGAAGCTGTCGGAGAAGTCGTCGCCCACCAAGGCCGCGCGCGAAGAAGCCGCGGCGCTGCACGAAGCGATCCAGAAGGCGAAGATCATGGCGCCAAGCACCAACTGCATCTCGCCCATCGGCGAGGCGCTCGTGCTGGCTGGCTTGAAGAAGGAGATCGAGGCCGACTTTTACTACGCCAACTCGCGCCCGCCGAGCGTGTACCGCGGCAATCCGTTCGTGATCGAGGTCGGCATCGCCTACGGCAAGCCGGGCGGCGTGGGTCTGGATGTCACGGACGAGGGCCGCATCGTCAAGAAGGAGAAGAGCACCGCCGCCACCGAGGATCTCGTCGGCGCCGCGGACGAGCCCATCCGCGTCCTGCGCTTCGCCAACCGCGTGCCGCTCTTGCACCAGCAATCGGCCTGCGCCGTGACCAAGGCCGTGATCCAGACCAACTGGAAGGGCTACGGCTTGCAGCAACCCAAAGGTGCGCTGCCCATCGGCCCGATGGCCGTGATGGTGCACATCGCCTCGGTGTGGGTCCCCTTCACGAGCGAGTCGAAGGAGGCCATCGCGTCCTACGAAGAGATCATGAAGGAGATCAAGCTGGGCCTGCAGGAGTGCGGCCGGCGCTTGGGTTCGTACGTGCGGCGCGGCAAGCGCCTGCGCGCGGAGTACGACAAGCGCAACTACATCGAGACCTACATCCCGCACATCGGGATCGCGCTCCAGGAGATCCTCGACTTGTCCGACGCCGAGCGGGATGGCACGGTGCAGACGCTCGACGGCGTGTTGCAAAAGAGCCGCAAGTTCTGACCGGGGCTTGGCGCGCGACGCGGGCGTGCGGCCTGCTCGAGCAGCTAGGTTGGCCGGGGATACGTAGGTTGGCCGGGGATACTAGGTTGGCCGGGGATAGGAGTGCGGCGGCGCGGCGGATCGCGCACGAGCGGCTGGCTGCCGTCCCAGGCCCGAACCTCATTCCGAGGTCAACCATAGGCAACCGCAGGCCGCAGCCCACAGTTCCTTAAGCGCGCGGCTTTTCAGGCTTTCCGGCTGGCGCCTTGGATATTTCAAAGGGATCCTCAATGCGTCCCTTTACGTCCGAATGCGGGTCGCAAGCACCGACCAGCTGTTCGGACTCGGCCCTTCCCCCCTCAGTCACCGAAACGAACCACACTAGGAGAGCCATGAAGTCCCGCCACCTGTCCCTCGCGCTCGTCTGCGCCCTCGGCGCGTCCGCCTACGCTCAAAAGGCCGAAGTCTTCAACCCCGCCAAGAACGCGCCCCCGAGCCACAGCGGCGGATACCTGCTGGCGGCCGGCGGCAGCGATGACTGCAGCAACGCGGCCGCGTCCAACACGGTCGTGGGCGTCGGCACCTTCCCGGTCAGCACCTTGGGCGCCACCACGGGCGCCGCGCCGGCCCAGCCGCAAACCCCGAGCACGATCAAGAACGACGTGTGGTTCTACTGGGTCGCCCCCTCGAGCGGCGTCGCCAACTTGACCACCTGCGGCGGCGCGACCACGGACACGAAGATCGCCGCGTGGCTCGCCAACAACGGCACCGCTTGCCCGAGCGGCACGCACCTCGCCTACAACGACGACTCCTGCGGCCTGCAGTCGCAGATCACCTTCCCCGTCACGGGCGGCACGGGCTACTTCCTGCAACTCGGCCACTACACCGAAGGCTCGACCTACACCGGCACGTTCACGCTCGGCGTCTCCACGCCGCCGGCGAACGACAATTGCTCGGCGGCCCTCGCGATCTCCGGCAGCGGCCCGCACGCCTACAATACGACCCTCGCCAGCACCGGCACCGAAGGCCAGACCGAGGCCATCTGCCTGTTCTTCAACCAGACCGCCATCAACAAGGACCTGTGGTTCACGTGGACCGCCAGCACGAGCGGCACGGTGACGATCAACAACTGCGCCCAGTTCACCTCGACCACGAACGACACCAAGATCGCGGTCTACGACGGCGCTGGTTGCCCGGTCGCCGGCGCGGTGGCCTGCAATGACGACAACGCGGCCTGCACCACCCAAAACCTGTCGAGCGAAACGACCTTCACGGCGGTGTGCGGCAACACCTACACGATCCAAGTCGGCTGCTACGGCGCCGCCGCCAACATCGTGGGCACCTTCACCATCACGGAAACCGGCGGCCCGTGCGTGGCCGGCACGGCGTACTGCTTCGGCGACGGCACGGCCGCGGTGGCCTGCCCCTGCGGCAACGCGGGTGTCGCCGGCAACGGTTGCGCCAGCTCGATCAACGCCAACGGCGCGAACCTCAACGGTGCCGGCAACGCCAGCATCAGCGCCGACTCGCTGGTCCTGACGGGTTCGGGCATGCCGAACAGCAACGCGCTGTACTTCCAAGGCACGACGCAGATCGCCGCCGCCTTCGGCGACGGCCTGCGCTGCGCCGGCGGCACGATCATCCGCCTCGGCACCAAGCTGAACGCGGCTGGCACCTCGAGCTACCCCGTCGGCGGCGACCTCTCGGTCTCCGTGCGCGGCAACGTCGCGGCTCCGGGCGTGCGCAACTACCAGGCTTGGTACAGGAACGCCGCCGCGTTCTGCACGCCGAGCACGTTCAACCTGACGAACGGCTACTCGGTCACCTGGACGCCGTGATCGCGCAGGCGTGACCGACCTCCGCGGGACTCCGGGCGACGCCCGGGGATCCAGCACCAGATCGGCTCGCGACCTCGCATCCCCTCGCAGGCCCCCCTCCGCCCAGCGTGGAGGGGGGCCTGCGCCCTTGACACGCCCGCGGGAATCGACGCAAGCACTTGTCGCTGCACTTGTTCACGACGAGAGATGGACGCGACACGCGGAGCTAGCACCCTCTCCACCTTGCGCGATTCGACCTTCGGGGGGATTCTTGTGGTAGTTGGGTCTTGGTCGCGCCGGTCAAACGCCACCAAGCGCCCTGTGCCAGCGCCCTCGACCTGTACGAGGGCGCCGGGTAGACGCACACCAAGGCCCGCGCCGCGGGCCCGCCTCAAGATCCGGGCTTAACCGAATACAAACATGAAGCAACACCTCTCACTCCTCGCCGCCGCCGCCTTCGTCGGTGGGATGGCTCACGCTCAAAAGCTCGACACCGACTCCGGCGTCCAAAAGGGCCTCGAGGCGCCCGGCCACTACGGCATGGGCTCCTCGCTCGCCGCGGGCGGCTCTGATGATTGCTCGAGCGCCGCGGCCAGCAACACGCTGGTCGGCTCGGGCACCTTCCCGGTCAACACGGTCGGTGCCACGACGGGCGCCGCGCCCGCGCAACCGCAGACGCCCAGCACGATCAAGAACGACGTGTGGTTCTATTGGGTCGCGCCGCTCACGGGCAACGCACGCCTCGAGACCTGCGGCGGCGCGACGGTCGACACCAAGGTCGCCGCGTGGCTCGCCAACAACGGCACCGCCTGCCCGAGCGGCACGAACCTCGCCTACAACGACGACGCTTGCGCCCTGCAGTCGCGCATCAACTGGTCGGTGACCGCGGGCACGGCGTACTTCATCCAAGTCGGCGCCTACACGGAGGGCGTGACCTACTCCGGCACCTTCACGCTCAACGTGCTCACGCCGCCGACGAATGATGTCTGCAGCGCACCGGTCGCGCTCGTGGGCAACGGCCCGCACCCCTACGACACCACGCTCGCCAGCACCGGCACCGAAGGCCAAGCGGAGACCTTGTGCGGCGTGAACACTGGCGTCGGTCGCGACATCTGGTTCACCTGGACGGCGTCGACCTCCGGACAACGCGCGGTCAGCACGCTCGGCGGCACGCTCGACACCAAGGTCGCCGTGTATCCCTCCGGCGGTTGCCCGGTGGCCGGATCCGCGCTCGCGTGCAACGACGACTACGGCACGTCCGCGCAATCGGTCGCCACGTTCACCGCGGTGGCGGGCACGACGTACCTGATCCAACTCGGGCAAGATCCGACCAACACGACCGCGGGCGGCCTCGGCAACTTCTCCATCGCCGACAATACGCCGCCGGCGAACGACAACTGCACCACCGCCACGGTGATCAGCGGCGCCGGTCCGTTCCCCTTCGACACCACGTGGGCCAGCACGGGCACCGAAGGTCAAGGCACGGCGAACTGCGGCCCGAACACGACCTTCAGCAAGGACCTGTGGTACGTGTGGACCGCCAGCACCTCGGGCACCGTGACGGTCAGCAACTGCGGCCAATTCACCAGCACGAACGTGGACACCAAGATCCAAGTGTTCGATGGCGCTGGTTGCCCTGCCACCGCACCGATCGTGTGCAACGACGACGCGACGACGACGGTCTGCACCACCCAAGGTCTCGCCAGCGTGGCGGTCTTCACCGCCGTGTGCGGCCAGACGTACACGATCCACCTCGGCAATTACTCGACTAGCGCCTCCACGATCACCGCAGGCACCTTCACGGTGACGGAGTCCGGTTCGCCCTGCGTGGCGGGCACGGCGTACTGCTTCGGCGACGGCACGGCCGCGGTGGCTTGCCCGTGCGGCAACGCGGGCATCGCGGGCAATGGCTGCGCCAGCTCGATCAACGCCAACGGCGCGAACCTGAACGGCTCGGGCAACGCCAGCATCGCCGGCGACACGCTCGTGCTGACGGGCTCGGGCATGCCCAACAGCAACGCGTTGTACTTCCAAGGCACGACGCAGATCGCCGCGGCCTTCGGCGACGGCCTGCGCTGCGCCGGCGGTTCGGTCATCCGCCTCGGCACCAAGCTGAACGTGGCCGGCACGTCGTCCTACCCCGCCGCCGGCGATCTGTCGGTGTCGGTGCGCGGCAACGTCACGACCGCCGGTTCGGTGCGCAACTACCAGTCGTGGTATCGCAACGCCGCCGCGTTCTGCACGCCGAGCACGTTCAACCTGACGAACGGCTTCTCGGTCACTTGGGCGCCCTGATGCGCGACTGAGCCCGTCGCCCGCGCGCGCCACAAGCGGCTGCGCGGAACGCGGCGAGCAGCAAGCGAGCGGCCCCCGTCCTGCGGCGACGCAAGGCGGGGGCCGCTGTCATGCATTCGCGCGAGCACTTGCATTCGCGCGAGCACTTGCAGTCGTCAGTGCACTTCGAGGTGTCCAATGATCCCGTGCGAGGTCGGGCACGGCTCGAGCAAGGCCTCGGAAATACTTACAGCCCAGGGCCATGGATACGCCCCTGCAGGTCGCGCGCAGCGCCTGCGCGCGAAGTGCTTTCCGAAGCTGAGCGCGGGCGGGCCTTTGCTTTTCCTGAACATTCCGCGCGGCACTTTCCCAAACCTCCTATCCTTGAACGCAGGCGCCCCCGCAGCGCCCCGGCCCTCACGCCGGACCTATAGGATGCGCCCGAGCGGGCGCCAACCATGGACCAAACGACCATGCGCAACTCCTGGACCCTCTCCCTGCTCGCCCTCGCCGCCACGACGGTTCCGGCCGTCGCGGACCAAGGCAACGGCACCAAGTACGCCACTCCCAAGCCGCAAGCCGCCCCGCGCGCGATCCAACTCGCTTCGAGCTCGGCCCTGGTCGGCGGCAGCGACAACTGCGCGACGCCCGATGTGCTCGTCGGCGTCGGCACGTTCCTGTTCGACAACACGATCGCCACGACGGGCGCCGAAGGCCAAGCGGAAGCGCTGTGCACCTTCTTCGGCTTCACGACGATCGACCAAGACGTGTGGTTCAGCTGGACGGCGACCTCCAGCGGCATCCTCAACGTCACGACCTGCGGCTTCACCGCGGTCGACACCAAGATCGCCATCTACGACGGCGCGACCTGCCCCACCGGTCCCGCGATCGGCTGCAACGACGACGCCTGCCCCGGCTTCCAAACCACGGTCGGCGCGCCCGTCGTCGTGGGACAGAACTACTTGATCCAAGTGGGCACCTATCCCGGCGCTGGTGGCGGCACGGGTTCCATCTCCTTGAGCGTTTCGCCGCAACTGGCGAACGACGCTTGCGCCACGCCCACGACGATCTCAGGCTCCGGCCCCTTCGTCTACGACACGACCAACGCCACGCGCGGCGCGCAAGGACAAGCCAACGCGCGTTGCTTGATCTTCAACACCTCCAACATCGACTTCGACGCTTGGTACTCGTGGACGGCGCCGTCGACGGGCTGGTACTCGGTCAACACCTGCGTCGGTGGCCTGCACGACTTGAAGATGGCCATCTACGCGGGCACGGGTTGTCCGTCCACGGAACCGCTCACCTGCGACGACGACATGTGCGGCACGATCGGCGGCGCGGCGCGCACGCCGTTCTTCGCCACCGCCGGCTTGGCGTACACGCTGCAACTCGGCAGCTATCCGGGCCAGGCTGGCGCGCCGGGCCAATTCACCATCGACCCGTTCACGCCCGCCGCGGCCGATGATTGCGCCGCGCCCACCGTGGTGACGGGCAGCGGCCCGCACGCTTGGGACCAAGCCAACGCCACGACCGGCTTCGACGGCCAGGCTGAAGCGAACTGCGCCAGCGAGATGATCACCTACGACCTGTGGTACAGCTGGACGAGCAACTGCACGGGCACGGTCATGTTCTCCTTGTGCAACCAATCCGGCAACGACACGAAGATCGCCGTGTACCCCGCCGGTGGCTGCCCCACCGCGCAGACCTCGCTCGCCTGCAACGACGACTTCTGCGGGCCGGGTGGTCCTTCGGAGACGACCTTCGCCGCCGTGCTGGGCCAGACGTACCTGTTGCAGATCGGCAGCTGGCCGGGCGAAGTGCCGGGCTCCGGCACCTTCTCCTTGATGTCGTCCTGCCCGGTCGCCCCCGGCACGGGCTATTGCTTCGGCGACGGCTCGGGCGGCGCATGCCCCTGCGGCAACCTTGGCGCCGCGGGCAACGGCTGCGCCAGCTCGATCAACGCCAGCGGCGGCAATCTGGCGGCGACCGGCAGCGCCACCATCGGCTCGGACACGGTCGTGTTGCGCGGCTCGGGCCTGCCCAACAGCACCTGCTTGTACTTCCAAGGCACCACGCAGATCTCGCCGGCCTTCGGCGACGGCCTGCGTTGCGCCGGCGGCACGATCATCCGCCTCGGCACCAAGGTCAATGTCGCCGGAGCTTCGCAATACCCCGTCGGCGCGGATCAGCCCGTTTCGGTGCGCGGCGGCGTCACGGTTCCCGGATCGACGCGCAACTACCAAGTCTGGTACCGCAACTCGGCGCCCTTCTGCACCGCCGCCACCTTCAACCTGACGAACGGCTACTCCATCACCTGGCAGTGAGGCCAGTTGGCGTGCGCCTCGGGCGTGCGCCTCGGGCGTGCGCGCGACGAAGGCGCGGGGGGCCACACTTGGGCTCCCCGCGCCTGTTTTCTTGCTGCATGGACCAAGACGACGACGAGAAGGCAAGTCTGGTACGAAAAAAAGCCTAGCAAGGTAAGGGCGGGCCCTAGCGCTCGTCAGCCTTTTTCATCCGAAAAATCGAAACACGCCCCCCTTTTCCAAGCCGCTCGTTAATTTCGTGTGTGAAAGGGCGCGGCTCCGCAAGGGACCCGCGAGTCCCTCAGCATTCCCCGGACTCGAGGAGTACGGGGAACACACCCCCAAGGAACGAGACCTCTCCCATGCGCTTCTCACTGCTCTCGGTGGGCTGCCTCGCGCTCGCGCTCTCCGGCGTCGCGCAGGCCCAGTACGCCAACTCCCAAGCCCAAGGTTCCGCCACCAAGGGCGTGACGACCAAGGGCCAAAAGATGGTCGTCCAGAAGTCGACGCAAACCACGACTTCGGTGACCCCGCTCCCGCTCGGCTCCTTCCTCGTCGGCGGCAGCGATGACTGCAGCACGGCGCAGGCCCAGAACTCGATCTCGGGCACCGGCACGTTCAGCGTCGACACCACGATCGCCACCACGGGCACGCCCGTCGGCAGCTGCGGCGCGATGGGCACCGACGTGTGGTTCTACTACACCGCGACCTCCACCGGCACCGCGGTCGTCGAGACCTGCGGCCAGTCGGCCAACGACACGGTGCTCGCCGCGTGGAGCGCCGCCGGCGTGCCCGCGGGTGGCTGCCCGACGACGCAGCTCGCCTGCAACGACGACAACTGCGGCTTGCAGTCGCGCATCTCGTTCCCGGTCACCAACGGCCAGAGCTACTTCATCTCGGTCGGCTCGTACAACAGCGGCGCCGGCTGGGTCGGCTCGTTCTCGGTGAACGTCAGCGCTCCCGCCACGAACGACGACTGCACCGCGCCGACGGCCATCGCCGGCAGCGGTCCGTTCAACTTCGCCACGCTGGGTGCTTCGACGGGCGCCCAAGGCCAGAACGAGGCGCTGTGCCTGTTCTTCGGCCAGACCGCCATCACCAGCGACGTGTGGTTCACCTGGACCGCGGGCTACACCGGCAGCGCGCGCCTGTCCTTGTGCGGCGGCGCCACGGGCGACACCAAGGTCGCCGTGTACGGCGGCTCTGGCTGCCCGACCACGTCGGCCATCGCCTGCAACGACGACTCTTGCGGCTTGACCTCGCAGGTGGACTTCGCGTGCACGGCCGGCCTGACGTACACGATCCAGTTGGGCATGTACCCCAACGCCGCCGGCACGATCGGCACGTTCACGATCAACCAGATCGTGACCCCGCCGAACGACGAATGCGCGGGCGCCATCGGCACCAGCGGCTACGGCGTGTTCCCCTTCGACAACACGACGGCCACCACCAGCGTCGCCGGCCAGAATGAAGCGGCTTGCTTGTTCTTCGGCTCGACCGCGGTGGTCACCGACGTGTGGTACACGTGGACCGCTCCGGCCACGGGCAAGACGATCTTCTCCTTGTGCAACGGCGCGGCGAACGACTCGAAGATCGCCATCTACTCGGGCAGCGCCTGCCCGACCGCTCCGGCCATCGCCTGCAACGACGACCGTTGCGGCCTGACCTCCGAGCTGTGCTTCGACGCGGTGGCCGGCCAGACCTACCTGCTGCAGATCGGCCTGTACCCCCTCGGTGGCGCGCAGCCGACGACGGGCACCTTCGAGTTCCGCGCGGCCGCTGGCGGCGTGGGCAACGACGTGTGCGCGACGCCGACCGTGCTGACGGGCGCTGGTCCGTTCGCCATCGACACCTCGTTCGCGACCACGGGTTGCGAAGGCCAGGACAACGGCGCCTGCTTGTTCTTCGGCTCGACCGTGATCGACAACGACCTGTGGTTCACGTGGACGGCTCCGACCACGAACACCTACCAGATCTCCATGTGCGGCTCGGGCAATGACACCAAGCTCGCCGTGTACGACGGCGCCGGTTGCCCGACGACGGCGGCCCTCGCCTGCAACGACGACGCCTGCGGCTTGCAGTCGCAGTTGTGCTTCCCGGCCGTCGCCGGGCAGACCTACACGCTGCAAGTCGGCGCCTACCCGGGCTCCGGTGGCGGTGCGGGCAGCTTGAGCATCAGCACGATCGTGACCCCCACGGGTTGCCAATACGACGACGGCGTCTCCGACAACTCGATCGGCCTCGGCGCCGGTGGCGGCATCGTGTGGCTCAACCGCTTCGGCTCGGCCGGCTCGACGGCGACCATCAACTCGATTTCAGCGACCTACGACACGCCGCTCTTCCCGGGCTTCGGCTTGATCGGCCTGCCGGTCACGGCCTGCATCTGGGACGACCCGAACGACGACGGCAACCCGAGCGACTGCGTGCTCGTGGCGCAAGTCGCCGGCACGATCGTCAACCAGTCGGCCGACATCTACGAGACCTACAACTTCGGCGCGCCGGTCTCCGTGTCGGGCGTGTACTTCGTGGGCATCGCCATCCTGCATCCCGCCGGTGAATTCCCGGCGTCGTTGGACCAGTCGGGTTGCCCGGCCGGTTCGAACGGCCGCTCGTGGATCGCCGGCAACGTCGGTGGCGCGGTTGACATCGTCAACTTGGCCGCCAACCCCGTGGCCCTCGCCGACCTGGACGCCATCGGCTTCCCGGGCGTGTGGCAGGTGCGCGCGGATTGCTCGGGCGCCGTCGGCACGGCGTTCTGCTTCGGCGACGGCAGCGGCACGGCCTGCCCGTGCGGCAACGCGGGCGCGGCCGGCAGCGGCTGCGCGAACTCGGTGAACGTGAACGGCGGCAAGCTGGAAGCCCAAGGCTCGGCCAGCGTGGCGAACGACACGATCACCCTGCGCGGCACGAGCATGAGCCCGACCGGCACGTGCTTGTACTTCCAAGGCACGACCCGCTTGAACTCGGGCCTCGGCGCGGTCTTCGGCGACGGCTTGCGCTGCGCCGGCGGCACGATCATCCGCCTCGGCACGAAGACCAACAGTGGCGGTGGTTCGCAGTACGGCTTCGCCAACCCCACCGACCTGCGCGTGTCGGTGCGCGGCGCGATCCCGGCCGCGGGCGCCACCCGCACCTACCAGGTGTGGTACCGCAACGCGGGCGCGTTCTGCACCCCGAGCACGTTCAACCTGACGAACGGCCTCGAGCTGGTGTGGGCGCCCTGATGCGCGAGCTGGTTCGCCCGGCCTGAGGGTCGGACGAGCCGCGGACATGGACGCGGGCCTCGGGTTGCGACCCGGGGCCCGCGTCTTCGTTCGTGGCGCCGCGC
>Ga0172372_10005049_pt1 | contig 18531 bp, 15 predicted proteins | sample LakKiv5m_2_FD_114544 | JGI IMG/M metagenome (GOLD analysis project Ga0172372, IMG submission 114544) | Freshwater microbial communities from Kabuno Bay, South-Kivu, Congo - kab_092012_9.5m | ecosystem: Environmental > Aquatic > Freshwater > Lake | place: Democratic Republic of the Congo...
AGTAGCGCTACTCGAAGCGTTCTACGTGCATTCGGGCGGTTCGCGCTGTGGTTGGTCATGGTCTCTCCTCTGCCGGGCTTGGTGGTTTCCCGTGCTGGTAGACAAGTGTGGAGTGTCTTCATATGCGCCAGAAGGTACTGTGACGTCACCTTCCCGGTCCAATGAACACGGGGCTCTCCGGGGTCGGGGCTCTATGCGGCACGCCCTGCGGGTTCCACGATCTCCAACGTATGACCGAAGAGAAGATCACCTGCGTCGACGTGCTCGTCGATGACTCCGGTCGTCTCGGTCCGCTCTCCTATCTCGTCACCGGCGACGTCGTCGTCGCCCCGGGTGACGCGGTCACTGTACCGTTCGGTCGCGGCGAGAGGCACGGTCTCGTGCTCGGCCCGTCGACGAACCCGGAGAAGGCGTCGCGCGCTGTGCTCTGCCGTCTCGGTCAACGCGTCGACCCTCGGGACATGCGTCTCGCGTTCGATCTCGCCCTTCGACACTTCGCCACCCACGCCCAGGTCGCCTCCCGTCTCTCGCCGCGCACAGGTAGGAACTCCGCGCCGATCGACTGCGGCGAGGTAGTCCTCGCCACGTCCAGGGACCGGCTCGAGCTGCCCGTGCCTGAGAAGAACTGGACCCATCGCCTCTACCTGCGTCCACCGCTCGCCGACCCGGCGAGGCTCGCCGCCCTCGAAGCCGCCCGTCTCGCCGAGTCCGGTCAGGTGCTCGTGCTCTGCCCTACGGTCAAACTCCTCGATCGAGTCCTCGAGCAGTTCGTCTCCGGTGCCGCCCGTCTCGACTCACGCGCCCGCGCGGGCGCGTGGAACGGCTGGCGGTCGGGAAGTGTCCGTGTCGGCGTCGGTACCCGCGCCGCGGCGCTCTACTCGGCGGAACGACTCGGCGGGATCGTGGTGGTCGAGGAGGAGCATCCAGGTCATGTCGAGTCGACGCTGCCCTACACCAACGCCCGCGACGTCGCCCGTCGCCGCGCCGCCGTCCACGAATGTGCGCTCTCGTTCATATCGGCCGCCCCGACAGCGCTCGGCCTTGCTGGTAACAAGGTAGTCACCTTCGAAAACGGTTTCCGACTCTGGCCAAAGGTGCAGGTCGTCGACCGTTCTGATCTCCATCCGTCCATGAGGAACGTCCCGCCCAGGGTGCGTCAGGTCGTGGCGAAAGCCAAACATCCGGTCGTGACCGTCGCGGAGAACCGCCCGTCCCGCCGGGTGTGCGCCCGCTGCGGTGACCTTCGACCCTGTGCCGGGTGTGCCGGATACTGCGCCCACCGCGAGACCGTCCCCTGTCAGCGTTGCGGTTCGCTCGGTGTCCGCTGGATCGGCTGGGACGCCGCCCGTCTGAAAGCGACGATCCCGGAGGCCGTTCCCTTGACGCTCGCCGAACTCACCGCCCTGCCCCCGGAGGACCGCGTGGTGTTGTTTCTCAACATCGATCCGCTCCTGGCCGGACACGGTCTCGACGTAACGCACGTTTCCACCTCCGTGCTGGCCCGCGCTGCCGAGGCCGCGGGCGGGGGGACCCTCGTCCTGGTGACCACCGCACCGCAACATCCAGTGCTACTCGCGGTCCGCAATCGCGATGTGCTCCCGGTAGTACAGTCGATATGGGAGGGAGCGAAGACGTCGGGCCTGCCTCCGTTCGGTCATCTCGTCCACGTGCGCATGGGATGGAAGAACCCGCCGCGCACCGGCGACTGGCCCGGACGTGTCCTCGGACCGCGCCGTCGCGGCAACGAGTGGGAGGTCATGGTGGTCGCGTCGAACCACGAGCTAGACGATCTACGCATCAAACTCGAGGGCGTCCGCCGCCGCGGCAAGGTCCGTATCAGCATCTCCTGACGAAAAACCTACTGCCGGGACCAGTATCAAGGTGCCGTTCGTACTCTCCGCTCCTCTCCGTGGGCTCATTACCGGCGACGACAAAGGGATGACCGACTACGTTCGTGAGATGGCGCTACCCGGCGACGCCGGGATCTTCGGTCCCGGCTCGGTGACGTGGAAGGTACTCTCGCACCCGTCGACTCTCCTTGGCGGCGTGCGTGCTCTGGTGCTCCAGTCCCTCGACCCGCTCACCGTCGCGGGCGTCGCCCGGCACTCGCGTTTCCGCGAGGAGCCGATCGGAAGGCTGCGGACGACGGCGCGTTTCGTCACCGTCGCCGCTTTCGGCACCACCGAGCAGATCACCCGGGAATGCGCGACGATCCGCAGGGTACACGACCGGGTCAAGGGTGTGACGGCGGACGGTCGCAGGTACTCGGCGTCCGACCCGACGCAACTCCTCTTCGTGCACATGGCGCTGGTGCAGAGCCTTCTCGTCGCCTACGAGCTCTTCGCCCCGGGCGGCCTGACCGCGGAGGAGTCCGACCGTTTCGTGCTCGAGTGGAACGTACTCGCCCCTCTGCTGGGGTTCGACTCGGTGCCGCTACCAGATTCGCGAAAAAATCTCGACGGGATGCTCGAGGAGTACGGACGCGGATTCCAGGTCGGCGTCGCCGCCGCCGAGGCGTTCGAGTTCCTCGCCGCTCCGCCGCTGTCCCCGGCGATGCGCCCGGCGTACCAGATCGTCCTCGTCGCCGCGGTGGGGTCGCTGCCCGGCTACGTCCGCCGCCTTCTTCCCGGTATTCTCCCGTCGCCTTCACGCCCGTTGACGCTGCTCGCCGGGACTTCGGTCGTCCGCGTGTTGACGTTCATCCTGGGACCGTCGCCGGCCTACGAGGCCGCCCTGCGCCGGGTGGGCGCCTGAGACATCCGCATACGTCGTTGCCGCTTTCCTCCTCGACGGCACGGTCAGCTGCATGCTAGGCGTCCTCGTATTCCTCACCGGGTTGTTCGTCTCGATCGCAGCCCACGAGGCCGGACACATGCTCGTCGCCCGCCGCTCCGGTGGCCGGGTCTCGGAATTTATGGTTGGCTTCGGTCCGAGGGTCGTTTCCTTCAAACGGGGTCACACGCGTTACGGGCTGAAGGCGATACCGTTCGGAGGGTACGTGCGCATCCTCGGTATGCGCCCCCCGGGTCAAGGTGAGCCGGCCGAGACCGAGGAGGAGCGATCGGTTCCCGGTGAGGACTTCTATAGACTCTCGGCTCCGCGCCGCACCGCAACCCTGCTCGCCGGTCCGCTCGCCAACTTGCTGCTCGCAGGGATCCTCCTGACTTTCGTCGTCTCCGTCCTCGGTATCCCTGCGGCGTCCTCGCGTATCGGCGCGGTACGTGAGTGTGTATCGACCGGGGCGTGTTCCGCGGCGGATCAGGCGTCGCCGGCGTCGCTTGCCGGTCTCAGGGCCGGCGACGAGATCCTGCTCCTCGACGGCGTCCCGGTCTCCTCCTGGGAGGAGATCTCCTCCACCATCGCCTCGCGCACACCCGGGTACGTGCTCGCGGTCACGGTCGAATCCGGTGGCGAGCGGCGCACAGTGCAGGCGCGTCTCGCGGCGAACCCCGTCGATGCCGGCTCGGGGCTTCTCGGCGTCTCACCGGAGATCGTCTCTGTGCGCCGCCCGCCAACGATGGTCCCCGGGCTGCTCGTCGAGCAGTCCCGTAACGTCCTCGGCGCGGTGCTCGGATTCCCGGTCCGGGTCATAGGGACCTTCGACGACGCGTTACGTGGCGAGGAACGCGACCCCGCCGGTCCGGTCGGCCTCGTCGGCGTCGGCCGGATCGGTGCCGACATCGGGGACGCGCCCGCTCCGCTGGGCACGCGTCTCGGTCAGCTCTTCGTCCTGCTCGCCGGACTCAACGTCTCCCTCGGCGTGTTCAACCTCATCCCGTTGTTGCCGCTCGACGGCGGGCACATCGCGCTCACCTGGTTCGAGACGCTGCGTTCGCGTCTCGCCAGGCTGCGCCGCCGCCCCGATCCGGGTCCGGTCGACATGCGTCGCCTGATGCCGGTCACGAACCTCGTCGTCGTGTTCTTCGTCGTCTCGACGCTGCTGCTGGTGTTCGCCGACGTGGTGAACCCGATACGCATGCCCTGACGTCCGCCGCTCGCGCCGCAGGGTCCGTGCCGTCCTTCCCGTCTCTCCGTGACGTCCGCCGCACGTCTTAAAAGGTTGCCCGTCGCGCCGCGACGCCAACGGTGACCGCGTCGGCCGCTCTATGCCCTTCTGCGAGGGGTGAGCACAGTCAGGTCGGCATCGGGAACCACCCGGTTCGTCACGCGCCCGAGGGCGCGGGAAAGGATCACAACATGAGCGCAGAGACGTCTTCCAACACCAACCAGACCGTCGGGAGTTTCAGTTTCCGTCTACCGGTCGGTTTCGTGGAGGAGTACAAGAAGCGCACTCCCGGGTTCGGGTTCCCTGACGCGGGTGGCAACACCCTCGGCGAGATCACTTTCGTCCGCACCTACTCGCGCCTCAAGGAGGACGGCGGGAAGGAGACGTGGGCGGAGGTCTGCGCGCGGGTCATCAACGGGATGTACTCGCTGCAGAAGGACCACGCGGTCGCGAATCGTCTCCCTTGGAGCGAGGAGCAGGCGATGGCCTCCGCGAAGGAGGCTTTCGAGCGGATGTTTACCTTCAAGTGGCTCCCGCCCGGTCGCGGTCTCTGGATGATGGGCACCCCGTACGTGATGAACCAGCGGAACTCCGCTGCGCTCAACAACTGCTCGTTCGTGAGCACCTACGACTACGACGTCTCCCCGTCCGAGCCGTTCACCTTCCTCATGGAGGCGAGCATGCTCGGTATCGGTGTGGGCTTCGACACCCGGATGACGGAACGCAACGCGAAGGTGTTCTCGCCGCTCCCGCAGCAGCAGTTCCCCTTCGTCGTCCCGGACTCCCGTGAGGGCTGGGTCGAGTCGGTGCGCAAGCTCCTCGACTCGTACCTGCTTCCGCAGCAGGCCCGTTGGGAGTTCGACTACTCCCAGGTCCGTCCTGCCGGTACGCCCATCAAGGGCTTCGGCGGTACGGCCTCGGGTCCCGAGCCGCTCATCCGGCTGCACAAGGTGCTCACCGAGGTGCTCGACCGCAAGGTCGGCAAGACGGTGGACACCGAGCTGGTGGTCGACATCGCCAACCTCATCGGGGTGTGCGTGGTCGCCGGTAACGTCCGTCGCAGCGCGCTGATCGCCTTGGGTCGTCCCGAGGACGAGTCGTTCGTGCACCTCAAGGACCCTTCGTGGTTCCCCGAGCGCAACTCCTACGACAAGGAGACGCCGGGTTGGGGTTGGATGAGCAACAACTCGGTGACCGCCGAGGTGGGCATGGACTACTCGTCGATCGTGCCGAGCATCGCGCTCAACGGTGAGCCCGGTCTCATCTGGCTCGACATCGCCCGTCAACACGGACGACTCGCCGATCCGGCCGATGGTCGGGACTACCGCCTGGCGGGTTTCAATCCATGCGCTGAGCAGGGTTTGGAATCATACGAATTGTGCACTCTCGTCGAGTGTTTTTTGAACCGTCACGAAGGTCTCGAGGACTTCCAGAGGACCCTCAAGTTCGCGTACCTGTACGCGAAGACGGTGACGTTGGTTCCGACCCACTGGGCGCGCACCAACTCGATCATGCAGCGCAACCGCCGCATCGGTACGTCGATCTCCGGTATCGCGGAGTTCGCCGACAACCACGGGATCCCCGAGCTCCGGCGTTGGATGGACGAGGGATACTCGACCGTGCAGCGTTGGGACCGGGTGTACTCCGAGTGGCTCTGCGTCCGTGAGTCCATCAAAACCACGACCGTCAAGCCCTCGGGCTCCGTCTCGATCCTCGCGGGTTCGACCCCTGGCGTCCACTGGGCGCCGGGCGGGAAGACCTTCCTGCGAGCGATCCGCTTCGGTAGCGAGGACCCGATGGTCGAGCGTTTCACTGCAGCGGGCTACCTCGTCGAGGACGACGTGGTGAGTGCCAACACCAAGGTGGTGTACTTCCCGGTCGCGACCGCGCAGAAGCGGTCCGAGAAGGAGGTCACGATCTGGGAGAAGGTGAACCTCGCCGCGCTGGCCCAGCGTCACTGGTCGGACAACGCCGTCTCCGTGACGGTGAGCTTCGATCAGGAGGCCGAGGCCCGACATCTCGGGACCGTGCTCCACATGTACGAGGGTCAGCTCAAGACGGTGAGTTTCCTGCCGTCATCGAACATGACCTACCCGCAGATGCCCTACACCTCCATCACCAGGGAGGAGTACGACGCCTACGTGGGTCGCCTCGCAAAGGTGGACTTCTCGCCGATCTACACTGGCGAGACCGGGAACCTCGATGCCGCCGGTGAGCGTTACTGCACCACCGACGCCTGCGAGCTCAAGGTCGTCCCCGCGGCCGCCGAGTTCGAGGATGAGCGCGGCGAGGAGCCCGTCCGATCCTGACCGGAGGCGCACCGGCAGTACGAACTGTCACGAGAGAGGACCGGACGCTCACGCGTCCGGTCCTTTTTCCGTTTCCTGTCCCGGAGCCGCGACGCGTCTCGCGCGGATTCTCTCGTGTCGCGCGCCCCGCCGCCGGGACCGTCCGGGTGGTGACTAGCAGGCATAACTCCGGGCGTCGCGCGAACCGTTCCATCAACGATCCCGCGCCTGTCTCCCTCGCCGATGTCGACATCCTTCGCGCCGCGGTCCGCGGCGCCCGTTCCGACGACCTCGGAGGGATTTTCGAGCGCTTGGTGCTCGATGTCGGTCGCCCGGAGGCGTCCCGTCTGTGGCTCCTGGTGTTCTCCGAGAGCGACGCCTCCGAGACGTGAACGGGACCGACACTGCAGACATGGCATCGGAGTCCACGCGTGTCGAACGGCATCACTGGCTCAACACTTTTGTCGGCATCCTCGACGCTGCGTTCCACCTGACCGAGATCGAACAGGCGCAACTGATCGCGATCTTCCGCGACCTTCTCGTCGCCGTCCGCGTCCCGGAACGCGGCGAACCCGAGGAGCTTCCGGCAGCACTCGCTCTGGAGGTCACCTCGAACTTCTTCACCATCGCCCTAGCCGGTCCCCGCGATTCCGGCGTGACCCGTCCGGTCCGCACCGCGACCCGCGAGGACGTAGTCGTGTCGCTGGAGGCGTGGCGGACTGCGCTCACCGGGATGCTCACCGTCGCCTACCCGGACCTGCTTCCCGCCGAACGCCTGCTGGTCAACCGGGTGTTCACCGATGTGCTCTCCGGTATCGGCGTACCGCAGCGCGCCGCCGAGTTCCTTCCCGGCGACGTGGTGAGGACCTATCGGTCCATGCCCGAGTTCCGCACCTGGTGACGCGTCCCGCTCCAGGGGAACTATTTAAGTCACGGTTCACCCAACTACGTCACTCCGGTCGTAGGACGTTTCCCCGTCGGCACCGACGGTGCCTGTCATGCGACGACTGTGGCACATCTGGCCGGGGAATCTCCGTCCGTCCTCCCTGCTCGAGGAGCAGCAGTTCGTCGCCGATCTGCGTTCGCGCGCGTCCCGCCCGTCGAAAGCGACGCGTGACGACGTCACGGCACTGATATCCATGCTCCGCTGCGGCTCGACGGTCGACGAGGCGTTCGCCTTCGCGCCCGGCCTGAAAGCCGCGAGGCTTCTCGCCGCACACGTGCGGCTCGACGCGTTGCGTCTGGCCTCGGTGGAGGCATGGGAACGCATCGCCGCCGACCCGACCCCGGCCCGTTGGCGCCTCGACCGTCGTGCGGCGTCGCGGCTGTTCCCGGTCGCCGTCGAACGCGTGACGGTCGCGCTCGAGTCCGACGACTCGCCGCACCGGCTCGCCGACGTGGTCCGCCAGGTGAGTTCCCGGATGGACGAGGTGACCGCGACCGCGGCGGCGATCGAGCGGAAGGCGTCGTCGGTGCTGCGCACCCTCCCGTATGCTTCGTCGCTCGCAGGGGCGCTCTACACGCCGCACGGCGCGTGCGCTTACGGCGACCCGTTCTTCGTGCCGGACCGGGTCGCCGTGCTCTCCCCGACGCGGATCGGGGACCTGCTCGGCGAGCCTCATGTCTGAACGGGCGGCGTCCCGATCCGACCTTCTGGTGCGCACGCTCGCGATCCTCTCGTGCGGTCCGGTGTCCGCCCTCCTCGTGACCGACGACTATTCGTTCGCGCACGCACTAGCCGGTCTTGCGGTGGCCGGGTCACTGCAGCTCTCGTGGATTCTTCCACGTCGGGCCGCGGCGAGGTTGGGTCGCCTCGGAGCGTTGTTTGCGGCGTCCCTGGTTCTTGCCGTGATCGGTGCCTTCATCGGCGCGCTCGACGGGTGCACCGGCGCTAGTCGCTGCCGCGCCTCGGTCGGGGCGTGGACGTTCTCGTGGATGTTCCTCCCGCTGCTGCTCGCCGCGGTGTTCGTGCTGGTCCGTTTCATATACGCGGTCCTGGTCCGCGTCATGGTGGCGTCGTACCGGATCGGGTCGCGGGTGTTCTCCCGTCTGCGACGTCGCTGAGGACCCCCGTACCGCGCGGGTTCCGATGCTGGTCGTATGCAGGTAGACGTCACCTCCCGCCCCGCGTACGCGATCGCCTACGTCAGGCTCGCCCGCGGTGAGGCTGTCCTCGCCGAGTCCGGCGCCCTGGTGGCGATGAGCGCCGGTGTGGAGGCCTCTGCGACGCTTTCCGGCGGCCTGGTCCAGTCGGTCGCCCGGCGTCTGCTAGCGAACGAGTCCCTGGTGATGGCCCGCTATACCGCCCACGTCGACGGCGGCTGGGTGTCGCTCGCGCCGCGTTTCCCCGGCGACGTGGTGAGTCTGGAGCTTTCCCCTTCAGCGCCCCTTTACGTCCAGGCTGGTTCGCTTCTAGCGCACTGTGAAACGGTCGACGTCGGACCGACCGCCGGGAACGTGCAGACGGTCGCGTTGCGCGAAGGAGCGATCGTGCTCTCGGCGACCGGTCATGGTCCGCTGATACTCGCCGGGTACGGCGGACTCGAGCGATTCGATCTCAACGCCGGGGAGACGCTGGTGGTCGACTCCGGTCATCTCGCCGCTTGGAGCGCCTCCCTGCGTTTCCGGGTGGGGCCGCTCAAGGGGTTCGTCTCGTCCGCGCTCACCGGGGAAGGTGTTGTCGCCGAGTTCACCGGCCCCGGGACCGTGCTCGTGCAGACCCGTGCCGAGCAACAGTTGCGCTCGTGGATCCTCCCGGATCGTGCCCACGACGAGAAGCAATGACCGGGACGCTCTGGTGGCGTTCCTGCGTCCGGACGTGACGGTCGTTGCGAGGTGTCGGATCCCGTGAACGAGCAACTCCCTCTCGATTTCTCCCTCTCGTCCGCCGAGCGGCAGCGACGTGCCCGCCGTCGGGTGGAGCGTGCCGAGGAGAAGCCTCTCGGCCTGTTCGCATCGCCGCCGAACTTCGACGTGCACCTGCACTCCCCGCAGGAGGCGGTGGCGAGTTTCGCCGGTCCGGATCCCGATGCCGCCGCCCTCTACCTACAAGGTCTCGTCGGTCCGCTGCGGGCGATACGGTCGCGCCGGTATGCGTTCCCGACGTCGGCCCTCGACCGTCTCCTCTGGGTGCGCCAACCGGCGCAGGTCACCCTCGACGCGGCCGCCGGTGCGGTCGCCCGCGCGATCTGGGCAGCCAAGCTCGGTCTCAAACCGCTGGTGGTGACCCGTCATGGCCGCCGCCTGCTCGCGTCGAGTTCGCGCTGGCCGTCGGGTATGCGGGTCGTGGACGCCCCGTGGACGGCGATTGCGACCCTGACCCGTCTCGGGGTCCGTTTCGAGGTCGACGAGAACGCCTACGGGCTCCTGATGGAGCGTCTCGCGCAGGCCGGCTCGCCCCTGGCCACCGCCGGCCTCGCCGGGTCCGCGGTGGTCATCGAGACGCAACGACCGGATCTGCTTCTCGGGCTGGAACTTCCCGCTCTCGCCTACGCCGGCGACGCCTCCTCGGGTCGGTTCCAGATGCCGCTGCTGCTCTCCGAGCATCTTCTCGAGTTCCCGCAGATCGCGCGTAGCTCCGATTTGGACGCCGCGATCTCCCAGGTGCGCCGTCGCCCCAAGCCGCTCGAGACTCCGCCAGGGTTCCCTTGGGAGCTCTTCGGGTTCCAAGCGATCGACGCCGGCCGCGCGGCGCGTATCCTGGAGGTCACCGGGGGTGTGCTCCTCGCCGGGGAGATGGGCTCGGGGAAGACCACGGTATCCCTGGCGCTCGTCGAATCGATGGGGCTCTGGCCCCTGTTGGTGGTCTCTCCGCTCTCGGCATTCTCCACCTGGGGCCGCCAACTCGAGCAGATGGGGCGCAGCTACTACCTGGCAACCGACCAGGCAGCGGACGCGTGGGAACGCATCGACGATCCTTCGCTTGACGCGGTCGTCATGTCCTACGACCGGTTGCACGCGTTCTCCGAGATCGTCGAGCACCGCTCGTTCCGCTGCATCGTCGCCGACGAGGTGCAGCGCATCCGTTCGGCGAACTCGCGTCGTTCTCGTTCTCTGCGCGCGCTCGCTGCGAGCGTCCCGTACCGCATGGGTCTCTCGGGCACTCCGTTGACCAACACCATCGGGGATCTCCTCCCCGTAGGTGCCTTTCTCATCCCGGGGGAGTGGCGTCCGCGCGCCAACGTCAAGGACCTCACCGACACCTACCCCGGCGATCCGGTCGAGGCGATCGCCGACCATCTCGGGTCGATGATGGTGCGTCGTCGTATGGTCGACACCGGGGCGAAGCTCCCGAGACGCAACGACCACCGGGTGTACGTGCAGCTAACCGCCGAGCAGCGACGCGCCCTCGACGACCTCGAGGAGGAGGCACGGCGCGCGAAGGAGGACGGTGAGTTCGCCGACAACTCCTCGAAGATGCACGCCTTCACGCGTCTGCAGAGAATGCGTCAGATCGTGAACGCCCCGTCCGCTGCCGGTGTCGGCGGCCCGAACCCGAAGGTCGTCGCGGCGCTCGACCTCGTCGATGACTTCCTCGCCATGGGACGCAAGGGAGTGCTCTTCTGCGCCGACCGGGCGACGTTCCGCGAACTCGGCGAACGACTCACCGCCGCCGGTATCGGCTGGGTCGGCATCTGGGGTTCCACCCCTCCGCACGAGCGGATCCTCGCCGAGAAGCGGTTCCACGAAGAGGACGACGTGAAAGTGGTGCTCTGCACCATCCAGGCCGGTTCGGAGTCGTGGTCTGCGTCCCCGACAGCGACGTGGCTGATCTCGGTGTCCTACATGTACGCCCCGGCGACGCTCTCGCAGATGGAGGCGCGCGTCTACCGCATGAACTCCGATCCGGACGGCCCGGAGATCGAGATTCTCTACGTACACGCCCAGGGACCCGAGGGCAGCCTCGACGATCGCATGGTGGAGATTCTCGAGCAGAAGAAGCACCTGTTCGCCCAGGTCGTCGACCGGGCTGAGCACGTCGACCCGACGAAGGTGCACTATTCGCTCGGTGATCTCGTGTTTCTCCTCACCGGCGAGCGCGATGATTCGATCGATGCGCGCATCGCTCAGGAGAAGAAGGACCGTGCCGCAGAGAAGGCGGCGAAGGAACGCACCAGGTACTCGCTCAAGAAGTTCAAGTCTGGTTCGTCCGGCGCGTCCGACTACGTGCGTGATGACGGCTCGATGACGATCACCCGGGAGGAGTTCGACGCCCGCGAGCACCTCGACCGGCTCGACGACGAGGATCTCTTCGTCGCCCCGCCGCCCGTCTCCGCCGAGGGTCACGATGTGGACGACGCGGGCTGGGACACCGAAGACGGCGACGACGCGTAGGGGTCGTTGCGGGTTCTCTGCGCGTCCGATCGGACCGGGGACGGTGGGTGGTATGCGTCGCCTGCTCCGCCCGGTCCTCCTACTCGGCGCCGTCTACGCGGTGTTCCGTGTCTCGGGTTCTCTGCAGCGACGGCTGCGATCCGTCAGCTCCGGGGGCCTGCTGGCGGGGTTCGCGCAGGGCGGTCTTGTCGGTACTGTCCCGGAGCAGGGGTCGGGCGAGGGTGTTTCGCAGCCGTCGCCTTTCCGGGACGCGTCCGCGCAACCCGCGAAGAAAGCTTCGGAGCGCAAGCCTCCTCGTTCTGCATCCCCGAAGCCCACCAAGAAGCCCACCAAGAAGTCCACCAAGAAGTCCACCAAGAAGCCCGCGAAGAAGCCCGCCGCCCCGGCGAGAAAGTCGTCCGGTCGACGCGCGCCGCGGTGAGTCGCCCGTGTGCCGTGACCGGGTTAACGACTGGTCCGGTGGTGTCAGTAGTTCAACGACGAGGTCCGGTAGGGGGCTAGGGGAGTGGTTCGTCGTCCGCGTCCGGTGCGTGGTGCCCGGTGTCGCCGTCACCTTCCTCGGCTGCTTCCGGGGTGCGCCGCCCCCGTCTTGCCGGGAGGACGTTCCAGCGGTTCTCTTCCCGGGAGCGTCGCGTGACGACCGGTACTTGCGAGGTGTCCAGGCGTGGGTCGTCGATCAGTTCGTGGGTCTTGATGTAGGCGGCGATGAATCCCTGTACGGTGGCGACGACCGGTATGGTCAGGAGGGTGTAGGCGGGTCCGAACGCGGCAGCGGTCAGGAGGACGGAGACGAAGCCCACCCCGGCGTGCACGTCGACGGCCTGGGCGGTGAGCCGCGGAGAGATAGCCGCGTTCTCGATCTGCTGGTAGACGGTGGCGATGACGACGACGAGAACCGCTGCACCGGGTTTGTCGGCGACGAGGGCGAGCAGGACGGGCAGGCCGACGGCGAGGTACGTGCCAACGATGGGGATGACCTGCGAGACTATGCCCACCCAGATGGCCATCGGTATCGGGTAGGGAACGCCGACTGCGGCGAAAACGATCCAGTGGACGGCGGCGGAGATGCCGGCGAGGATGACCTTCGCGCGGATGTAACCTCCGGTCTTTTCTACGGCGAGGTCCCAGATGCGCAACACCTCGCCCTGGTGGCGTTGAGGCAGGAGCCGGCAGAGACGTTTGCGCAACCGGGGACCGTCGACGATCAGGTAGAAGCTCACCAGAAGACCGGCGAGAGCGTTCCCGACGACGCCGAGGATCTTCAGCGCGGCGTTCCCGACGACGCCTTCGACGTCGGCGCGCTGCAACCGCAGCGCAAAGTCGTCGAGGTCCAGATCGATTCCCGCCCAGTCGAATGCGAGACCTTCCAGGTCGTCAGCGATCTGCGGCAGCGAGTCGCGCAGCTCTCCGATCTGGCTGACGGCTCCCGCGCCGGCGAGTACGCCGACGGTGCCGAGGGCGAGCATCCCGGCGCCGAGGATCATCCCGGCGCCGAGACCGCGACGCCATCCGCGCGCTGCGAGACGGTTCACGAGCGGTTCGCACGCCGCCGCGACGAAGAACGACACGAGTATCAGGGCGAGGATTCCCGACGACCTCACCGCCGCCCGCCACACGACGAGGGTCCCCATCACGCCGACGGTCGCTCCGGCGGCGACGGCGGCGGCGCGCAGCGGTCGGATATCCACGTTCAGTACTGTGCGCCGGGGCGGCACCCGAGCCAGCGTCCGTTGCGAGTGTTGCCATCCGGGGCGACCCGGCGACAGTGGTAGCGGTGGTCCCGACGGGGCCGACGGGCCGGCGAGGAGTCGGACGAGAGAGGTTCCGGGTCCACGGACCCGGGGAGGAGCACCATGGCGAAGAACACCGAGTACACCGCGAGTAGTCTCACCGTCCTCGAAGGTCTCGATGCCGTCCGCAAGCGTCCCGGCATGTACATCGGCTCCACCGACGGACGCGGCCTGCAGCACTGTCTGTGGGAAATCGTCGACAACGCCGTCGACGAGGCGCTCGCAGGGTTCTGCGACCGGATCGAGATTACCCTACACGCCGACGGCTCCGCAGAGGTGGTCGACAACGGTCGAGGCATCCCCGTCGACGTCGACCCGAAGACAAAGATGACCGGGCTCGAGTTGGTCTTCACCAAGTTGCACGCCGGCGGCAAGTTCGGCGGTGGCGGCTACTCGGTCTCCGGAGGTCTCCACGGGGTGGGTGCTTCGGTGGTCAACGCTCTTTCGATCCGCGTCGATGCCGAGGTGCGCCGCGACGGGAAGACGCACCTGCTCTCGTTCCAGCGCGGCGTCGCGGGCCAGTTCGGGGCGAAGGAGAAGTTCGTCAAGGCGGGGATCGAGGTGACCGGCAAAGCCGCCAAGGGCGATACCGGCACCAGGGTGCGTTTCTGGCCGGATCGTCAGATCTTCCTCGCGTCGGCCGAGTTCGACCGGGAGGCGGCCTTGACCCGCGCCCGCCAGACCGCGTTCCTCGTCCCGTCGCTGACCCTCGTGGTGCGTGACGAGCGTGGCGACGAACCGGTCGTCGAGGAGTTCCGTTTCGACGGGGGGATGAAGGACCTCGTGGAGTTCCTCGCCAAGGACTCCGCGGTGTGCGAGACGGTACTCGTCACCGGCGCCGGCGCGTTCACCGAGATGGTGCCCGTGCTCCGCGGCGAGGAGCTCGTCACCGAGGAGGTCGCCCGTAACTGCGACGTCGAGGTCGCCTTGCGCTGGGGCACCGGGTACGAGACCGACCTGCGGAGCTTCGTCAACATCATCGCGACGTCCAAGGGCGGCACCCACGTGGCGGGCTTCGAAAAGGCCCTGGTCAAGTCAGTTGTCGACGCGATCGGCGGCACGAAGATCATGAAGGCCAACGAGGAGAACCCGGCGAAGGAGGACGTGATGGAGGGTCTGACCGCCGTCGTCCTGGTCCGTCTCGCCGAGCCGCAGTTCGAGGGGCAGACCAAGGAGATCCTGGGCACCGCCGCGGTGGCAGGTATCGTCTCCCAGGTGGTCTCCGACGGGCTCACCCGGTGGCTGTCGTCGTCGAAGTCGAAGAACGAGGCACGGAAGGTCCTTGAGAAGGTCGCCAACGCCGCCCGTGCCCGGTGGGCGGCCCGGCTGCAGCGCGAGACCGTGCGTCGTAAGAACGCGCTCGAATCCTCGAGCCTGCCGGCCAAGCTCAGCGACTGCCGGTCCGACGACATGGAGCGCGCCGAACTCTTCATCATCGAGGGAGACTCGGCCGGCGGCACGGTCAAGGCGGCACGCGACGCCGAGTTCCAGGCCTTGATGCCGATCCGCGGAAAGATCCTCAACACGATGCGGGCTTCGGAGAAGCAGATGCTCGACAACAACGAGTGCGCGTCGATCATCGCGGCGATGGGTGCCGGTTCCGGGAAGAGTTTCGACGTGTCTTCAATACGCTACGGACGTCTGATCGTGCTCGCCGACGCCGACGTGGACGGCGCCCACATCCGCTGTCTGATCCTCACCCTCGCCTACCGGTATATGCGCCCGCTCCTAGAGCAGGGTCGCGTCTACGCGGCGGTGCCGCCGCTCTACCGCATCGAGAGCGTCGGATCGAAGGACTACGTCTACTGCTACTCCGACGAGGAGCGGGACGCGTCCCTAAAGCACCTCGAGAAGGTTGGCCGCAAGGTCAAGGAGATTCAGCGTTACAAGGGTCTCGGGGAGATGGACGCCGACCAGTTGGCGGAGACGACTCTCGACGTGGCGCACCGCAAGCTCCGCCGCATGACTATGGCGGACGCCGAGGGCGCCGAGAAGATGTTCGAGACCTTGATGGGCCAGGACGTCGCAGCCCGCCGCGATTTCATCGTGGCTAATTCCGCGCTCTTGGACCGTAGCCGTATCGACGCCTGAACGGAGGGTCCTGTCGGCCTCCCCGAGTGGGTCTCCCTGCCTCGGGAACCTCGTTACTACTCCCTGCACGACGCCGTCGCGCGAACCGCTCGCGGCGTCGTGCAACTGGTCGAACGGACCGGGGGTGGCCGAGTTCCGCTCCGGTTAAGTCTACGTCGGCTGACCTCCTCGCGGACCGCGCCGTTGCTGGTTTTCCGGTCCGCGGATAGAGGAAGGGTCGTGAACGTAACGCTGCCAGACCGCCCATCGGGGCGTTCCCCTGCCCGTAAGCTCCTCGCCCTGCTTGTTCTCGCCGCTCTTCTCGCCGGTTTCGCCACCCTGCGCGACCATGTTCGTGACCTGCTCCTCTCCGCGTCGCGTCTGCCTGCCCGGTTCGTGCCGGTCCGAGGCGAGTTCACCGACTTCGACGGCTCGTCCCCGGTGACGTGGGAGCCGTGCGCGAAGGTGTCGGTGCTGGTGAACCCCGGTCCGTTCGGGGAAGCCGTCGTCGCCGAGGTTCGCGCCGCGTTCGGTGAAATCGCTGCGGTCACCGGGTTGTCGTTCGTCGTCACCGTCACCGACGAGGTCCCGCGGACCGATTGGGCGCACAGTCTCGGCGGTCGTAGTGCACCTCCGGTGCTGGTGGGGTGGGTCGCCCCCGAGGAGACGGACATGTTGCGTCCAGGCGCGGCTGCCTCGACCGTCGCCAATCCGGCCCGTTTCAACGGCCGGCTGAGGATCGTCACCGGTGCCATCGCACTCGACGAGAACGTCTACGCGGACTTTCGTCCCGCCGTCGGCGCAGGTAGGACGCGTCGGAACCTGTTGCTGCACGAGATCGGTCACCTTCTCGGCCTCGACCACGTTTCCGGCGCCGGGCTCATGGACGAGGTCGTCGACGCGACAACCAGGGACGGGTTCCACCCGGAGGAGATTTCGGCGCTCGCCGCAGTCTACGGTGACCCCGCTGCGTGCCGCCGCTAGGAGAGGTCGGTCAACGCCTCTGGGAGGGACGACCGGGTACGTCGACGCGCGCGAAGAGCACCTGTTCGAGGATACTCCCGTCGGCGCCTCGCCGCAGTTCCACCCTCATCTGCAGGGGACCGTCGCGCTCGCCGAGGCAGGCGAGGTCGAACGCTAGACGCCAGACGATCTCCCCGTCGGCGACGCTGCGACCGTAGGTCTCGTCGCAGCCGCGGATATGCGTCCCGTCGGCGCTCCGCACACCCTGTGCCGTGACTATCCTCTCGTCATCGGCAACGACGAGGACGACGTCGGGAGGGGCCGCCCGTCCCCGTTCGACGTCGGTGACGGTCAGGTGCAGGCGTTCGGAGGAAACGGTCAGTTCCGCTTCGACGATCGGCTCGCCGTCCAAGGGGACCGCACGGCGATCGGCGGCGGTGTAGCGCAGTTCGGTCGTCCCCGCGCGGTTGCGCAGGAGAGCCGCAGCCTCGTTCAGCCACGCGCGGTAGCCGGCGACCCGGGTGTAGACGACGGGCATGCCGTCCCCGCAGATGTCCGAACCGTAGGAGACCAGGCCGACGAGGAACGGGGCTTTCTTCCCGGGCCGGTTCCCGACGAGCGGGCCGCCGGAGTCACCGACGCACGGGTTCGCCGCGCCGCGGGGACGTGCGAGGATTTGCCGGTTCCGGTCGAGCCCTGCGTACGGGCTGGTGCGCTTCCCGGTGACGTCGACCTGGGGAGCCCGTCCGAGCCATCCGCTGGCGTCGCCGGTCTCGTCGATGCCGAAGCCGAAGACTCGGAGCTGGCTCCGCGGACCGCGTAGCGGCGCGTCGTTGAACGGGGCGAGGCGGACGGGCGTGATTGCGGTGACCGGAGTGTCGAGCCGCAGCAGGGCGATGTCGTTGGCCAGCGGGTCGGTAAGGAAACCTTCCCCTGGTTCGTAGCCCGGGTGGACGACACGGTCGACGACCTGATGGATGGTGCCGTCGAAGACGTTCTCCGAATCGACGCTCACCGAGAGCGAGGATGCAGGGAAGTCCACGACGCAGTGTCCCACGGTGACGACGAGATCGGGGGCGATGAGCGCCCCGCTGCAGAAGAGTTGCGGTTCGAAGACCGAGGCGTCGACGTTGACGAGGATCGCGACCGCGTACGGCGCGTTCGCCGATCCCGGCTCGTTGACGGGGGAGGTAATGGCACCGGCGACCGCGCCGTTAGCACAGACGCTCAGTGCGGCGAGCGCGACCAGTGTCGCCCGTCGTCGTCGCGGTGTTTTCGGCGCGCCCACTGCGAAGACGGTCCAGTCCGGCCCGTCCTGCGCCCGGTTCGCCCGTCTAGACCTGGTCGGTCTGGGTCGCGACCTTCTCGGGGTCGGGTTTTGCGATGCTCGAGAGCAGCAGGCCGAGCTCGTCGTCCGCGTCGACGAGGACGATGTGGCCCGGCTGGACCTCCCCGGTGAGGATTTGTTCGCTGATTCTGTCCTCGATCTCGCGGGTAATCAGGCGCCGCAGCGGGCGTGCGCCCATCTGCGGGTCGTACCCGTGGGTGGCGAGCCATTTCGCCGCTGCCGGGGTCAGCTCGATACCCATGTCGTTGGCGCGGAGGCGCTCGTCGACACCGGAGACCAGCAGGGAGACGATGCCGAGCATGTCGTTCTCCTCGAGGCGGTGGAACACGACGATCTCGTCGATCCGGTTGAGGAATTCTGGTCGGAAGTGCTCTTTGAGCGCGGCGTTCACCTTCTCCTCGATGAGTGCCCGTTCTCCGACGCCTCCCCGGTTGGCGAACCCGACGCCCTGCTTTTTCGCGAGGTCGCGTGCACCGAGGTTGCTGGTCATGATCAGGACGACGTTGGAGAAGTCCACCGAGCGGCCCTGCCCGTCGGTGAGCCGGCCTTCTTCGAGGACCTGTAGCAGCGAGTTGAACACGTCCGGGTGCGCTTTCTCGACCTCGTCGAGCAGGAGGACCGAGTACGGCTTGCGGCGCACCCGTTCGGTGAGCTGGCCGCCTTCGTCGAACCCGACGTATCCGGGAGGGGCGCCGAAGAGGCGAGACACCGAGTGCTGTTCGGCGTACTCGC
>Ga0172372_10005050_pt1 | contig 18525 bp, 13 predicted proteins | sample LakKiv5m_2_FD_114544 | JGI IMG/M metagenome (GOLD analysis project Ga0172372, IMG submission 114544) | Freshwater microbial communities from Kabuno Bay, South-Kivu, Congo - kab_092012_9.5m | ecosystem: Environmental > Aquatic > Freshwater > Lake | place: Democratic Republic of the Congo...
CCGCCGCTGCCGGGGAGGCTGAGCACCTGGCCGGTCCGCACCAGATCGGGATCGCGGATGCCGTTGATCGCCAGCAAGCGTGTGAGGCTGATGCCATTGCGCTCGGCGATCTCCGACAGGGTTTCGCCCGGCTGCACGGTGATCGTGCCGGCCGCCCCGCCACCACGGCTGCCGCCGCCGCTGCCGGGAACGGTGAGCACCTGGCCGGTCTGCACCAGATCGGCATCGCGGATGCCGTTGATCGCCATCAATCGCGTCAGGCTGATGCCGTGGCGCTCGGCGATCTCCGACAGGGTCTCCCCTGGCTTGACCGTGACCTGACCGGCCATCAGCGGCAGGGGCAGCGCCAGGGCCAGAACCAGAGCGACCAGGGTGCGACGCATGGCCACAGGGAAGAACTTCGGCGGAACGTTAGGGAATCCAGCCGGGTTGATCCAGTCCCCTGCCGCCTCGCTGCTGCGGCGATCGGCAGGTTGGGGGGTCCCAGGGCTGCCTCAAAGTCGAAATCTCAGCTCAGCATGGCGGCTGCGTGATCTGCCGCCACAGGATCTGCCGCCACAGGATCCGCTGCCACAGGATCACATGTTGTCAACGCCGGCAGGGCCGATTGTGATCGGAGTTGCCGGCGGGGACCTGCAGGCAGCCCTGGGGGTCCGGAGTCCTGCGGCGAAAGCTCTTCAGCCGCCCTCCTGATTACCGAGATCGCTTCAACAACGGTGAGGCCCTGGATCAGCAGCCGGGTCGACGCCCCGATGGCCTGCGCCGGACCCCCCTGGGGCGCAGGTTGTTGCGGCAGCGCTGCCGCTGGGGTGGTCCCGGGGTCAGCGCGGGGCGCTCGGCCCCCGGCGCCACTCCTCCGCCAGCGACAGACGGCTCAGGGGTTGGTGTCGGCGCAGGTTGCGACGCCCCTGATAACGCCGCGCCGTGGGATGCCGCTGCCACCAGGCCGCTGCCTCCTGGCTGAACTCGGCCTGCCGCAACGGCAGCGGCGCATGGGAACGCAGATAGTCGCCCAGCAGATCAGCGTTCTGCTCGCCGCCCGCGCCGGCACGGGCCTGCTGGCGTTGCAGCGAGGCGAAGGAATCGGCCAGAGCGCTGGGATCGTAGGGGCTGTGGAGCAGCAACCGGAAGGCATAGCTATCGGCCTCATGCTCCTCGGCCTTGCTGAAGTTGTGGCGCAGCAGCAGCCGGTTGGCCAGATCGGCCAGCTGCCCCAGGCTGGTGACACCGCTCCGGCGGGCCAGCAACTGGAACCGCACGGTGTCGAAACAGTGGCCCAGCTCGATGTGACCGACCTCATGGGCGAGCACCGCCACCAGCTGCGCCTCGGATCCGAGGCTGGTCAGCAGCTCATCGCTGACCACGATCACACCACCGGGCAGGGCATAGGCATTGGGCATGCCCTGGGCACCGATCCGGTAGGCCCGATAGGGAAAGGGTCGGCGGGCATGGCGGCGGATCGTGGCCATCAGGGCATCGAGGTAGGCCTGGCGCGGATCAGCGGGATCCAGGCCGGCCTCGAAGCGCTGCCGGTAGAGATCACCCAGCTGCCGCTCCTCCACACTGCCCACCGGCACCATCCGACTGGCGAGCCGATCGGCCAGCTTCAGCGGCGCCCCGAGCCACTGGAAGGGATTGGCCAGGGAGGTCGCCAGGGGACTGGAGGGCTGGCTGTGGGCCAGCAGCAGGGCCAGGGTGCCGCCAGCGAGCAGCAGGGCCACCAGGGGCCGCCAGCGCCGCGGCGGTGGCGGCTCGGATCCAGGTGCAGCGACCCGGGGGCAGGAGGGCGGCAGATTGTCGTTCAACGGATGCGATCGCGGAAGCGGTTGGAGATCACATTCATCGCCAGCATCAACAGCCCGACGCCCACAAACACCAGCCCGCGCAGCACCAGGTCGGTTGCCGCCATGTCGATCGCCAGCAGGCGGTACAGACACAGCCCCAGGGCCAGCAGCGCCACGCTGCGGACCTGACCGTCGCGCTGCAGCACGCCCAGAGCGAAGATCACGGCCGCCTCCAGGGTCCAGAGCAGGGTGAGCAGACCCTGGCCATAGCGGCTTTCCAGATGCAGGGCGACGGCCAGGAACAGCGGATAGCCGAGCCAGCGCTGGCTGCGCCCGCTGATCCGGGCTCCGATCCAGCCCAGCAGCGGCCAGCCCCCCGGATCGGCCAGCGCCTCGCTGCGCAGCCAGCGGCGCGACAGCACCAGGAACAGCACCTGCAGCAGGATCGCCAGCGTTGACAGCAGCGCCGGCTGCTCGAACCAGCGGGGGGAGGGCGTCTCGGCGGTGCTCAGGATCGCCAGGGTGGCCGCGATCGCCAGCCAGTAGATGAGCAGGGCATAGATCTGGCAACGGGCGGCGCAGCGACGCCGCAGCCAGGGGGAGAGCAGCAGCAAGGCCAGCAGCGACCAGGCCAGCGGTCGCACCAGGCTGTCCAGCTCGCTGAGGATGGTGGTGGCCACCACCAGCAGGCTGAACTCCAGGAAGCAGGGCTGCAGCTGCTGCCAGGGCTCCGCCTGGCGCAGACGAGGCCGCGCCTGGAAGGTCCCCCAGTAGAGCGTCACCGCCAGGGCGAACAGTTCGATCGCCAGCCGTGCCCGCAGCACCAGGCCCGGCAGCACCACCACGGCGGGGCTCTGGCTGGTGACCAGCAGGAAGTGGCTGGTGAAGCCCGCCAGCATGCAGGCGGCCAGCGCCAGGACGTGATCGGCCTCGGGGCGCCGCAGGCGATCGGCGAGCTCCAGCCCCAGCAGCGACAGCAGCAGCCAGGCCACCCCCGGCAACAGCGGCGAGATCGGCTGCAGCAGGCAGTAGGCGGCCAGCGCCAGATCCAGGCCGAGCAGATCGATGCCCAGGCAGCGACGGCCGCTGCGGCTGGCCGTGGCGGTCATGAGGCCGGCCAGAAACAGCAACGGCAGCAGCAGGGCCAGCAGCTGACCCGTCGGCCGTTCCACCTCCAGCAGCCCATGCCAGGCCAGCAGGTGGGCGATGGCCACCGCCGCCAGGCTGCCGCTGGCCAGGCCCGCGGGGCGCAGCCGGCGTTCGGCGAGCAGCAGCCCACCCGAACCCACCAGCGCCAAGCCTGGCTGCCACAACGGCGGCGGCAGCAGCGAGGTGGCGATGACCACCAGGGCGGCGGCCAGCCAACCCAGCAGCGGCGGCCAGGGCGCCGCCAGGGCGAGCCGGGTGTACTGACTGGCCAGGCCGACCAGCAGGGCGGCGCTGCCGAGCAGCAGCCCGGTGTCGCGCAGGCTGGCGGCCGTGGGTGCCGCCAGAGCGAAATCGAGGCGCAGCAGAGCCTGCAACGCCAGCGCCAGGGACAGCAGCACCACCAGCCACCAGCCGCTGCGCCGGATCAGCCGCTCCTGGCTCAGCAGGCCGAACAGCAGGAACAGGCCGCTCTCCAGCAGCAGCAGCACCGTGAGCAGCAGGTTGTCGAGCAGCAGCGGCCCGAGGCCGAGCAGGGCCAGCAGCAGCAGCGCCTGAGCCACCAGGGTCTGGGCGAGCTGCAGATCGCGCAGCCCTCGGCGCTGGGCGACACGGGCCAGCACCGCCGCCACCAGTGCGCTCAGCAGCAGCGCCGTGACCCGCACCCCGATCTGGCGGGGATGGAGCAGCAGGGCCAGGGCGACACCGCCCCAGGAGGCCAGCAGGGCCGCCAGGCGCAGGGCGGGGAGTCGATCCCGGCCGGGGCCGTACTGCACCAGGCCGATGCCGCTGCCGAACACCAGCAGAGACCACACCAGTGCCTCGCTGCGCAGCGCTGGCAGGCGGGCGATCAGCGCCGCGGCACCCAGCGACCAGCCGAACTGGAACAGGCCGTAACCGAGGGCCAGCAGCAGTCGATGGCGATCCCAGGGGCGCCGCAACGGCAGGATCTGACCACAGAGGGCCGTGGCGCTGCCCACCGCCAGGGTGAGACCGCCCTGGGGGGAGATCAGCAGCGGCACCAGCGGCAGCAGCACATGCAGGCTGGCGAGGCTCTGGTGGCGGGTCCACCAGGCCAGGGCCAGGTTGAGGGCGATGCCGAACAGCAGCACCGCCCAGGCCAGGCCGGGGTCCTGCAGCCAGCGCATGCCCAGCTGCGGCAGCGCCCCGGCGGCCATGCAGGCGAACAGCACCAGGGCGGCACCGCCACTGCGCAGCCAGAGGCCGAGCGGCCGCCAGCGCGGGTTCGCGCCCCAGCGCAGCGAGGGCAGCATCAGGCCAGCGCCCACCGAGAGGGTGAGCAGGAAGCGCAGCAGCGCATCGAGGCGCAGGGCCAGGTTGGCGGCCAGAAAGGTGATGCCGCAGACGAGCACCACCACCCCGAGGATGCCGACCCACTGCTCGATCAGGCGGCGCTCCAGCCGCCGCCAGCCGCCCGGCGAGAGGCTGAACAGCGGCGTCGCCGGCAGGACCAACGCCGCTGGCAGCGGCGACGGAATCGCTGAGATCGCCGCGGCGGGATCGGGGGGCGCTGCGGCCGGCGGCAGCAAAGGGCCGCTGGCCTCGCCAGCCGCTGCCGCCGCACCGGCTGCGGAGCTGGCTGCGGAGCTGAGCGCCGCAGCCGCGAGGCCTGCCGCGGCCAGTGGCTCCCCGGCCGGCGGCAGCGCGGCCCCGATGCCATCCGCGATGGCGGCCGCCGCCGCCTCGCCCGGCGGGGCGGCGGGGGGAGCGCCACTGGCCCCGGGGGCCGCCGCGGCAGCAGCCCCAGCGGAGACCAGCCGACCTCCCTCCCGGCCCGGGGCGGCCGGCGCGGCGGTGGCTGCGAGACGAGCTGCTGCTGCCGCTGCCGCATCGCGATGCTGAGGTGGTCCGGCGCGGTCGCTGGCCTCGGCCGATGCGGCCAGAGATGGGTCGGCGGGGGCGGTCAATCCCCAGGCCGGCACGGGTGCCGGCGGCCGGATGCTCGCCGGCGGCTGCTCCGCCCCGGGCTGCTCCGCCCCGGGCTGTTCGAGCCGCTGCAGGCGTCGCTCGATCTGGCGCAGCTGTTGCTGGCTGCGCCACAGCAGCAGCAGCAGCAGCAGCAGCGCCAGCAGGGCGGAGAAGGCCATCGACGGGGGAGGCTGATGCCACCCCTGATAGCCGGGTTGGGGCGATTTGGCCTCCGTGGCCCGGCCGGCTGATCAGGCGGGCTGGCGAGCCGGGCCTGCAGCGCCCGCCGGCAGTCCGCTGCCGACCGGAAGCGGCTTGTGCGGCTGGCTCTCAGCTGCGCTGGCAGATCGCCTGGCGCAGCAACTGCTCCGCCAGGCTCTGGGGGGAGCAGCCCTGCAGGGTGGCCTGACAGAACAGATGCAGATAGATCTCTTCCGGCAACTCCAGCTCCAGCCGGAGCGATGGATCTGTGGCGGAGTCGCGCCGTTGCTGCTGATTCATGGCCAGAGCATGGCAGCGGCGGCCAGCCGCCGCTGCGGCCGCGCCGGGATTTGCATCGGATCTGCAGCAGAACTCAGCAAGCGCGGGCGCCGAGCACCGCGACCGGCGGCCCGGCCCCCCGGGGGGCGGGGGGTCGGGCCGCCGAGGCAGGGGTGCTCAGGCGTCGTAGTACATCACGAACTCGTGGGGGTGGGGCCGCTGGCGCAGCTGCTGCACCTCCTCGTACTTCATGGCGATCCAGTTGCTGATGAAGTCTTCGCTGAACACACCGCCGGCCAGCAGGTAGTCCTTGTCGGCATCGAGCGCCTCCAGAGCACCATTGAGCGAGGCGGGCACCGTGGAGATCCTGGCCAGCTCCTCGGCGGAGAGTTCAAACAGATCGACATCGGTGCCATCACCCGGATCGATCTGGTTCCTGATGCCATCGATGCCAGCCATCAGCATCGCGGCGAAACCGAGATAGGGGTTCGAGAGGGCATCGCCGGAGCGGAACTCCAGCCGCTTGGCCTTGGGATTGGGGCCGGTGAGCGGGATGCGCACTGCGGCGGAACGGTTGCCCTGGGAATAGACGAGGTTCACCGGTGCCTCGAAGCCCGGCACGAGGCGCTTGTAGCTGTTGGTGGTGGGATTGGTGAAGGCCAGGAAGCTGGGGGCGTGCTTGAGCAGACCGCCGATGTACCAGCGGGCCGTCTGGGAGAGGTTGGCGTAGGTTCCCTCACCGAAGAACAGCGGTTGATCGCCGTTCCAGAGGCTCTGATGCACATGCATGCCGCTGCCGTTGTCGGCGAACACCGGCTTGGGCATGAAGGTGGCTGTCTTGCCGTATTTCCTGGCGATGTTGCGAACGACGTATTTGTAGATCATCACATTGTCCGCCGCCTGAATCAGCTCGGCGAACTTGATGCCCAGCTCGTGTTGGGCGGTGGCCACCTCATGGTGCTGCTTCTCGATCGGCACCCCCAGGGATCCCATGGTCAGCAGCATCTCGCTGCGGATGTCCTGCAGGGTGTCGTTGGGGGCGACGGGGAAATAGCCCTCCTTGAGCAACACCTTGTAGGCGAGGTTGCCGCCCTCCTCCTGCCGGTCGGTGTTCCAGGCGGCCTCGATCGAATCCACCTGGTAGAAGCTGCCGCCATTGCCGCTCTTGTAGCGGACATCATCGAAGATGAAGAATTCGGGTTCCGGCCCGAAGAAGGCCTTGGTGGCGATGCCGGTGGAGGCCAGGTAGTCGAGCGCCTTCTGGGCCAGGGCGCGCGGGCAACGGCCGTAGGGCAGGCCGCTGCGGGGTTCCTGGATCGAGCAGATCAGGCTGAGGGTCTTGTGGCTGTAGAAGGGATCGATCCAGGCGGTGTTCGGATCTGGCACCATCGCCATGTCGGATTCATTGATGGCCTTCCAGCCACGGATCGACGAGCCGTCGAAGGCGACCCCATCGCTGAAGGCGGACTCGTCGATCAGGTCGTCGCAGACAGTGAGGTGCTGCCACTTGCCATGCAGGTCGACGAACTTCAGATCGATCAGCTCGATGCCTTCGTCCTTGATGCGACGCAGCACGTCCTGGGCGGTGGTCATGGCACGGGATTGGCGATGAATGGAGAGGAGGCGACCGGATGGCCGCGCCGGAAAGTCCGCTGGGCCGGGTCGGAAAGTCCGCTGGGCCGGGTCGGACAGCCCGGAGCGCTGCAGCGGAAGGTACGCAGCGATACCGATTCATTTTGTATCACTGGTAACAAAAGCGCCGGCTGGCCGCGGCGGCGGCGCTGGGCCGCGGCCGCCGCCAGGACGGGGGCGGAGACGGGGTGGCGGCCAGGCCCGGACCGGGGCCGGCCGAAGCTGCGTAACCGTTTCTGTCAATGTGCCCAGATCCGGCCTCAGCACTGGGGTCTGCCGTTTCGCAAGTGCTAGCTTCCGGCCCAGGTGCATCGATTCCTGAGCCACCATGCGCGACGCCATCAGCGGAGTGATCGGCCGTTACGACCAGCTGGGCCGCTACCTCGACCGCGCCGCCGTCGATCGCATCGACAGCTACTACGCCCAGTCGGCTGTACGGCTGCTGGCGGTGGAACTGATCAACCGCGAGGCCGCCGGGATCGTGCGCGAGGCCTCCCAGCGCCTCTGGGCCGAAAACCCGGAGCTGATCCTGCCCGGTGGCAACGCCTACACCACCCGTCGCCTGGCCGCCTGCCTGCGCGACATGGATTACTTCCTGCGCTACGCCAGCTACGCCCTGATCGCCGACGACGTCACGATCCTCGACGAGCGGGTGCTCAACGGGCTCGACGACACCTACAAGAGCCTGGGCGTGCCCACCGGCCCCACCGTCCGCTCGATCCGCCTGCTGGGCGAGGTGGTGGTGGAGATGCTGGCCGCCGCCGGGGTGAGCGCCGCCGATCTGGTGCGCGCTCCCTTTGATCATCTCTGCCGCGGTCTTGCCGCCAGCGATGTGCGGGCCCGCTGAAGGCCTCCCCACCGCCCGCGTGCCACGCCACGCCAGCGGCTGAGCCTGCCTGGCGTCCCGGTCGCATCGTTTCCTCCCGTGGGAACGGGCCGGTAGCCTGGCGCTCATCCTTGTCCCCGTCCAGGTCTTGTCCCCTTCCGTGCAGCCACCCGTCGACACCAGCCATCGGATCACGGTTCCGCCCATCGCCACCCCGGAACGGTTGCTGCTCGGCCCCGGTCCATCCAATGCCCACCCCACGGTGCTGCAGGCCCTGGCGCGGATGCCGATCGGCCACCTCGATCCGCTCTACATCGAGCTGATGGGTGAGGTGCAGGAGCTGCTGCGCTACGCCTGGCAGACCGACAACCGGCTCACCCTGCCGATGAGCGGCACCGGCAGCGCCGCCATGGAGGCCACTCTGGCCAACACCATCGAACCCGGCGACACCGTGCTGGTGGCCGTGATGGGCTACTTCGGCCTGCGCCTGGTCGACATGGCCGGTCGGTACGGCGCCCGGGTGGTCACGATCGAATGCCCCTGGGGCGAAGCCTTCACGCTGGAACAGATCGAGCAGGCGGTGCAGCAGCATCAGCCCACGATCCTGGCGATGGTGCATGCCGAAACCTCCACCGGTGTCTGCCAGCCGATGCAGGGCATCGGTGATCTCTGCCGCCGCCACGACTGCCTGCTGCTGCTCGACACCGTCACCTCCCTGGGGGGGGTGCCGCTGTATCTCGATGCCTGGAAAGTGGACCTGGCCTACAGCTGCAGCCAGAAGGGTCTGAGCTGCCCTCCGGGCCTGGGGCCGTTCACCATGGGCCCCCGGGCTGAGGCCAAGCTGGCCGCCCGCTCCGGCAAGGTGCCCAACTGGTATCTCGACGTGAGCCTGCTCAACCAGTACTGGGGCAGCGATCGGGTGTATCACCACACGGCCCCGGTGAACATGAACTACGGCATCCGCGAAGCGCTGCGGCTGCTGGCCGAGGAGGGTCTGGAGAACGCCTGGGCCCGGCATCGCAGCAATGCCGAGCGACTCTGGGCGGGCCTGGAGCGTCTGGGCCTTGAGCTGCACGTACGTCCCGAGCTGCGCCTGCCCACGCTCACCACCGTGCGCATCCCCGAGGGTGTGGACGGCAAGGCCTTCAGCCGCCATCTGCTCGATCGCCATGGCGTCGAGGTGGGCGGTGGTCTGGGCAGCCTGGCCGGCAAGGTGTGGCGCATCGGCCTGATGGGCTTCAACAGCCGCCTCGACAACGTCGACCACCTGCTGCAGCTGCTCGAAACCGAGCTGCCCGCCTTCCGTGCCACCGCCCCGGTGATGGCCGCGGCCGCCTGAGCGGCGCAGCTCTGGATCTCGGCACAGCACGCTTACGCGCTGCCGCCAAGGCGAGATCTGAGCGTCCCCGGCGCCGTCCTGGCGCGTGCAGGGAGCGCTGTGGCGCTGTGGCGCAGGATTCCAGCCCTGGGCGCGCTGCAGCCCTGGAGACACCGGCAGCGGCGCGGCAGAGACGCCCTGGGCTTGGCACATTCAGGCAGCCCCGCCTGCACCGCCACCTCCGCCCCGGGGCCAGAGCCGGGGAGATGGTGAAAACTCTGCTACGCCAGCGCCAACGCCAACGTCTCCGCCGGGGCCCCGGGGCCGGGGCCGGATCAGGACGGCGCCGCCTCGGCTGCGGAGCCCCGGGCCGAGCCGGACTGGCGTCGCTGGCGGAACCAGGAGGCGAGCATCTGTTCGGCCTCCACCCGCCGCAGGCCGGCCTCCACCGCCATCCGGTGGTGGGCCGACGGATCGGTCGCCAGATCCAGGCAGCCCCCCAGCGCCCCCCGCTTGCGGTCGGCGGCGGCATAGATCACCCGCCCCACCCGGGCCTGGATCAGGGCGCCGGCACACATCGGGCAGGGCTCCAGCGTCACCAGCAGCGTACAGTCATTGAAGCGCCAGTCGCGGCGGCCGGCGGCCGCCTGGCGCAGGGCCACCAGCTCGGCATGGCCGAGCGGATCCCGCTGCCGCTCGCGCCGGTTGCTGCCCCAGCCCAGGGCCCGGCTGCGGCCATCGAGCAGCACCGCCGCCACGGGAATCTCACCGCTGCGTCCCCGCCGCTGGGCCAGGCGCAGCAGGCGATCCATCCACAGCATCCGCAGCGATGGCGGCAGGGAGGCGGGCGGCTGCATCTCAGGCACGATCGCGGCGGGCGGCAGGCGGCGGGTCCGGTGCGGGGCAGAATGCCTCGGCCACCCGCTCCCATCGTCCTCTGCCGTTGGCCTCTGCGCTCCCCGTCCAGCGGTTCCCGTCGCCGACCCCGCGCCAGCGCTGCGAGGCCGAGCCCGAGCCGCACACGAGCGAGGCGGACAGCCCTGAAGCGATCAGAGCCGAGGCGGACTGCGCCGAGCTCAACAGCGCCGGGCTGAACAGCGCCGGGCCGGGCGGGCCGGGCGGGCTGGACGGGCTGGCCTTCTTCGCGGCCCCCGGCGGCCTCGATCCGCGCCTTGAGGATTTCCTGCACAACGCCTCCAGCCTGCTGTGCCAATGGCTGGGAACGGCGGCGAGCGGCTCGCCGCTCCCGGGCCTGAGCCCGCTCCCCGGCATTGAGCCCGAACGCACCGGCCTGGCGCCGGCACGACTGCTGGCCGATCTGCAGCTGGTGATGGAGGGCGCCTTCCATCCCGGCCATCCCGGTGCCCTCGCCCATCTCGATCCCCCCGCCCTCACCGCCTCGATCGCCGCTGATCTGATCTGTGCCGGCCTGAACAACAATCTGCTGGCCGAGGAGCTCTCCCCCAGCCTCAGCCGCCTGGAGCGCGACCTCTGCCGCTGGCTGGCCCGCAGCCTTGGCCTGGGGGAGGCGGCCGGTGGCGTGGCGGCCAGCGGTGGTTCGCTCAGCAACCTGATGGCCCTGGTGGTGGCCCGCCACAGCCGTGGCCTGGGGATCCGCAGCGATGCGGTGGTGCTCTGCAGCAGCGATGCCCATGTGTCGCTGCTCAAGGCGATGGCGGTGATGGGCCTGCCCCCCCGGGCCCTGCGCCGCCTGCCGGTGGATGGACGCGGTCGCCTCTGCATGGCGGCTCTGGCCGCCGAGCTGGCCGGGCTGGCACAACGGGGCACGCCGGTGATCGCGGTGGTGGCCACCGCCGGCACCACCGTGCGCGGCGCCATCGATCCCCTGCCCGAGATCGCCGCCCTCTGTCGCCGCCACGGCCACTGGCTGCATGTGGATGCGGCGATCGGCGGCATCTTCGCCCTGGCACCGGGGCAGGGTGCGCGGCTGCCGGGCCTGGGGCTGGCCGATTCGCTCACGGTCAACCCCCAGAAGCTGCTGGGGATCACCAAGACCTCCTCCCTGCTGCTGCTGGCCCAGCCCAGCGCCCTGCAGGCGGCCTTCGGGACCGGCCTGCCGTACATGGAGCCGAGCCGGGGCGGTGGCCATGGCGGTGAGCTCGGCCTGCAGGGCAGCCGTCCCGCCGAGATCCTCAAGCTCTGGCTCGGCCTGCGCCAGCTGGGGCTGGCAGGGATCGCCGCGCTGGTGGAGGGGGCCCTGCAACGCCGACGCCTGCTGCAGCAGTTGCTGGGCGCCGATCAGCGCCTGCTGCTGCTCGATGCCCCCCTGCATCTGCTGGCCTTCCGCCCCCGCTGCGGTGAAGCCGAGGCCCTGGAGCGCTGGAGCGAGCGCAGCCGCGCGGCCCTGCTGGCGGAGCAGCTGATGCTCTCCCGCCCCGTGTATCAGGGTCTGCATCACCTCAAGGCGGTGCTGGGCAACCCCCACACCCAGCCCGTTCACCTCGAGACGCTGGCGGCGGTGCTGCGGCGCATACCGCTGGCCAACGGATCGCCGGTGTCCTGATCTCTGGTGCGCTGATCTCTGGTGCGCTGATCGGCAGCGGACTGATCGGCAGCGGACTGACCACAGGCGGACTGACCACAGGCGGACAGCGCTCCCAGGGCCGCTTCAAAGTGCCGGTTGCGTTGCGTCAGGCGCGCGCGCCACAGGCAGCACGGGTGGGCTTCAGCACCGCAGGCGTTGCCAGCAGCGGGTTGAGCCCTGCGCTTCGGTCGCAGCCGCTGCGCCGAGTCTGAATCAGCCCTCACAGCGCTCCGGTGGCGCCCGATCGCGGCGGCCCGACGGCCAGCACCCCGGGCACGGCATTGTGCGAGTTTCGGCACAGAGTTCGCCGCAGCGGCGCGGCAACAGCGAGGCAGCACGGCGCTTTGCGGCGCAGGCGGCGATCCCTGTGTGTTTTCTTGCTGACGCGCCTGCCGTTATGTAGCCGCACCGACCGCCATCGCGTCGAAAGAAAGGAATCGTTAAGCGATAGGGTGCCCTTGCTGGCCCCCGCCCACCGACCTCTGTTCCGGTCCTCCATGACCCTCCATCAGGGCGACTGCATCCGGCTCGGCAACGACCAGCAGCTGTATCAGGTGATCGGCGTCGACGATCAGGGTGATCGCTGCTGGCTGCGCCGCTGGCCGCTGGCGCGGCAGGGCTGCCCGGTGCTGGAGATGCCTCTGCATCAGGTCCAGGCCGACCGCCATCGCCCCCATCCGCCGGCCCAGCGCCCCTTCTGAACCCTGCGCCTGCAACCGCGGCAGCGCCGGTCTTGAATGGATTCGCTCCGAGCGCCCTGTTTGCTGCGCCCATCGGTCCCCGTTGCCCCCCAGGCCTCGTCGCCGCCCGGCAACCATCCCTCTCCGCCTCAGCCCGGGTTGTGCGGTTCGATCGCCCCGCTGCGCGCCGCTGGACCCCGTCCGGCTCGTGGCGCTCGCCTGTACCTGCCGCTCACCGGGAGCGGCCGACCTGCGGCCCAGGCCTGGCGGGCCCGGCCCTGGCGACAGCGGCGCGCTGCGATCGGGCTGGCCCTCTCGCTGCTGGTCGCCGCCCTGGCGGGCTGCCAGCCGCAGCGTCCAGCCGGCCTGCTGATCCTCGCCAGCCGCAGCCGCATCGACTCGCTCGATCCCGCCAGCGCCTCCCGGGTGGGGGTGCTGCAGGTGCTCAGCGCCCTCGGTGATCCGCTCTATGCGATCGCCGCCGATGGCCGCCCGGTCCCCAGGCTGGCCAGCGCCCCGCCCCGGCTCAGCGCCGATGGCCTCAGGGCCCGGATTCCGCTGCGGCCGGGGGTCCGCTTCCACGACGGCACCCCCTTCGATGCCGCCGCCCTGGTCTTCTCCCTGCGGCGGTTCATGGCCATCGGCAGCCTCGGCTACCAGCTCAGCGACCGGGTGGCGGCGGTGCGAGCCAGCGGTCCGCTGGAGGTGGAGCTGCAGCTGCGGCAGCGGTTCAGTCCTCTGCCGCAGCTGCTCAGCGCCATCTTCCTCACCCCCGTCTCGCCCAGCGCCTACCAACGCCACCGCAACCGACCGCTGACGGATCGGTTCGTGGGCACGGGGCCCTACCGGCTGGCCTACGCCAGCGACCAGCAGCTGCAGCTGCTCCCCTGGCGGGGCTACTGGGGGCGGCCGCCGCGCAACCGCGGCCTGGCGATCGTGACCCTCAGCAACTCCACCGCCCTCTACGGCGCCCTGCGCAGTGGTGAAGTGGACCTGCTGCTGGCCGGAGGCCTCGAGATCGATCACCAGCAGGCCCTGCATCGCGAGGCCCGGGCGGGTCGGCTGCAGGAGGCGAGCGGTCCCTCGCTCAACATCGGCCTGCTCTCCCTGCGCAGTGACCAGCCGCCGCTGGATGATCAGCGCCTGCGCCAGGCCCTGGCCCTCAGCCTCGATCGCCATACCCTCAGCGAGCGGGTGAGCCTGGGCATGCGGCCGCCGCTGCGCCAGCTGCTGCCACCCAGCCTGCCGGGCTCCGATCCGCAGGCCTGGCCCGACTACAACCCGGCCCGGGCCCGGGCCCTGTATCGCCAGGCGGGCTACTGCCGCGGGCGGCGCCTCAGCCTGCCGCTCAGCTTCCGTTCCGATGTCCCCAGTGATCGCTTGTTTGCCCTCACCTGGCAGGCGCAGCTGCGCCGCGACCTGGGCGATTGCCTTGATCTGCAGCTGAGCGGCATGGAATCCACCACCGCCTACGACCAGCTGGGCAAGGGCGCCCTGGCGCTGTTCCTCTACGACTGGAGCGGCGATTACCCCGATGCCGAGAACTTCCTGGTGCCGCTGCTGGGCTGTGACCAACCGCAGGGTGATCGCTGCCGGCGCGGCAACAGCGCCCTGAGCGGCAGCTTCTGGTCCGCGCCGGGGCTGGAGCGGGATCTGCTGCGCAGCAGCAGCCTCAGGGGAGCCGATCGCACGGCATTGCTGCGGGCAATCCAGCGCCGCACCGCCGCCGCCAGCCCCTACCTGCCGGTGTGGCTGATGGCGCCGGTGGCCTGGGCCAGGCCCGGGCTGGATCCGCCCCGTTTCGATGGCGCCGGCTGGCTGATGCTGGCCGATCTGCGCAGCCGGGGAGGGCAGACACGTTGAGCCGCCGCTCGCAGTTGCTCCGCTACCTGGCGACGCGCCTGGCCCTGGCGCCGCTGATGCTGGCGCTGATCGCCTCGCTGGTGTTCCTGCTGCTGCGCGTGGCACCGGGTGATCCGATCGATGCCCTGCTGGGCCCCAAGGCACCGGCCGCCGCCCGGGCGGCGCTGCGGGCCCAGCTGGGGCTGGACCAGCCGCTGCCGGTGCAGTACGGACACTTTCTGGCGGATCTGCTGCGCGGCGATCTGGGCCTTTCCCAGAACAGCAGGGAGCCGGTGCTGGCGATCATCCGCGACAGCCTGCCCGCCAGCCTCGAACTGGGGGTGGTGGCGCTGCTGGTGGCGGCATTGATCGGTCTGGCGGTGGGCTTCAGCGGCATCGCCCGGCCCGAGGGCCGCCTCGATCTGGCCGGTCGCCTCTATGGCATCGGCACCTACGCCCTGCCTCCCTTCTGGGCGGCGATGGTGCTGCAGCTGCTGTTCGCCGTCTGGCTCGGCTGGCTGCCGGTGGGCGGACGGTTTCCACCGACCCTGCTGCCGCCGCAGGGCAGCGGCTTCTACCTGCTCGACAGCCTGCGGGCCGGGAATCTGCAGCAGTTCAACGGGGCCCTGCGCCATCTGCTGCTGCCCGCCGGCACGTTGGGTCTGCTGCTGAGCGGCATCTTCACCAATGCGCTGCGTCTCAATCTGCGCCGCGCCCTCAGCTCCGACTACGTCGAGGCCGCCCGCAGCCGCGGCCTGAGCGAAACCCGGGTGGTGCTGCGCCATGCGCTGCCGAACGCCCTGCTGCCGGTGCTGACGATCACCGGCATCACGGTGGCCTCCCTGATCGGCGGTGCCCTGCTGATCGAGGTCACCTTCTCCTGGCCGGGCATCGCCTATCGGCTGCAGGAAGCGATCGCCCAGCGCGACTACCCGTTGGTGCAGGGCATCGTGGTGGTGGTGGCGGCGCTGGTGGTGCTGATCAGCGTGGCGGTGGATCTGCTGGTGGCGCTGCTCGATCCGCGCATCCGGTTCTGAACCCGCCCGCCACAGCGACCTCCCGCCCGCCGCTCTCCAGCCGTGCGGGGAGGCCGGGTCAGCGCCGGCGACTCGCCGGGCCGCTGCCGAATGTTCAGGTTCAGCGCCAGCAGCGGCTTGGCGGCCTCAACGCCGGCTGAGCGCCTGCCAGCGGCTCGCCGCGGCCGCATCGAGCACATAGGCCCGGATCCCCTCCTGGCTGCGCAGCTGGGCGGGCAGCGCCAGCGGCTCGCGCGCCAGCTGCAGAAAGTCGAGGCTGAGCGCCAGCAGCAGCTTCTGGGCCCTGGCGGGATCAACACCCACCAGGTCGCGCCCCAGGCGCAGCACCGCCTCCCCCTGATCCGCCAGGCGCAGCGGCGAAAAATGGCTGCCGCCCTCCAGCAGCACCAGGCGGCTGGCGGGGTTGGCGGCCGGCAGGAACAGCCGCAGCTGCTCCTCCAGCGGTGGCGTGACCAGATCGAGGCTGCCCCCCACCATCAGCACCGGCACCTGCTGCGGCAACGAGGCCATGGCCCCATGGGGCCAGAGCAGGCTGCCGAAGCTGTTGAACAGCATCAGACCGCGCAGATCCGGCGGTGGCGGCAGCGCTGCAGGCACACCGGTCTGCACCAGTTCGCATTGCAACAGGCGCGAGGGATTGCCGAGCGGCAGGCGATCGATCGCCCGGCGGCAGCGTTCCGCCAGGCCTCGCTGCGGCTCGGCGCCGGCCACCAGCAGGGCGGTCAGCCCCCCGAGTGAATGGCCCACCAGCACCACCCCATCACCGGGCAGGACCAGCTGCCCCCGCTGCCGGGCCGCCAGCAGCGCCGCCACATCCTGGAGGCGCAGCGCCAGCATCTCCGCACCGGGTGGGGGGCTCCGCCCCTCCAGCGCCGCCTGCAGTGCCGGGCCATCGCTGCCGGGATGCTGCGGCACCGCCACCGACCAGCCCCGTTGGGCCAGGCAGGCGGCCAGCCAGCTGAGCTGATCGGCATTGCCACCCAGGCCCGGCAGCACCAGCAGCCAGGGCTGCTGCCCGGCACGCGCGCCCCGGGCGGGCCAGAGATCCACCGGCAGGGGTTCACGCCGATGGGCCACCCGCAGCTCGCTGCGCTGTGGTCGCAGCTGGGGATCGGGCAGCAGCTGCGGCCGGCCGTTCCGCTGGGGCAGCCCCAGCTGGGCCAGGGCCGCCAGGGCATGGCGCTGCTGCTGGATCTGGCGACGCCATTGGGCGGCCAGGCTGAGCAATCCATCGATGCGCAGCTGCACGCGGGCCACCGGCAGGGCCCGCAGCAGCGACAGCAACGTGACCTCCTGATGCTGCTGCAACTGCTCCCGCAGGCTGGTCTGCAGCAGCGGCGCCGTGCTGCGGCCGTCGGGGGTGGTGAGCAGGGCCCCCAGCTCAGCCAGCATCCGGGTGCCGGCCCAGCTGTCGAGCAGCTGATGCCCGAAGCTGCCATCACGCAGCAGCGGTGCCCGCAGCAGCCGCATCAGCGTCTGGCGAGTCTCCGGCTCCAGCAGATCCAGCCAGAGGTCCTGATCGGCGTGGAACGGCGGCCGACCGGCACCGATCGCATCCAGCACCGCCGCAGGCGCCGCAGCTGTAGACGCCCCAGCTGCAGGCGTAGCCGCCCGGGGGCCTCTGGGGGCGGCGGGGTGCGGGCCGCGGCGGCTCCAGCGCTCGAGCTGATCGAGATCCAGGGGAATCTCGAGGTCGTCGAGCTGCAGCTGCAGCTGCTGGGCCGCCCGGGCCGGTGCGGTGAGGATGCCGGCGAGCCCCGGCAGCGCCTCGATCAGCAGACTGAGCAGCACGGTGCCGAGCCAGAGCAGGCCCCGGCGACATCGCACAGCAGAGGGGCGGCGTGACACAGGAGGGAGCAAGCGCGGGCCTCGGGGAGCGGGACGGGAGACCACCAGGGGTGGGCAGCGGCGCAGCGGCCTGGTACCACCAGTTTCCCGCGCCGCTGCGGCATCTGGCCCGGCTGCGCCTGATCGCGATGCTGGGAGCCGGCGGCGTGATCCATCTCACGCCGATGGTGTTTCACCGCGAGGCCTTCAGCGCCACCACGGTCGGCGCCGGCCTGGCCCTGGCCGCCCTGGCCGGGACCATCGGCCGGCTGTGGAGCGGGGTGCTGCTCGACCGCGGTCAGCGCAGCTCGCTGCCGGTGGCCCTGGCGGCCCTGTTCGCCCTGATCGGCGACGGCCTGCTGCTGGTGGCCCATGGGCCGGGCCTCTACGGGGGTGGCCAGCTGCTGCTGGGGATCGGGACGGGGTTGTACTGGCCGGCGATCGAGCTGGCGGTGCCGCTCTGCTGCCCGCCGCTGGCCTCGGCACGGGCCTTTGCCCTGGTGCGCAGCGCCGATGCCCTCGGCGTGGTGCTGGGGGCACTGCTGGGGGCGCTGCTGGCGGCCAGCGGCCATCTGCGCGGCATCTATCTGGTCGACGGCGGCTGTCTGCTCACCCTGCTGCTGTGGCTGCGGCGCCAGCCGCTGCCGGCCATGCCCCTGGATCGCCAGCGGCGGCAGCCGGATCCGGAGCTGACGACCTGGCTGCCAGCGCTGTTGCCGCTGCTGCTGCTGACGCTTGTGGCCACCGCCCTGCCGGCCCTGATGCAGAGCGCCCTGCCGCTGGATCTGGTGCGGGGCGGGCTGGCGCGTCCCCCCCTGCCGGAGGGGCTCGGCGCCCTGACGATCGGCCTGCAGCTGGGCTTGCTGCTGCTGTTGCAGTGGCCTGTGGGCCAGGCCCTGGCGCGGCGTCCCGTGCGACTGGGCCTGGGCCTGAGCCTGATCAGTTTCGCGCTGGGCTGCGGGCTGCTCGCCCTGTCGGCCCTGGATCAGCGGGGGTTGGCGCTGCTGCTGCTGGCCCAGGTGCCCCTGGCCCTGGGGGCGGCGGCCTTCCTGCCGACGGCCACCGAGGCGGTGGTGGCGCTGACCCCGCTGCCGCGTCAGGGTGTGGCGATGGCGCTGTTCTCCCAGTGCTTCGCGTTGAGCGCTGTGTTGGCACCCCTGGTCGCCGGCCATCTGCTCGATCAACAGGGCCATGGGGTGGGGCTCTGGCTGGCGATGGCGCTGCTGTGCCTGCTGGGGCTGCCCCTGCTGGGTCTGCTGGCATCCGATCGCAGTGCCTGTGCGCCGCGGCCCTGAGCGGCCGCCACAACGGCCGCGCTGGTGAGCCAATCCCGGCGGCTCACCGGCCCCGGGGCCACGCCGGGGCGCAGGGCCGCCCGGGGGCGATCCGGGCGGTGGCAGACCGGCAGAGCACAGCAGAGCAGCGGCAGCGGCAGGGCACACAGGAAGCACAGGGTGCACCGGGTGCACAGGGCAGGGC
>Ga0172372_10005051_pt1 | contig 18524 bp, 14 predicted proteins | sample LakKiv5m_2_FD_114544 | JGI IMG/M metagenome (GOLD analysis project Ga0172372, IMG submission 114544) | Freshwater microbial communities from Kabuno Bay, South-Kivu, Congo - kab_092012_9.5m | ecosystem: Environmental > Aquatic > Freshwater > Lake | place: Democratic Republic of the Congo...
AGTGCGCATCCGCCTTTTAATTTTGTAATACAGTATGGCGTAGACGACACAAGCCTTTCTCCAGTTGCCGGCACAAGCAATGCTACCACAGCTTCAATTGAGCAGAGGGATAATTTAGATAGAATGATTTCTACAGATGTTAATGAAAGAAAAATAAAACTTTTTGGAGCAAACAACGCAATGAAAATTGTTTTACAAAATGTACATTTAATGCAAATGTCTACTGAATATCAAAGTGGGGGAGTGCCGCTTATAGAGACCTACTCTTTCTTAGCTAGGGATTTTTATTTTACAGAGGCCGGAACTAATTTAGATCCTTATTCTGGAAAGAAAACATCAGTTACCCAAAATGCAAAATACTATGATACTAATATTAAATTACAACCACCAATGAACAGTAATAGAGCATACTATTCGTAATATGTGCTATACTATATAAGATTTAAATCAAATAACCTAAGGAGACAATAAACATGTCAAATGTTAAAAAAGTAGTAGTTAGACAAAATGAAGAACTAGCTCAAGAAATGAATGCAGACGCAGCTGATGTAATAATGGAAACTGATGAAGAACTGGAAAGCGATCTTCTCGTAAAAGAGTATGATGACGCTGCAAAAGTAGAAGAAGCAAATACCGATCCAGCTTCTGTCAATTCAGTTGAAGACTTAGCTGAGGAAACTCCAATTTTTCAGAATGGTCCAACAGCTGGACAAATCATTCAATGGAAAAATCAGTATGGAGAAGTTTATGTTACCTCGATTTCTTACGATAAGCACATCGTGTGGCGAGTTCTTTCTCGTTTAGAATATAAGCAGTTGGTTAAAAAAATGGAATCACTTATGCAAGCGGGTCAATTGAGCACCGCAGAAGCAAATATGTGGAACGAGGAAGCTATATCAGAACTATGCATATTGTTCCCAACATATAACAAGAGCGCCTTAACCGCAGAAATGGCAGGATTGCCTTCCCTCATATCGCAAGAGGTACTGGAGGCTTCTGGCTTCGTTGCCCTAGAGGTACGTCAACTCTAAAATGCTAGAGGAATCAATCTTAAGGGAGCTTAAACAAAAATATTCTGCTGTCTTTAGTGTTGATTTAAAACGGTAAAACAATTGTATTTAAAGAATTAGCTTTTTTTGAATTTGATAGAGTAGCTTCATTAAAGAGTAATGGAGTTTTTTCTTCTGCAGATGCAGAAGAGGAAATTCTTAAATACGCTGTTGTATATCCGTATAATTTTGATATTAATAGTATATCTCCTGGAGCAATCAGTTCTTTAGCTGATCAAATAATAGAGTTTTCTGGCTTTTCTGCCCCAAAGAGGACAAAAGAAATTCTTGATCAAAAAAGGGCTGAAGCTTCTCAGGTTAGAGGGTTAATGAAAGCCTTTGTATTGGCTACTATACATGCAGATACTCCAGAATTTTTAGATTCTTTAACATATTCGCAATTAGCTGCTCGAGTAGCTTTAGCGGAAAAAATTATTGAAGTTAAACAAGCTATATTGGCAATAGAGTCAACTAATGTTACTCTTCAAATAATAGATCCAGAAGAAGAAGAGCAAAAGCAAAAACAAACAGCAGCAAGACACAATGCCTCTAAGAGTGAAGGGGCAGCTAGTTATAGCGATCCAATTGCTCAAAGGTTGTGGGGAGCAGGTAGATAAAGGGGTAATGCGTGAGAAGAGATAATTTACCAATTCACAATGTTGGTTTTGGTGTAACCTCGCGAGATTTTCCCCCATCGCTAGAAGAAGATGTAGGTCCGTCTCCAGATTCTGGATTTGTAGCAAGGGCGCTTGAGGGTAGTCCAATAGCTAAAATGGCCACTGCTTTGGTGGCAACCGGCCTTGCGGCAACAGTAGCAGGGAAAATGGTAAGAGGTCAAGGTCTTAAACTTGGCTTTAAACTGACGCAATCCGCGCAAGCAGCCGAGAGCGCAGGAAGAGCTAACTTCCTTACAAAAGCGCATACGGGAATGCTAAAAATACGCAGCGTCTTGGACGAATTAGAGGGCGTTACAAGAGCAAGAGATCCTCAAAACATTAGTTCGCTAGTCTTTAGAGACGCAAAGCGGACAACTCACAACTGGATATGAGGGCGTAAAAAGCGTTGTTGACCGTGGATACGGCATGGTCCAGGCGGGATTTTCTCAAGGTGATACCGGATGGCATTGGAGAGATCAGTTACAGCAGTCTCTAGTAAGACAAGCGCGAAGACTACCGTACGAAGTCCCGGCTTTTTATGTGGCAGATAAAACTGTTGGAAGAACTCTTTTTGGTAGAAAAGATGATGAAAAAGGTCCAAGAAAAAAATGGTATAATCCGTCTAGAGCAATAGATATTGGAAAGGACATAGCAAAAACTGCGGCTTTTCAAATAGGTGGATTTATGATCCCAGTTGGCTTGGCTGGGGCTTCTAAGAACAGCTCATTAAACTTTTTTAGAACAGCAGAAAAAAGATGGGATGACGCTTACGATGGGTATAAGCAATTAACGCCGGTTCAAAAGAAATTATATGAAAAAACTAATTTCCTAAGAGGTTCTTTATCTGAAGTAGGATCAGATATAGCCGATGTCTTAGACAAGACTATTAAATTTTCTGAAAGATCTACTGGCGCACTATCGTCAGCAATGGTTGCCATTCAGGGAGTACATAAAAATCCACTTGGAGACCTCTATGCCGCGAGACACGGTGCACAACCTAACGCAACGTTTTCTGAAAAAGCAAAAAACATTGCCAAAGATATTTATTTAGGAAATAAAACAGCATTAAATAATGGTCTAGAAGGTTCTTTGAAGGTAAATACTCTTCTTGATTTTATACCGGGCTATAAAGCAGTAAGGCAAGGATTATCGCAGGGCGCCAAAGAATACAAATCTCTTAAAGCAGCTCAGGTTTATTTAGACTCTTCATCTGATCAGCTTACAGTAGCTCAAAAAATTATATCTAGGGCACACTTTAAAACAGAAGAAATTGTAGATGCAGATGTAAATCCAATCTTTATAAGATCTATCAATAACCTTCTCGCTAAACGATCATCTCCTATAGTCAGATTGGCACAACAGTTTGAAAAAGAAGTCGGCATACCATCTGCAACTGCGGGAAAGCTTGATTTTATTTCTCAAAAATTCAGAAGAGAAGTATTTGATGGTGAATATAAAAGACAGTTAGCAAAAAGATTAGTAGATTCAGGAGCCGATGAAGAAGCCGCAAGAAGATTTTCTGATCAAATATACTTCACTGAATATCCATTTAAAAAAGTTAAGGGTCTACCAGAGCCTGAGTATATAGCAGCCGAGAACAGAATTACTCTTGGTGGTCGAAGACCAGAGTCAGATTTTTTTCAGTCTTTAATTGATAGATTTAACGAGGGCGCGGTAGGGCAAGGTGCAAAGTTAAACTTAACAGCAGCTGAACTAAAAAAGCAAATACGTAACTTAGATGATAGCTTAAAAGCTTCTTTTGCTAAAAATGAGTATTTAGATCAAGGCAGATTTTTTGGCGTTAATATAAAAGGAACAGCAGAAGCAATATCTCAACAGTTTAATCGTGAAGCGAGCGCATCTGTTTTAAGGGGTGGTAAATTAAAACAAGACGATTTTCTAAATTTAAGAACCGCGAGTATTAAAGCAAGAAGTGAACGCAATCCTAGAGCTACACTGCTTGTTGAGGGTAAGAAATCGACTCTTCGAAAAAATGTAGCTAAAACAATTGGAGTTGATAGCTCCGATGAAAATGCGATGTTGGATGCCTTAAGGTCTAGAGGTTTTGATACCGACAACTTTGAACAAATGACGGGTTATTTAATACAAAATAAAAAGATGACAGCAAGTGGCCCATTTGGTAGTTTGTCTAATTTTTTTGGAGCAGGAAAATATAGTTTAGATGATTATCTAAAAAATCAGGATAAATTTTTTGAAGCCAAAATTCAAAGGAAGGGTACACAAACTCCATTAATTGGTAAAAATGTTGCAAACAAAGTTGAAGTCAGCAATATTCCATATCGTCAATCTGGTGGATCATCAAGTCCGATAAGACGAGTAATAGATCAAATTAAAGTTGAAGCAGCAAAAGAAAATAGTGCAAGTAACTTAAAGGGATTTTTTCAAGTTGGGTCTGGCGATTCTAGTAAATTAATTAATCTTAATCCAATATCATCTGGTATAAGAAAAGCAACAGAATTCTTAGCAACTGAAGTTCGTGTTCCAATTATTAATGTTAATCCACTTCAGCTTCTTGGATTTAAAGACTTTCAAGCTATGTCTAAAGCTGGTCAATTTAAAGTTTCCTCGGCGGTTGGTAGGCATCCATTTGTTGGAAAAGTCGGTGATGAAAACTTTACAGCAGATATGTACAGTTGGCACAGTACTGGTGGTTTTTTGGGAACAAAAGGCAAATTGTTTGCCTATCAGTCAGCCAAAAATGTTAAAGGCCAAGAGGCTGCCGTAACAGAATCAGTACAGGGCTTTTACAGACCCCTTGCTGTCGGTACAGCTTCAATGTTCACCCGAACTGCAGAATTAGCTGGTGCAGAAACAACATCCCAAACAAGGACGGCAACTGGTTTATTAGGCAAAATAAGAGAACGATTAGACTATGATGTTGATCAGCCCAACTCTTTATTTAGATTTTTTGGTAGGTTGTATAACAGAAAAGCGGATATAAATAACGAAGCAGTTATAGGCAAAATTATTTCAGCTAATATAGATGAACCATTTACAATTGGAGGTTTTGGCAAAAAAACATCTGCCGTATTAAGAAGGTTAGCTGATTCATCTGATGAAACTATTGGATACGAAGTAAGAAATGCCGCAGACGATTCCTTAATAGCTTCACATTCTCAGTTAATGGAATCCTTTACGCGCTTTGCTGATAGAACTTTAAGTTATGGATTTGATAAAAAGGTTTCTAGAGCCTACATTGAAAAACTAAAAGGATTAGGCGAAATAAATATTAAGGATGGTCGTGTTCAGCTCGCAAGGCCCGGCAGTCCTGGTAAATTTAATGATCTAAAATTTACAGTAGACGAACTATTGTCACCTCAAACTCCTACAAAAGCAAAAGAAATAATAAGCGCTTTATCTGGAGATTTAAATTCTATAAAAAACAAGTATGCTAAAACAAATCTTGAACAATATCAAGCTATATCAAAAGCTTTTATTAGAATTAAAAACTTTGCAGATGTAACGGACTTTTCAGCTCAATCAAGAATGTTTGAGTCCTCTTCTTCTATCGTAACCAGAAGCGATGAAATGGGATTCGAGGTAATGAGATATCTCATTCAAAGGCAGGCACTACTTCCAACATCAGATCCAACAAAAGTAATAACCGAAGTTGCTAAAGTAGTTGATGATTTGTTTAGAAAAGGCCAGATCACCGCTGGACAAAAAGCGGAAGCTCAAGCAGCTGCTTTTTCTACAGCTCTAAACATTTCTGCATTTAAAACCTTTAAGTACACCAAGGGAAGCAATACCGCTGGTAATGTAATTAATACATTAAACAGATTTGATGCGGCAAGACAAATATTTGACAGCGCAGAATTAGACAATGTCTCGTTAATTGAACCATTTACAACCGGAACAGTAGCTGGAGCAGGCAGAAGTTCAATTAATCCACTTGGCAGAATCGCACCATTTTTTAAGAAAAATTTGGGAATGGGAGAATATGTCTCAAGGCCAATTCCGTCTTCTTTAAGTGGAAGAACCGAACAAAATCCATTTACTTTTATTCCAACATTTGCAACGGCTCTTCAAAGAAATCCAAAAGCAACAATATTGAGTACAGCGGGAATACACACTTATGGTAATGAAGAAGGATTTTCATTAGCGTCTGTTCCACTTTCTTATGGATTTCAAAGACTTAATAGATACTTTGGGACAGTTGGTGCAGGCCTCAAAGAAAGCAATTTCCGTGGACCATTAGACCTGTACTTTAGGGGAATGAACGCAGAAAGAGTGCTTCCGGCAGCGGTTATAGGAACAACTGCATTTACTGTGGATAGAACCTTGGGCGGATATACTCAAGGAAAAGATGACAGAGGAGAAAGAGTATATTCTCCGTTGTTTATTGGCGCTGCGGCTAGGGTTGGCGTTGAGGCTCAGGCATTAGTTTCTGGTTTGGCTCCGGGGGGAATGGGCTACTTTGATAAACGAGAACAACTATTAGAAGGCGAAGTGCCTATTCGAAAAGGCAGATATTGGCCTTTGGGCAACACGCCGTTTAAGGGTGGAAAGATTGAATATTACAGACCATCTTGGTATAGAAGACTTCAAGGTGGGGCAATGTTTACTTCCGATACTTTTGGAAGCCCAATGGAAAAGTTCTTGTATCATAATGATTTTTCTCCACTAAGACCACTAGATCCATATAGGTTTGAAAGAAAACATTATCAAGATAGACCCTATCCGATAACTGGAGAATATTTTTCTGGTCCATATGGAGCCGCAGTGCCGGTATTAAATGCAACTATAGGAAGGGTACTTAAGCCGCAAAAAATAATGCACCCAGTAGAGCTGGAACGCGGACTTGCAAGTTATGAGGCAGTCGGACAAAGAGGTGCCTACCTACCCACAAATGAATCAATCAGCGTTGGTAGACCAATACCAGAAGGACAAATTCCAAGAATTAGATCCGTATATCCAGACTTTACAACACCAGCTGCTCCAATTTACGGAAGAGATCCTATGCCGTTGAGGCATATATCAACGGATCGTGCGGCAATAATTAATCAAAAATCTACTCTAAAAGTTCGGATCTACAACTGGAATATCTGCGCAAAACTTTGCAGCGGCATCGGCTGCTGGGCCACAACAAACTGGTACGCTAGCGGCTAGAGCACAGTCTTCTTTTATAAATTCAAATCTAATATCCGCTGCGCAACAAAATCGTGGATCTAGCTTTTCCAATATTCAAATAGGAACACCAGCAGATTCTTCAATTTCAAGAATGGCTTCTCCGATTTACGCCGGTGTTCCAACCGGAAGAAATATAACACCTGCGGATATAGTGCCCGCAGGTGTTCCGCTAAGAACCACAAGTAGAGAAGTTATTGGTGGAGAAGTCGGCTATAGGCTTCAAGAGGCATTTGGTATTTACGGTTTCGCTGGTGGTCAATTCAGAAAATCATTAGGTTTTGGAGAATTTGATTATGAGCCAGATAAGGCCGTTTTGCAGTCTGCATCTAGAGCATATGGTACTACTAGAGCATTTTGGGATTTAAATCTTGGTGGTCTTGGCGACGTTCCGCTTCAAGCAGAGGGCGCTCTTGGAAACATTGAAGCATCAGAAATTGTAAGAAGATTTATACCCAAAGAAAGAACAAATCTAGATTATATTAATCCCATTAAAAATAGAATGGGCATGGAATACCAATTCATGCCAGGAAAAAATAACTTTATTGATTTTACAACTGGTGATCCATTTGTAAAAGTAAAAGAAGGAGAACTCAGACTTCCTGGTGTTGGCTATGAGAGATTTAATAGATTATATCCAGATAAAAATGGAAGATATGGTGCAGTTAATCAGTTAGATATATTGGCTGACGTAGCTCCATATTCAAAAGAATATAGAGCACTAGAATCCAGAATAGATAGGATGGGTCTTTCTGAAGATGAAAGAGTAAAAGTCGGTCAAATTAGGGCTCAAATAAATTCGATAGAACGTAGTAGGACTAATTTTAGTCCATATCAAGAACGTGGGTTCATAAGCGCGGTTTTCAATCCCATTGATTCAATTAGCACCAAACTTCGTCATACTGATAATATTATTAACTCTAAATTTACTGGTGAAAGAACGGCAACAGAAGATTACGAGAGACGTCACGTCTATGGTTCAACTTTTCCCGAGTGGCAAAGGCCGGTAGAAAGTTTTATAAAGCCAATTTATTATAAGGGATCTGATAGAAATCCGGTTCTCGCAGCAGGTGTAGGCGCAGTTGCTTTAGGACTATTTGGTGCCAGTAAGAGGGCTGCCTATGGACTAGGCGCAGTGGGGGCAGTAACCGTTGGCGCGTATTCGTTATTTCAGAAATCAAAGGAAGAACGATTTATCCCACAGCAAAGAAAAAAGCAATTAGCATTAGAAGAGTATACAGATATCTTAACATATGTTAAGAATAGAACTGCAGCCTCAAGAGCTGAAAAAGTAGGAGATTTTGAATCCGCAAAACAGTACATGAGTTTATCAAAGCGCACTATGTATGGTGCAGACCTAGATTCAAAATCAATAGATCAACTTGCACTTGCAATTCCTAAAAGAAAACGTGATTACTTTAAGGCAATGATACAAGCTCCCGAATCAGAAAGGGGAAGAATATTATCAACTGCTCCAAGATTAGAAAGAAGAATATATGAAGCTGCTTGGGGAATGCCCGTAGAAAGAAAACCAGATTTAATTGAATACTTTCAAAGGCACGAACTGCCAGGAGCGGCTTGGGAAGGTTGGCATCCAAATACAAATATGGAACATGTAAAAATTAAAATGGGTCAGGCTATGGGCATTGAGATGTCGCAAATGGGATTTTTTCCACAGCAGATTAAAGAAGCAAATTTAGTTAACCCAAGCTATCCAGGTTTTGGAGCATCAAACATGTCAGGAAAAGACGTGAGGGAACAAATGCAAAGATTGATGTTTGATATGGGTATTTCCGGAACAATTACTCCTGCGACTAATAATTATAATCCAGGATCAGTTAACGTTATGGCAGGAGTTAGATAATGGATTTTGAAGACGTTGAGGAGATTTTTCAAGTATCTAATAGATTAACAAAAGCAGTTAGTACTAGTGGCAATGAATTTACTCGAGCAGGGATCGAGGCAACTGATGCATATTCGACTGGCGCTCTTAGATTTATACAAGAAGGTGCAGGGCTAGGAGTAGAAAATATTGCAACGGGTCAAAGATTTTTGAGTAATGATTCAACTGTAGAAGCAATTCTTAAGTCGGTATTTAATTTAAAAATCTCAGAATTTACTGAAATAGTTGAGCCAAATAGAGCTTCTTTGATAGCTGGAGATGCAGTTAGCCAGGCAGAGTTTGGAAGACTGGCAGACTTAGTAAAATCAATTAATACTGAGATATTATCTAAAGACGATTCTTTTGCAAGAGAAGCAAGAGCTGCAGCTGGTCTTTCTGATGATTTTAAGGGACAAAAAATAATAATTGAAAGATTTGGTTTTTTGACAGGCTCAGAAGCTGAAGACGGTATACAGCCCGCCATCGATGCTATTGCAAAAAATATGTTAGACAACAATCAATTTATGCAATCATCAGAAGAACTAATAGAAGAAACCGCCAGGCTTGCTGGTGTTACCGTCGAAGAAGCCAAGGTTTTACCTGGAATTTTAAATATTCAAAAAGATGCATCTATATTGTTAAGGGCAAAAATAGGAGATAAATACCTAACAGAATCGCAGCTGCAGTCAATTTTAGTAAGAATGGGTTCTCAGGTATTAGACAGTCGGAACTCTAAAAAAGGTTTTAAGTAAAGGTCCAGATGATGACCTTCTTGCGTCTATTGGTTCAACTTTTGCTAAAGGATCAAAGAGAACAAAAGCTCATACTTCGGCTAGAAACCTAGTTGCTACACACGAAGAAACAAAGGAACTTTTACAGTATATAACTGAAACAGTAAATAAAGAAGTAACAGGCGGAAAAGGAGCTAAGATTAGTTTATCATCACTAGACGACGCGTTTTTAATATATGATACTAGTCTAGAATCAGTGCTTCAAACATTTGGATTACAGAGTCAATATGCGAACGAAATGATAGTTGCTTCTGGCGATGTAAAAAAGGGCGTAGTAGATCCTAAAAGATTAGCAATGGCAAGAAGACGAGAAGCCATTGGAATAGTTACAGAGGGATATACCCAAAAAGCTGGACGTAATTTTTTCACAACTGAGTTATCGGCTTTTGGATTAGACGAAAAGCAAACGCAAGCTGCAATGAACTTTATGCAAGAAGCGTTGGCTGGCAGTGACGGAAAAGGTGGGTTATTAAGAGCCTTTGATTCGGCGAGTGGCGGTCAGGGAGTTGGAAAAATAAGTGTTGGTAGTATTCGAAAATTTTTAGAAGACAGTACTGAATTGAGAGCGCGTTTTCGGCATAGGCGACCAAGAAATGGAAAGAATTAGCAGGGTCTTTGATGAATCACTCAAGAAAACCCAAGACGGCTCAATGTTTATGAATTCAATTGTTCTTAGACAAAGAGCAGAGCAGTTACAACAAAATATACTTGCATCTAGTGAAAACTTAGATGAATTAAAAAAATTATCTTCTTTGAGTGTAGATGAAAGAACAAGAGTATCAAATCTTGAAACCAATATTAAAGGTTGGGAGGATGAATTCAGAAGGTTGACAAACAACACAGCTCCAGTTGGTTTTGATAAAAACGGAATTAGAAGAGCAAATAAATTTGCTGTTACACAATTAGACGATCAAACAGGAAGAATATTTTTACAATCTCGGTCAAGTTAAAATGGTGACAGATCTGATATCGGCAGAAGATAGCAACTCAATTGTGGCAAGACTGCAAAAGCTGGGAATCATAGGAGTGGGTTCTGAAGAACTGCTAAAAAAAGAAGTTAGTCTTGCCGCAGGTCAAAAGCTAGACCAAGGAATTACTGGAATAACCATGCAGCTTTCTACTGGTCACGGTAATGAGCTGGTAGGTGCGGACGTGCAAGCATTAATTTTTCATAGAGAAATGTATGATCCAGTAAATAATCCAACACTAAGAGAAGAAATCAAAAAACGAACAGTCAGTATACAACAAGAATTGCGTGATCTTCAAAATGGAAAAATTTCTAGCAGACTAAGAGATAGAATTGAAAGAGCAGTTAATATTGATCCAAATGATTGGGAAAATCTTCGCTTTGCCAGTCAAGGTACCGCAAGACAATATAGGCAAGATGCCCTTGCACTTCAAAGCGCACTGCTTAGAGGCAAGACAAAAATACAAAATATTCCAGAACTATTAAAGACCGCATCAAACATGCTAAAACAAGATCATTTCAGAATCTTCAAACAGATGGACATAGTTATGCCAGATGGTTTCAGGAGAGACGCCTATCTCAACCTGCCCACACTGCCATTTTCTCAAAGAAATGCCATAGACACAGAAGAAAGAGTTTCAAATTCCGCCGGTAGAATGATTTTAGGGGACTTGGTTGATGACAGGAAAAAAATAAGAACTCAAATTGACGGAATTGGCGAAGTTGATTTAGACCTATTTAAGTTTAGATTAAATGAACATAAATTTTTGGTTAGTGGTTCCGCAAGCAATAGGCTGTTTGAAGCATTTGGTGGTTTTGACTTAGACGATAAAGTAATATCAGACCTATCGTTTATTACAGATACTTCAGGAGCAAGAAGGCTTACCTCTTTTGTTTGGCGTCAGCCAACGGGTCCACAAGAATTTGCATTAATGTTTCCGCATTTAGATGAAGGCACTCTTCAAAGATTATTGGGATCTCACACATTGTTTGCAGAAAGATTTCAAGAATTATCTGCTGCGGTTAGTGACTCGGTCAGTGAAAAAAAGTTTGGTAGAATACCAACCGCTTCAAGCAAAATAACCGCAGAAGAGCTCAATAAACTGACTCAAGAAGAAAAGATTCTCAAATATGTTTCATTAATCGCTAATAACAATAAACAAGAGGCCAAAAGATACATACAAGGAATGGACCAAAATGCTCCTGAATTTTTTGAAAAAGTAGAAAAAGCTATTTTTAGAATTACTGATGTTGGAACTAGAATGTCAGAAGATGTTGTAATGGGTCTTGAATACGCGAACGAACTAGAGGGAACAAGTATTGAAATTAAAGATATTCTAAGAAATTTACATGGATCTGATACAGTTCAGGAATTCGATAATAGATTCATAACAATGCAAAGCATACCGCAGAAAATTTTAGAAAAAGTTCAAAAAGGTAGGTTTGGAACTGGTTTATCTATGACAGCCGAAGAAGCTAGTCAGGCTAGATATGGAGCTCAATATAGAAGTAGTGGTTTTATAAAAATGTTTGAAACAAAAGCATCTCTTATAGAAGACGATTATATGGTTAGATCAATATCTGGTTTAATTGACGAAAATCAAACTCTTTTTGCTAACCAAAATTCAAAACAAGTTCTAGATAATGTAAGAAGTACTACAATTGGAAAAATGAAAAAAGGTCCAACTGGAGCACCACTAAGAACACTTGGAAACACGGAGACGGCGTATAGATTCGCTGGTGAAATTTTAACTGATGAAACTGGAAAATATAGTTCAGGTTTAAAGATGAAAGTTGAACAGATTATAAACGAATCTCTTAATAGGCAACAATACGCGGCGTTTGCGGCTGAGGATAAGCTGGGAATTTATGTAAACAAATTGGGATTAGCTACATCCATTGATTCGCAGAGAGGCGAGGCGATGGATTCAATATTTAATAAAATAGCAGAACTTAAAAAAGCGGGTGCACTTCCGAAAGGAGTTGACATTAAGGCTATTAAAGAGTCGCTAAACGACTTAAGTGCAAAAAGTGTTTTAGTGTATAGTCCCGAATCTGCAATCGATGCGGCCCTGTCTCGGAGGTGGAACAATCCTTAAGCCTGTGGGAAATATTCAAGAATTATATGATGCATCCAGGGTTTATTTTGGTACCGCTAGAAATGGTGTCAATGATGGTATTATACAAGCGGCGATTCATGAAGGAATAAAAGATTTAAGAATCGCAAAACAGCTTAGCAGGGATAAGGCATCAGATCGTGCATTAATAGCCAGTGCCGAAGACGCATTCAGGCAATTGGGCTATAGCGAAAAAAGAATTGAGGGACTATTTGTTAAAGGCGGAAATAATCCAATAGAAGAACTTATAGAAAAGCTTCTGGAAAGTGACGATATTAATTTAAGAAATAAAGCTTTTCAATTTACAGACGTCGCCGCAGATAATGTGGGTTCAGTTGCAGTTCGCAAATCAGCTAGAGCTATGGGTGAAATGTTATACTATCAAAATATATTTGGAATAGATCAAAAAAACTTGATTGGCCTTGATGTTTTTGCAAGTAATTTAAAAATGGCTATAGGCGGGGACGACACTTCTGACGTCTACGCAGTCGCACAAGAACTTTTAGCAGGATTTGACAAAGCAGAAGCCGTAAGTGGGGTTGAGAATTCTGAAGACCTTATCAGGCAATTGGGTTCTATCGAAAAAAGAATTGCCGCAACAGATTTCTTTGAGAAAATTCAAAGCATAAGAGAAGCCGTAGATAAAGTTGACGATGCGTTTGCCGATGAGGCAGGCAAACCTTACGGGGCTTTGAAGCAGCTTAAAACGGCGTTGATACAGAACTTTGGCAGGACTGAAGAAAACAGCGTGCTTTCTCTTAGTGATGACATAGAAACAGTTTCAGACAGTATAAGAAGACTACAGAATAGTAAAGTTAAGCTAGCCGCAAATCAATTAAAACTTAAGGCAGAAATTGAGAAGGGTATTTTAAAAAGAGAAGCAGCTGACCAAACGGATGAATTCCTAGCAAACATTATTGCGGATAGCGAAAAAGTAAAAGACTTAGACGAGATGAATAGTCTAAGAGGTCTTGTTAGCAGTCTCTCAAAAAAAGAGCGAATTTCATCGGCAAGCAAAATGGACCTAGAGGATTTTGCTAGATTACAAAATCTGTTTGGCTTAGTGGTTCCGGAGAAACCACCGATGCAACTAGGAAAGAGTGAGATAGCAGAGTATATAGATCAGGCAAACTATGTCATTGGTGATAGATCAAATAAATTTAAAACAGAAATTCTAGGATATCTTGATACTGCGTCTAAAAGATCTGACCTCAAAGTTCAGGACATGGTTGAAAGACTAAAAGTACTTCACAGAGAAACACTAATAGGTCCAACAACATCAGGTCTCGAGGAATCATCAAGGGCTAAACGTGTTTTTGCCTCTATAATAGATGATCTATTTAATGCACAAAGTCGGAGAAGCTGAGTATGACATTGGGGGATCTAAAATAAAATTTAAAGATATAAGATATACATTTGATGGAAATTCTTTTTCCTTAGCGGATCTTTACTCTTATGCAAGAGCTGAGCTGAATCTTGTAACCTCAGGGTCAAAAGACGTAACGCTAACAAGCAATTTAGATAACACCATGAAATATATGGCTAAAATTACTGGATTAGATTTTACAAACTTAGACGCTTTTAGCGAAAAAACATTGGGGAAAATTGGTTACGGTTCAGCTATACGTCATGTAAAAACAGAAACAGGAGGATTGATAGATGTACCGCAAGTATTTAACGAATCTGCTGAAATATTTATGGCAAGGAGCGATGCGTTTCAAATGGCGTTTAATGAATCTAGACCGCTGCCATCAAGGCAAGTGCCAACAATTAAATTTCCAGGCGACAGCAATGTTAAAGCTCAAGTTGCCATTGATGCAGATTTTTTGAACGACTTTATAATGATAGGGGCAGCCAAGGAAGGTACAGAGGAATCAGAAAAGATTATAGTTTCCTCTTATATGCAAAGGCTTAGACGCTCTGGAACAAACTTGACAGACGATAAACTAAAACTAGCTGCTGAAGAATATATAAATATGCTGCGAAGAATGAAGATGCTAAGAATAGCGCGACAAGACAAGCAAGCTCTTAAAATGCCCCAAATGGATATTGTCACTGATGACACGCTTGGGCCAACAGAACAGCTCACCGCGCAGTCCCCTACCGCGCCAAAAAGCGATTTGGAAAAAATAGACGATGCCGTCACTTCGCATGTAGACGAACAAAGAGCAGCGCAATCTAGAACTGACCAAGTGCTAGAGGACATACAGCGACAAATAGAAGAATTATCAGAACAACGTTCACGTTTAGTAAGTGCGCAAGATGATATGGTTCGTCAATCCAGTAAATATAGAAGAGTTGGGCAGGTTTTTAAATCATTTTTAAATGATAATCCTCAAATAAACAATTTATTTAAAGGAGCAATGCAAAATAAGGGTAAGATATTGGCTGGAGCAGCAACTGCAACTGGATTAGCTGTTTTTGCAATGAAGAAAAACAATGATGTTACAGAACAGGGCGTAGCTGGACCTCCGCTTCTTCCGGGTGGAAGTCCATATGAAAAATTACCCAGTGCTGCGGTGGGTCTACCTGATCCAAGGATTGCCGCAGGGGGTCAGGGTACATCATATAATGTGTCATTTAATGCTAGTCAAGAAGAAATAGACGAGTTTATGACAAGAGCTGGATCCTTGTCAAACGGGCAGATACAGGGTACTATGCATGATACACTGCCTAATCTTGGCGGTAATTCTTATGACGATATAGCTGGATCATTTTAAAATATATGAGCTTATTAAACGCTGATCACAATAAAAAATTAAAAGACGCTGCCAACTCTAGGCCAGATACAAGGCCCAGAGTCGGTAGGTCAGTGGAGCTATCGGCTCAAGTAAGTCACACGCCCTCAAGTGGAAAACCTAATATAGTTCAAGAAGAAAAAAAACAACTTACACAAACACAAAAACCTGTAGCTGCTCCTTCAGATCCAGTTAGGGCGTCTTACGAGGGGTACATGAGAAGCGCTCCAGCTCACATACAGATGAGTGGCACTGGTTACGACAATCCCAAAAATCAACAAGCTAGACAATTAAAAAATATATCCGGTAGGAATGATACACATATTCAAAATATTAAATCATTATCAAATTCTTTTAATAAAAACAATAGTTCTGGTATAATGAATAATTACTCAAAAGCATTGAAAAAAAATACTTCCGGTGCAAGAATAACCGAAATGAATAAAGTAGAAAGAATGTTTAGATAAATTATGTCTATGAATAAAGATTCTTTTAATTATATTAAAAGTACGTTTCCGACAAAACAACACATTATTGACTACATCAAAGAAATAGAAAAACTTAAAAGTGATTCTGCTATAGATGATGCAGTAACTGGACAAGCCGCTTATGCTAATCTTGTTCGCCTCTTTTCAAAAGAGGGGTCAGAAGTACAAGCTTCCGCTAATACGCAAACATATAAAAGTACAAAACTTCCTTCCGCTAAAAAAATATTTATACCAGATAAAACAGATATCACTTGGATGACCTTAAGAACGGATTTAATAAAAAAATCTGTTTTAGCATTTAACTATCAAATAGATAAAGTATCTGATGCAAATATCAGAGATTATTTAAAAAAACATTTTGATGACAAGTTACCAGATCCAAAGACAAATATAGCACTTAATGATCCAGTTTTTGACAACGCTTGGAAAAAATATTATGAAAATGTAAACAGTGTCAATAGCTTATTTGGATCGCCGTACAATGGTGGACAAGGAGTTATTCTTGCTCTTGCAGACGCAGTTACGTTAAGACTAAATACTTTTGATGTCAATGCTACTGAGCCGCCTAAAACAGCAACTCCAGTTTCTAACGACCCAACCAGTACAGATGCAGGTTCGCAAAGCGGCACGACAAATACAGATATAGCACCCACTGCGGAAAGATTAGAAGCACTAGCTACCTTTTTGGTAAATGCTGAAATGATTGGTCCTGGCAATGATCCAGTTTCCACACTTATGTTAAATGTCATGGAAAGAAATTCCTTACCCATGAGCTATCGAGAAAAGCTTGCCGATCAGAATCGGTAAAACATATGAGTTATTTAAAAATACACTTGCTCCAGATTATGGTAAAATACAAAGTCTTTTAAAAGATGAAAAACTATCTAAGTCTCTTTTTGATAAAATGGATAATTCTGGAATCTTTGATTTACTCATTTACGTTGATGCCATAAGGGCTTATGGAAGAAGAAGATTTCAAAACGTCAATAGAGTAAAGGGAAGTGCAGCGTCAGCCAATGTCCTGGACGGAGCAAGAGATACTGCATGGTTGGGTGCTTTGAGTAAAGCTCTTGCATCTTTAACTAGAGATCCAATTTTATTAGCAACTTTATATCAATATTTTCCGGATCTTACTTTATTTTTCTTAAACAGTTTAGCGTTAACGGCGGATTATTCCAATAATGGCAAGGGTGGTGGATCGGAAGATAGATTGAATGATCCGCAAGAAATTTTTAACGATCTTTTAACTGCGTTTGGTCAAGTTAATGGTCAAAATATTTTTGAAGGCGCTTGGGACCTAATCAACACTGGTCAAAGAATACAAAAAGCTTTATCAGAATTTCCATTTAGGCAGAATATATCACCAGCAGCTCCAGACATATTTCATCTTCGCATAGGTGCCGCTAACTTTTATGTGCCTCCAATAAATATAGATGTTCAAACTCAGTTTAAGGTAAGCAGTATGGGAGAGGGCGCACTTAGACAGAAAAACACTCCAAAATTTAATGCTGGCTACAAGCACACAACAATATCAATGCAGCTTTTTTTCCCAAATTACGAAGAAATTTGGGGTATCTCTATAGACGAAGCTTCAAAAATAAGACTTAAAGATAACTATACTATAGATTTTAGTGGTGCTGGAGACAGCGACGCAAAGATAGATAAATTTATTTCCTCATTAAGGGGATTAGTTGCTGCTTTTAAATACGCACCATTTTTACCAGTAAGAAATCAATATCTTAATTCTGTTTACGGAATTACTGCAGTTGCTTTTGCACGGCATGACTATATCGACAATACCAAACTATCCGTTTGCCCTTGTCGTTAATGTGCAACTTTACAATTTTAACCATAAGCCATTCCTGCCAATGATAAATGACTTTAATCAGGCTGTTCATTGGGGTAGATTCAGACAATATATGGGTAAAGCCGCAGGTGCTTTACACAATTATATCAATGAAGAATTTTTAATGGTTCAAGCAGACGATGGCGTTACCGACCCGGTTGCAAAGGCATTAAATAAAGCATGGACTTCAGATAGAGACGGTGAAACTAATTCAGCAGATCAATTATTAGGATATAAAAATGAGGTATTCACGACAAATGTTATTAAAGAATGGACTAACGGAAGCAATATATCTTTTTATATTCCACAAGAAACGCAAACAAAAATATTTACTCCAGATTTATATGGATTTAGAAGTCCAGAAGAGGAACTTTTAGATGATGTTTCTAGATCAACATGGGGAAACTTTCTTGCAAAATTTGGAATTGACATTAACGAATCAGCAGGATATGGACGACCCCTAGATTCCGTTATAGCAACTTCGGTTGGAAATATCGTTGAATATACTGTTAGACAAAAAATACTAGATAGTATTGATATACTTACCGCTGGATTGTCAGCTAAAGATTTTCAGCAAAAAGCCTATGCCTTTCTCATAGAGAGTTTTATAAAACAAAATTCTTCTTTAGATTCTAATAGAAAAAACTTTTTAAGAAACTTTTCTGACGACTCTAATGCGTATGTAGAAACATTTCCTCCTTACAAATATGGATCAATAATTTTTACAGATCAAAATCTTCTACAAATTAAATTATTTTTTAGAAACAAAGCTTTAAATACAAACGCATACTTAGATTTTTTGGTAGATGAACAGCTTCAAAAAAGACAAAGAAATGTTGGAA
>Ga0172372_10005052_pt1 | contig 18524 bp, 11 predicted proteins | sample LakKiv5m_2_FD_114544 | JGI IMG/M metagenome (GOLD analysis project Ga0172372, IMG submission 114544) | Freshwater microbial communities from Kabuno Bay, South-Kivu, Congo - kab_092012_9.5m | ecosystem: Environmental > Aquatic > Freshwater > Lake | place: Democratic Republic of the Congo...
CCCCTGTGTAGGCAACGCCCGGTGGGCGGTCTTTCTCCAAGGCCCGGTGCGCGTGCCAGGGTGCTGGCTTCTTGCGGGGGACTCTGTTCAAATTGCATGGCTGGACGGGGACTTCAGCAGGGTTCCTGCACGCGTGTTCCGCAAACCGGAGGTTCTGTGAACCCTCTCTTTCTTGGCCCCATCCTCGAAGTCGGCAAGACGCTGCTTGACCGGTTTGTTCCCGATCCTGAAAAGCGCCGTGAAGCGGAGGCTGCGTTCCTCAAGCAGGCCATGGACGGTGAACTGAAGCAGGTCATTGCCCAACTGGAGATCAATGCTCGTGAGGCAGCGCATCCCAGCGTCTGGGTGGCGGGTTGGCGTCCGTTCGTCGGCTGGGTAGGTGGTGTCGGCCTTCTTTACGCCACGCTGGGCCAACCGCTGCTGACATGGGTGGGGGCTGTCAAAGGGTGGCCTGCACCGCCAACGCTCGATACCGATCTCCTCTGGGTGGTGCTCAGCGGCATGCTCGGGATCGGCGGGATGAGGACGTTTGAAAAGACCCGAGGCATAGCCTCCAAGTAGCCATGCCGCTGAAAGCCCTTCGTCTCAAGCCCGGGATCTTCCGGGAATCAACGCGCTACTCTGCCGAAGGCGGTTGGTACGAGTGCGACAAGGTGCGTTTTCGCTCCGGGCAACCGGAAAAGATCGGCGGCTGGCAGCAACTCACTGATGACCAGTTCCTCGGCATCTGCCGGGCCTTGTGGCCATGGGGCGTCTACCTCGGCATGGGGACGAACCTGAAGTACTACGTGTACTACGGGGCGTTCTATGACATCACGCCGATTGACACTTTCTCGTTGACAAACCCCTTCACCGCTGTTGACGGCTCCGACGTCATCACTGTTTCGGACGTCGCGCATGGTCGCCTCGTTGGGGATTACGTGCAGTTCATCGTAGCTGCCGGTCTGGGCGGGAACATCACGCAGGCAGTGCTGCAACTGGAGTACCAAGTTGCCACCGTCATCGACGCGGACAGCTACACGATCAATGCGCGGGACCCGAGCACGGGGGCTCCGGTGCTGGCAAATGCAACGGACCAAGCAGGCTCTCCTGGCGGCGGTGCAGTCACGGCGCAGTACCAACCCAACATTGGTACGGATATTCAGTACCCGCAAATCGGCTGGGGTAGCGGTGGGTGGGGTAGCGGTGGGTGGGGTGGTGGCTCTACGCAAGTTAATATCGGCTTGTGGAACCACTACAACTTCGGCGAAGACCTGATCTACGGCCCGAAGGGAGGGGCCATCTACTACTGGGACGCGTCCGCCGGGCTCACCGTTATGCCCGTTCGTGGCGTCAACATCTCCACACTTGTCGGTGCCAGTGACACGCCTTCTGCGGCCTTGTTCCGCGCCGTCTCCGATGCTTCTCGTTTCGTGCTGGCCTTCGGCACGACGGCCTACGGTTCCACCGACCTGAACCCGATGCTGATCCGCTGGTCGGATCAGGAGACAGCAGCCAACTGGACCCCGGCGGCGACGAATCAGGCGGGCAGCTTGCAACTGTCCCGGGGCTCACAGATCCAAGCCGTGGCGCAGACCCGGCAGGAGTTCCTCGTCTGGACCGACATCGCGCTGTACTCGCTCCAGTACCTCGGCCCGCCCATCGTCTGGGGCTCGCAGATCCTCGCCGACAACGTCACCATCGTCAGCGACCGCGCATGGGCAGTGGCGGCAGGCGTCACCTACTGGATGGGTGACGAGAAGTTTTACGTGTTCGACGGGCGGGTGCAGACGCTCGACTGCGACATCCGCAAGTTCATCTTCGACGACTTCAACGCGGGTCAGAACCTTCAGGTCTTTGCGTCCACGGTCGAGCAGTTCAGCGAGGTGTGGTGGTTCTACTGCTCAGCGGATTCCACCGAAATCAACCGTTACGCGGTCTACAACTACTCTGAACGCATCTGGTACTACGGCAACTTGGGCCGCACCGCATGGATCGACGCCAGCGTCATTGACGATAAACCTCTCGCCACGGACTACAACCGCCGCCTGCTCCAGCACGAGACAGGATGCGATGACGCATCCACGACGAGCCCGGTGGGCTTCGACGCCTACATCTTGTCGTCCGAGTTCGACATCGACGACGGGCACAACTTCGGGTTCGTCCGCCGGGTGCTGCCAGACATCACCTTCGCGGGTTCCACAGGCACGCTGGAGCAACAGCGCGTCACGATGTCCCTCTTACCGCTCCAGAACTCAGGCTCCGGCTACACGCGGGGCGTGAGCAACGTGGGCCCGACGGCCAACATGTCCGTGGCGCTGGAGAGTTCCCAGGTCGTAGGGCGTCTGGCAGACAATGGCGTTGAGAGGTTTGAGGGTAGGTACACGGACGTGGCAACGCCTTCCAAGGGCAACCTCTACATCCGAGTGCGCGGCAGGCAGATGGCGCTGCGCGTGGAGTCTACGGGGCCCGGTATCCAGTGGCAGCTTGGTACGCCGCGTGTTGCCCTCCGTCCCAGCGGGCGCAAGTCATGAGTTTCTTCAACCCGCTCAAGAAGCCCAACAACCCGGCGCTGCCGTTGCCGACGCCGGACTACTCACGCACGTACCACGACAATCACAACAACGTCCTGCGGTTGTTCTTCAACCAGCTTCAGAACGTCTTCGACAACGTCCTCGGGCCCAACGGCGGGCAGTTCATCGACTACCCGAACGGGCTGTTTTTCAATACTGTCGATCAGCCTTACAGCGCCAACAACACGGCAGAACCTGTTGAGTTCGACAGCACGTATTTGAGCAACGGGGTAGCGTTGCGGCCTGGGAGCAGTTCGCAGGTCGGTGTGACCGTCAGCGGCGTGTACAACTTCCAATACACGGGACAGGTGCTGGCGTCGAGTAGTAATAAGAAAGATGTTGCGTTGTGGATTGCCCGTGGCGGGTCGGACATCACGTATTCCACGCGGATCAACTCAATTCAAGCGAACGGGCACTATTTTGAGATCGTTTGGAACTTCAACATCGACCTCGCCGCTGGTGAGTACATCGAGCTAAAAACGTCCGTCAGCAACAACTTTGCTGACATCAAACTCGCGGCCATTGCTGCGTCGTCTCCCTACGTCGCTGGAGCTTCGTCGGTGTTGACGGTAAACTACGTTGCTCCCCTACCGGACCCCAGACCTGTCTTGCCATGATCGAGGTACGTCACGTCCCGACAAACTTCGTCCACCAGTGGTGGCCGGTGGTGGCTCCGTTTCTGAATGCTGCACTGACCAACCCGGAAGCATCTGGGGAGACGACACTGGACCAGTTGCGCGCGGATCTGGGTCAGAATCGGGCGGCGTTGTATGCAGCGCAGCGTAGCGGGGTCATCATCGGTGCTGCGTCGGTAGTGTTTCAGAACCAACGCAACGCGCGCGTAGCCTTCATCACCACTCTTGGCGGACGGGGCGTGGTGTGCCAGCAAGCGGCAAGCCAGTTTTTCGAGTTGCTGCGCCGCGCTGGAGCCACGCGTGTGGCTGGCGCAGGCAGAGACTCCATGGTGCGTTTGAGCGCGCGGTGGGGCCTGAAGAAAAAGTACACCATTTTTGAGGGTGAGCTATGAAGCGATACAAACTCTGGGCGCTGGACGTCCCTGATCTTCACCCTGAGGGCTTCAGGCCGCGCCTTGGCGGGATGCGCTTGTTTGACGGTGGCGATGGTAACGGCGGGGATGGCGGCGGGGATGGAACTACACAAGGCATAGACGCGCCGGCGGCTGCCAGTTCTTCCGCTGATGCCAGTACAGGGTTCAGTTTTTCTGGTTCCGATTTCGGCGGTCAAGGGGAGTTTAACGATCCATTTTCCGCGTATGACCCAGCTACTGGTGGTTTTACAACCACTCCCGGTTGGACTCCAGGGGAGTACGAAAGCGGACAGCCCATCACCGTAAAGGATTTGGCAGAGCTTCCCGATGATGACGACGCAGCATTCAGAAACATTTCTGAGTACGTAAGTGAGCTTTTTGACCGAGGACCAACTACCCCCACAGCCCCCGCTTCAACGACTACCAACCCAGTAGGCGCTCCAAACGTCGTCAGTACCCCCGTGAGCGGTGGGTACCTTACCGATTCTTTCGGTAACCCGGTGACGTCTACGTCTTTCGGGCTTCCTGGGGAATACGCATCACCCGCCCCGCAGTTGCCAGCAGACACGCTCACTGCCGCTGCCGCCGCACGGGATATGACTGTTAATCAACTACGAGAAGTTGTTGACGCAGAACAGCAGAGCGGGGCACCACTAGCGACTACCGGCCTAAGTTACGACACACTTCAAGCCTTACAAAACGCAGGCCTTGGGGACCTCCTGGATATTTCCCCGACGCAGACCGTTAACCATGCGCTGGCAGCAAAAGCTGCGCATGATTACCTCAACGAAAACATAGCGAGCATTGTTGGCGCGGTCGGTGGACCTACAGCGGGTGCAGTTGTGGGTGCAGTGCAGCAACTCAAAGCCATCGAAGAGGGGCGGATGACGCCGGGGCAGATGCTTGCGGGTCTTGGGCTTGGTGCTTTGGCGGGGGCTGTGGGGGTCCCCACAAGTGTGGCTTCGAACATTGCCCAGGGCCGCATCGGGGATGCAGCAGGGTCGCTCGCTACAGGCGCTGCCACGGGCCTCTTGGGCTCCCAACTCGACCTCGGGCCCTTCTCAGGACTCGCCGCAGGGGCTATCATGAAAGAGACCGGTCTCGGACCTTTCATCGGCTCTAACGTCGACCGTGCGGTGACTGGTGTGGTACCCGATCAGCATTGGGACCTTTTGAATACCGTAGGCGGCGGAATCGATCAAGTCCTCAAGGACATGGGCCTGCCGATGTACCGTGATGCAGAATACCGTGGGGAACCGATTACGCCGAGCCTTCCGGGGACGCCGTCTTATGGAGGTTTGTACGACAGTGGTGATGGGGGGATTACGGACCTGGGCCCTTCCCCAGCGCCAACAACACCAGCACCAACTCCGGCTCCCGAACCTCCGAAGCAGGAGCAAACTATCACGTTGGAGCCCCGTAGGGCTTTGCAGCCGGAAATTTACCAGGGACGGTATGGTCCATTGATGCGGTACAACTACGTACCTGTGGGAGGTTGAGATGGCTAACTACAACTACGACTACAAGTACGGATACAGTAACCCTGACGAAGAGTACTGGCGTATGCCGAGTTTCACTGAATACAACAATTTGGACGGGGGTCCCGGTGGTACCGATGTACGAAACGAACGCACACAGGATTACGGAATCCATTTAACGGACTTACTGAGACGTGGAGCGGGCGCGGTCAAGGGGGTAGGCACTTCCGCGCTGAATTACCTACTGAACCCCAGTGGCTCCGGTATCCTGGGACTGCTTGCCATGCTTGCTGCGGTCAAGGACCGCACGCCTGCCTACGGCGGTGGTACCACCATGGGGATGCCCGCCAAGACCCCTGTCCTACCGACGAAGACCCAAGGCAAAGCCGCTGCCCAGGGTGGGCTGATGCAAGCCTACGCGCAAGGCGGCTCCGTGCGGCCCTTCCCGATGCAGGATGGCGGGTTCGTGATGACCAAACGCGCTGTCGACGGCGCTGGTGGCCCGCGAGGAATCGCTCAACTCCTACCGCACTCCCGGCCTATTCGGGGCCCGGGGACTGGCACAAGCGACAGCATCCCGGCGACAATCCAGGGGCGCAACGGCGTCACTCCAGCCAAGGTCTCCAACGGTGAAGCCTATGTACCGCCGCAAGCGGTGCGTCAGATGGGCGGTGCCCGGCAGTTGTATGCCCTGATGAACAACCTCCAGCGGAGGGCGTGAGATGAACACCACCAGCACCACCGCTACTGGCACCACAATCGACCCGTCCCAGTCCACGCTCAGCCCGAACTTCGCGCCGTTTGTCTATGACATGCTGGGCAAGGCCCAGACGGCTGCGGATCTTCCATATCAGCCGTACACGGGACAGCGTTTCGCGTTCGAGACCCCTACTGGGGCTCCGGGGTACGCACCACTGGAGCAGCAGTACTTCAACACCGTGGCAGGGCTCCAAGCGCCGTCGATGATGGACGCAACGAACCTTGCAAAGACAGCGACATCGGGGCTGGGAACCTACACGCCAGGGACGTTCACGAACCAGTTCCAAGGGCCCGCCGCGTACCAGACCGGGCAGTTCCAGACTGGATACCAAGCACCTGCTGCGTACCAAGCTGCACAATTCACACCGGGGTTCAACTACCAAGCCGGGCAGATTTCTACGGGTCTTGGGCCGATAGGCTCGGTGCAGGACTACATGAACCCGTACCTGTCATCGGTCACGGACATCGAGGCTCGGGAAGCCCGGCGCGAAGCGGACATCGGGCGGCAGTCGGAGCAAGCGCGTCTCGCGCAGGCCGGTGCCTACGGCGGCAGTCGTCAGGCCATCATGGAGGCGGAGCGTCAGCGCAACCTCGGAACGCAAATTGGAGACATCCGCGCCAAAGGCCTTCAGGCTGCGTTTGATCAGGCGCAAAGACAGCGGTTGGCAGAGTCCCAGCTTGGACTGACTGCTCAAGAAGCTACGGAACGTGCACGTCAGTTTGGTGCGGAGCGTGCCGCCCAATTCGGTCTGGAGGCACAGCGGGGTACGGAAGCGTCACGGCAGTTCGGTGCAGGGCAGTCTGCACGTTCAGCAGAGTTTGCTTCACAACAAGCGATGGAGGCTCAGAGAGCCCAGGAACTCTCACGTCAGTTTGGTGCGACCCAAGCTATGACGGCGGCTCAGGAACGAGCACGCTTCGGTATGGACGCGTTGCGGGCTGGAGAAGAGTCCCGTCAATTTGGTGCAGAGTACGGACTCAGCGCCGCAGCGCGCCAGTTGGATGCCGCACGGACGTTGGGGGATATTGACGCGTCAAGGTTCAGTCAGGGCCTCAGGGCCGCACAGGAGCAGGCCGCTGCGGGCAGAGAACAACGCGCAATTGCACAATCTCCGTTGGACTTCGGGTATGAAGAGTGGAGGCGGTCGGTTGACCAGCCCTACAGATCTGCGAAGTTCATGCAGGAGTTCTTGCCAGGGTTGCCGACGGAAGCAACTAGGTACCAGCCGGAGCAGTCCGCGCTTGTTGCCGCGCTTCAAGGGTTGTTCGGTGCTGGGCAACTTACAAGGGATTGAACATGATGCAAGCAGGTCTCGGCGCGTTCGCGCCTCAAGGCGTTCAGGCCCCCCCGCCCGTTGGTGCTGCACCTCCGATGCCGCCTGTGCCGACACAGCCCGGCGGGATTGCACCCCTGCCCGACGCCTTGGAGCAACTCCTTGAGCAGAGTCGCATGGTCAAGCTGATCAATGCGAAACGTGCCGGGGAAGGACAGCGGGCTGGCGCTCAGGTAGCTCAGGGACTACCGACGGTCAAGGAGCAGATCGACCGGGCACTGGGCGCTGCGCCCTACAACTTCGCAGGCGGCGGCATCGTCGCGTTCTCGGGTGGTGGTGACCTGTCCCTCAAAGACCTCGAAGGCCTTGGAAATTACGATGCTCAATTTGACGCTTTCGGTTTGGGAAGTAGCAGTCCGGAAGCGCTGGCCGAAGACCAAGCGCGAGTCGAAGGTATAGCTAGAAACGAAAAAATCCGAACGCTACAGAGGCGAATTAAAGAGCTTGAAAGCCGCAGCCCAACAAATACCCAACTACAGGCGTTACGTGCAGAATTGACGCAGTTAATGAGTGCCCCAGCGGCTCCCGCCGCCGCTCCCACTCCCACTCCCGCCGCCGCCACTCCCGCCGCCGCCACTCCCGCCGCCGCCACTCCCACTCCCGCCACTCCCGCCGCCACTCCCACTCCCGCTGCTCGGCCTGACAGCCTCGGCGATGCGTTCAGGCAAACCGACGCGCTTGCCCGGCTAGTTCAGGAGCAGGGGAGGACGTCCCCGGAAGAAATGCGAGCCTACGAACAATACGAGAACATCATCAGACAACTGATGGAAGAGGAGCAGAAGCGCGTGACCGCTGCGCGTCCGACAGATGCCCAACGTCGGGATGCCCGCATGGCCGGTGCCGCAGAAGGGTTGGCGAACCTGCCTACTACTGGAAGAGTGTCTTTCGGACAAGCTCTAGCCGCTGCCGGTGCGGGTGCTGCGCGTTCCGCCGCTGAGATGAAACGTGAGAACAAACAGGCTGAAGCTGAATTGGCTAAGTTGAGCCGTGAGTACAAAAAAGCCATCGCTGATTCGCAATTGGCTCGTGCTCGGGGGGATATACAAGCTGCGCGTGAAGCTACACTTAAAGCCCAGGAAATCAGGGCTAGATTGGAAATACAGAGACAAGACCTTAGATTACGAGAGAGACAAGTTGCTGCGACAGAAAGGGGTGTGGATCAGCGGGGGACTACTTCGGGCTTCCAAGTTGACAAGCTGGTCCGGCAAGCAATTGCTGATGTCCAAAAGAGGATACCTATTCCTAGCGTACTAAGACCCGGACCTACTAGAGACGGGTTGGTGAAGCGACAAATAGATGATGTAGCCGCTCAGGTCGCTTCGTTGGGTGTCACGCGTGAACAGGTTATGGGATACTTCGGTGCTGACGCACCTACTACGGCCCCGGGCGCGAGCCGTGTGATCGATTTCACCAGCATCAAGTAATATGCCCTACGCTATTCGCTTACCTGACGGGACGCTCGTCCAGAACATCCCAGACGATCTAGCTCCCGAAGAAGCGAAGCGGCGTATCATTGCTGCGGGACTGGTAGCGCCTTCCACTGACCGGACCTTCGGCGAAGCAACAACCGACGTCGGTGCCGCGCTCCTGAGAGGTACTGGGCAGGCGCTTCAGTTCCCGGGCCAGCTTGTCGGGTTGGTGCCCGGCATGCAGGGGCTTGGTGAGGCGCTCGCCGCCCCCGGTGAAGCGTTGGCCGAGTACGGGCAGGGGTTGAAGTCCGCAGGCCTGCGGGCCCGCGAAGCGCTGCGCAACCAAGCGTTGAGCGACGCCGAGAAGGAAGGCTTCCTGGCCGAGTTCGCTACGGCCATCGGGCAGACCATCAAAGACCCGGCGCTGCTGAGCACGTTCCTGCTGGAGCAAGTGCCTCAACTCATCGGCCCCGCCGCAGCGGCCAAAGTCACGACGATGCTTGGCCGCGAAGGGCTCCAAGCAGTCGCCGAAGGCGGCGCTCGGGAAGCCGCTGAGAAGGCCTTGCGTGAACGCGCTGCTGCGGCAGCAGTGGGCACCGGAGCAGCGGCACAGGGTGCCAGTGTCGGCGACGAGACCTACAAGGCGGTCTACGAGCTTGCCCTCCAGCAGGGCATGTCTGAGGAAGATGCTCGCGCCTTGGCCCTGGAGAAGGCCCGCGTCGCGGCGTTTGAAGCCGCTGTGATCTCCGTGGCTACCTCGCGCCTGCCCGGCGGCGCGGCAATCGAACGCAGGCTGGCTGGCCTACCCGGAGTGCCCGGCGCAGGACGCATCGGCGTGGGTGCCCGCGAAACGTTGACCGAAGGTGTGGAAGAGGCTGGCGGTGCGTTTGCCAAGGGTGTCGGCATGGCTGAGGTCGATCCGTCGATCTCTCCGCTCACTGGTGTGGGCACCGCCGCTGGCTTCGGGGTGCTTGGCGGCGCAGGGCTCGGCACCGTCATCGGTGGAAGTCCGACTGCTGAACAACGAGTCCCGAAGCCGGAAGCCCCGGAAAAAATCGACATCCTCAAGCGCGAAGCCGCTGAGAAGGCGCAGGCTGAAGAACGTGCCCGCACCGAGCCTACCAACCGGGCGCAAGCTGTCATTGGTGAAACTGAGGGCTTGCCTATCGGTGAGGCCTTCCCGCGCCTGACACGGGAGATCGAGGCGTTGCGCCAGCAGCCCAAATCCCCGGAGCGTGACGCAGCCGTCAAGGCCTTGACGGAGGAGCGTCGGCGCAGGCAGACGGACATTTCCCAGCAAACCGCCCAGGATAGACAGAAGGCCGAAAGGTTCCTGACACGGGCCGAGGCCGCTGAGGAAGGCACCGTACCCCGAGGCGAGTTTGACCCTATTCAGGCACGGCGTGATGAGATTGCTCGCCTGCGGCAACAGCGCGATGCACTGCTGGTCAAGGGCAAGCCCCCGGCACCGAAGAGTCCGGCGCGGAAGCAGTTCGACGAGCTTGATGCCCGCCTGCTGGGCATCGGCGGGGGGCGGTGGACCCCAGCCACAGCACCCACGGCACCCACCGGTGCGGAAGCACCGCCGGAGCCCACGGTACGTGTTGCGCAAGGCCCCAAACCGCTGCCCGAGGTGCTCGACAGCGAGACCGTCAAGACCATCGGTTTCGTCCGGGGCAGGATCCACGACGCCTTGGTCGGCAAGTCCATCACCGACCCCGAGATCCGCGCCGTCCTTGAGGAGTACAAGCAGCGCAAGAACGCCAGCGACAAGACCATCGCCAAGATCGACGCGTTCCTCGCTCGGTTGCCTGAAACACCCGCCGCTGAGGCGGTGCCCACCACCCCGGCACCTCCGGTGCCTGAAACACCCGCCGCTGAGGCGGTGCCCACGGAGACCCCCAGTGCTACAACAACTGAATCAGCAACAGGTGGAGCAGGCGTTCCGGTGGCTACAGAGCCCGCTACCGTCAGCGCCCCCGCAGGGGCTGGAGTCGTTGAACCAACTGGAGTGGTTCCTCCTGCGGAGGATGTTGGACAGCCTGTTGTTGGAGAAGGGGAACAGCCCGGTGCAGTAAACAACAATACCCCCGAATCTGACGCTCTGATGGACGAAATCAGGGCTCTTGAACAGCGGCGCATGGGCCTTCTTACCAAGAATAGTCGCGTACCGGCTGCAAAAAGTTCTGCGCGTAAAAAGTACGATGAACTAGTAGACCTGATTCAGGAGAAAAAACTGCAATGGGCACAAATGACGAGGCCCACTGCCACTCCGGCTGCGGAGGATGTAGAACAGCCCGGTGCAGTAGCCGAGGCCCCGGCTGCGCCACCCCGGACCCGCAAAACCGCCGAACCTGCCGAGCCCATCGTTCGTAGTGAGTACGAACCACCTGTCAAAGAAGGGCTGAAGCCTGAGCGAGAACGCCAGCTTCGCGCCAAGTTGGCGCAACAACTCAAAGAAATTACGGTTCTTACAGCGGCGCGAGATAAGGCTGAGGGCGATGTCTACCTCGCTGAGATTACCGGTAACGAAGAAGCTAAAGCGCGAGCGATAGACGCGGATGAAGTTGCGCGAGTTGCCTTGAAAAAAGCTGTAAGCGCTGCTGATCGCACCTACGGGCAGATCTTCGATTTGGAGAAAGCGGAATTTGAAGGCTCTATTGGCGAAGCCTACGTAGCTGAACTTCGTGCGGAGAGGGACGCTCGGGATAAGGCTGCACGCGCTCCCGAACTTACCGGTTCATACCCATACAACCTGAAAACCGCCGAAGCAGTACAGGAAGAATTGCGCGATCAGGCATCACATCTTTCAGGGTATAAAGAACTCATTGAGAAGTACTTTACACCTTCTCGACAACTGCGTAAAGGTAGGACGGAAGAAGAGTTTGTCAGGGAAGGACAAGAGTTTCTTCGTAAGGAGACGCTCTACCGCACCATCCCCCAAACCCCGCTTGTCACTGGGCGCATCTCTGACGCGGAACTGAACAAGATCGTCAGTGATATTGAGAAGGCTTTGGGTGGCGATCTCAATATCATCGTTCTTGACGATGTAACCGATGTTGACAACAAACAAGCTCCCGGGTCGCGTGCCGGTGCCTTGATCAAGGGGCAGATCTACCTCTTCCGCAGTGGTATTGCTCAAGGTATCGAGGGCCAGAAGACCATCTTCCACGAAGTCTTCCACAAGGGCTTGAGAAACCTACTGCCTCGCGCCGAGTATCAGGCGCTGATGACCAAGTTCTACAACCAGAGCACGGCGGTGCGTCAGGCAGCGGACGCCTACCTCGCATCGGAAACCGGGAAGGCGGACACCAAGGGCCTCAGCCCGCAAGAGGCCAAGGTGCTGGCGGTCGAGGAATCGCTTGCCGAGATGGCAGAAGCCACCGACCTTTCGGGGTCGGCGCTGCGGCAACTGGGGAACTTCTTTGCCCGTTTGGCTGACCGGTTCGGCATGCCGAACCTCGCCCGTGCGATCCGCACCATGGGGCTTGACCCCTTGCAGGCCTTCATCCGGGAAGCGATCCAGGCTGGGATTCGGCCTAGCGCTGGGGAGAGGGTCAGCCGGTTCCGCCCCGGCACCCCGGCGTTCGACCGCTGGTTTGGCGACAGCAAGGTTGTAGATAAGGACGGCAAGCCGCTGGTGGTGTATCACACTACTGACGTCAATTTTTATACGTTCAAAACTACATTTAGAAATTACGGGACTCCTCGCGGTGCTTGGTTTGCTACTAATCCTGAGTACGGACAGCTTCTTTATGGCTTCGAGGGGCGTCACAGACGGACCGACTCTTTTTACCTTAGCATCCGTAAACCTATAGACCTTCGTCCTTTAGGTGAGCAAAATTCAAGCTCCCAACTCAACAAAATAGTTAAAAAATTAGGTATTAAATACGAACTTGATCCAGATAGTTACTTGCAGCCTGTTTTTGACATGCCGAAAGACCCAGATTTCATCCAAGCAGCAATGGATGCTGGATATGACGGAGTTGTTCTTGACGAAGGTATAAGTACGACATGGATTGCGTTCAGCCCCACCCAGATCAAATCCGCCACCGGCAACGTCGGTGCCTACGGTCAACGCCCGATCACGAAGGAAGAAGCCGAACGTTTTGGGATGACGGAGGAGCAGGCGGCTGAAGCACAGGCCGCAGGGGATGTGCGGTTCCGCACCAAGGCTAAGCCGAAGGCCACCGAACTCGTCGGTAAGGGAGAAGAAGGCACGCTCGGTGACTACTTCGGACGCACGCTGGGCGAGCGCAAGACCATCGGGTTCCGGGCCCAGCAGACGGATTCCCTGGCCGGGGTCGAAGCTACGCTGGGCGAAGCCTACGGCGAGAAGATCCGCGACATGCTGGGGAACATGAACTCCGTCGTGCTTTTGTCCCGGGCACTGGACTCCGTGCGGTTCGCCGCCGAGATGCTCAACGTGGGCAAGATGGTGGTCGACCCCAGCGGCATGACGCGGCTGACGACCCTGAGCCACAACGGGCAGAAGATCTCCTACGCGAGCGTACTGCGTGACATCAAGGCCGAGGCCGAGCGCAGGGGGATGACCGGCGAAGCCCTCGTGGGCGAGATCGGCGAGGTGCTGGCAGGGCGGCGTGAGTACGAACTGATGCAGACCCCCGACGCTGCGAGCCTTGAGTTCTTCCTCACACCGCAGGAAGCGCAAGCCGCCAACAACCGGTTCAACAACGACGCGTTCATCAAGAACGTCTCCGAAAAGCTCGACGCTATCCGCTTCGCTGGCATCGACTTTCTGGTTGCCACTGGCCGCATCCCCCAAAGCAAGGCACAGGAGTGGAAGGACGCCACCGGCTACATCCCGTTCAAGCGCATCGACGAGATGGACAAGCTCTACGCCGACCGTGGAGGTGGTGTCCCGTCCGACCTGAAGCTCGCGGCCTTCAAGGGCATGGGCAAGTTCACCGGCTCTGACGTTCGTCAGACCGAGAACCCTCTGGAGAACTTCGTCAGTCTGATGGAGTGGATGACCCGCGAAGGGATGAAGGCCGAAGCCGTCGGTCGTGCGCTGAATGACATGGTGCTCATCGGCGCTGCCAAGCGCGTGCCGAACCCCCAAGCCTTGGCCGACAATCAAAAGGGCGCAGTGGTCTCTTCGTGGGAAAACGGGCAGCAGAAGTTCTACCTCGTGCCAGACCCTGCGGACTTTGCGGCCTTCGCTGGCTTCAAGGCGGGCAGCGTTGCCGGGCCGATCAAGGCCATGCAGCAGGTATCGAAGGTCTTGCGCATCGGCGTCACGGCCACACCCGCGTTCGCAATCAAGCAGATCTTCGACGACATCACCCGCGCCTATGTGCACTCAGGTGTGAAGAACCCCGCCGCGCTGATCCCCCGCATGATGCTGGAGATGCCCAAGGCGTGGTGGGCTGAAGTGCGCGGTCTGCGCACCCCTGGCATGGAGATGCTTGCTCGGCACGGCGTGGTGCCTACCTACGACACCATCGAGGGTGGCAACGTCAGGAACATCTTCGAGGAAACCGGCATCAGTAAGCGGTCGATGAGCAAGGCCATCCTGCGCATCATCGAGGCCGGGGCCAAGGCGTCGGACATCGCCACCCGACAGGCCATCTTCGACCAGACCATGAAGGAGACGGGCGACGTCGATCTTGCCGAGCAGCGGGCTCGGGAGATCATCAACTTCTCCCGCAAGGGTGCGTCATCCACGGCGGACTTCTTCATCCGCACGGTGCCCTTCTTCAACGCCTACGCACGGTCGATGGACAAGCTGCTGCTGGCCGCAGCAGGTAACCCCGCCATGCAGAAGACGCTGGGCATGTCGACTGGCTACGCCCGCAACCTGTTCTTCAAGCGCATGGGTGTGCTGACGGCGGCTGGGCTGGCCTATGCCATGCTCATGTCAGACGATGAGGACTATCAGGACCTATCCGACAACGTGCGGGACCGCAACTGGGTGCTGCCCTACGGCAAGGAACTCGGCTTCACGCCGGTCATCCCGCTGCCCGCCGAACTCGCGTTCTTCTTCAAGGCTATCCCTGAGCGTGTGGTGCAGTACGTGAAGCTCCAGGGCACCCCCGAGGAGCGCGACGCCCTCAGGGTGGCGAAGGAGATGCTGCTGGCTGGTGTCGACCTGTTCTGGACGCCGAATCTGACGCCCCAACTGGTCAAGCCCTTCTTGGAGAATCTCGTCAACTACTCGTTCTTCCTTGGGCGTCCGCTGGAGTCTCAGGCCCAGCTTGCGCTCGATCCGTCGAAGCGCTACGGCACCAGCACTTCGGAAGCCATCAAGGCGGGCACAGCGGCCCTGTCAGAGGCCGGGATCGAGATCTCTCCCATCATGGTTGAGAACGCCGTGCGCGGCGTGCTGGGCATGTCAGCGGGCCTTGCGATCTCAGTGGCCGACGCCTTGGTGAACCCCTCGCGGACGGACCGCCCCCTGCATCAGCAGATCATCCCGCAACTCACCGGTGCCAGCGCCCTGATGAAGGATCCGGTGGGCAACCGCTTCCTTGACGACATCTATGACCTAGACAAGAAGGTCGAGCAAGCGTACAACACGTACAAGAAAGAAGAGAAAGATGACCCAGAAAAGGCCAATGCCTACTACCTCAAAACCTTTGGCCTGCAAAGCATCCGGGAGGAGATGAAGGGAGTTATGAAGGCAGTGCGTGACATGAACGCACAATCACGCGCCATCGACAAGATGACTGACATCCCGAGCGAGGAACGTGCTCAACTGATCGCCGACCTGAAGAGTCAGCAGAACGAGCTTGCGCGGATCTCCTACGCCCTGCGGCGCAGAGCGGCACTGGCCCAGATGGAAGTGGACTGACAATAAAAAATGCCCCCGGGGAACAAGCTCAACCCGGGGGCCAATCCTTAGGAGGAGCCGGATCATAGCACCCGCCACACGCGGATGCCAAGGTAGTCGGCCTCGATTCGCTCTTCCCACATGACGCGCATGGTCGTCCGAGCGTAGTGCCTCTGCACTTTGCTGCCGAGTTCTTCGGCTTTCAGGCAGGGCAGGAAAAAGCTCTGCCCGACCTCGAACCATTCAGGCACGGTGAAACTCACCCCCCGGTAGTGCAAAACACTACGCGCCAACCGTGGTTTCGGTTTGCTCTGCGAGTCCATCGAGGTTTAAGTTCTGCTTTGCCTTGTCAAACTGAAGCACATCTACCGAGCCAAAGTCGGTGCGCCATCCAGCAGCCATGCGTTTCTTTGCGGTTATAACTTTGCCGCCGGTCTCTCCGGGGTAAGAAGCGACCATCTCCTTGACGTTGATGTAACGCTCTGCGCACCAGCGCGAGAACTCCTTCTTGGCAATGTACAGCGTGTCGGTGTCGGGCTCGTAGCGGATGAGGAGTTCGCCGAGCGGTTCAAGCGCTGGCCGGTCAGAGATACCAACCGCCATAGACTTGTGGTTGATGATGAGCACGTTGCGGATGTTCTTGTTGATGTAGTTCGCCACCGTGCCGACTGCCGAAGTAGCGCTGTACTGCTGTTCCCTAGTTGCGGCCTTTATAAGTTCAAGTAACTTGCCCATGATGCGGGCGATGTTGTAATTGGTCAACCCAAGGCTGTTTGTAATAAGCCCTGCTGTGACGATACAGACAACATTGTTGAGCTTGAACCGCTCAGTTTGAGTCCACGTGTACTTCGAGTAGATCGTGTCCCGCGTCTGCTCCCACATGTCCTTGACAGTATCAAAGTTGGGTATGACGTACCTCAGAAATACGTCAGCAGCGTGGCCGTAGTTGTACGCCAAAGCGTTGAAAGCCTTCTGGATTTCCAGCACGTTGTCTGGCACCGGGGATCGCAGCGGTATTTCAAGAACACGTGCCAACTCCCCAGCCGGGTCATTCTTGATAAGACCTAGCCGGTCTTCGACCATCGAGTTGCTCGACCAGATGGAGATCTGCTTCCAGCGGATGTTGTTGATGCGCTCAGCGTTCCTGCCTGCCTCCATGCGATCCCGGCCCCGGCCTTGCGTGTTGTTATAGACAAGCTCTGACATCTCCTGAGGACTTGCGTTCGTCATCTCGTCCAGAGTGCCGGCGATGCCGTTCATGACACCAAGCCGGTGCACCTTGGTGAGGACCTTGTCCTGAGCGTCTTTCATCAACGCCGATGGGTCGCCAAAGATCGAGTTGACCATCCGCAGAATGGTGGTCTTACCGGTGCCCGAGCGCTTCGAGTAGAAGTTGATGATGCCACCGTGCTCTGGTGAGAAGTGCATGAGCACGCTGCCAAACCCTGCGAGCAATCCCGCCGCATGGTAGTCCATGGCAGGGACGCTGTAGATACCAGCAATCGCTTTCCAGTTTTCGATGTCCCCTTTCGGTACAAACCACGGAACGTAGTGCTCTATGGGCTTTGCAACCGGGGTATGGATCACCCCCTTCTTCGTGTACTCGCGGTTGCCGACAACGAAGGTGTTTTCTGGCGTCCAGCCAAATCTAGTTCTCATGTTGTCTGCTTTCTCCTTGAACTGAAGTTCTTTGATCATCAGACCGAACATCATCTGGAGAAGCGCGAGTTTTCGTGTGTCGAAGGCAATGACGCCTTCACGGTTCACCAACTCACGGAACTTGTCTGGTGCAGCGATCTCGCTTTGCAGCACGCTGAACTCTCGCACGTCGTTGTGCGGTAGATGGTGCCTAGCCCACAGGGTATCGCCACTGGCGGTGTCCCGCATGCGCTTGAAGATGTAAATGTCGGTCTCGTAGACCTTGATGCGCTTTGCATCTCCTCCTTCACCTTCAGTGAAATAGATGCCACCGTTCGCACCCCGGCTGAAAGGCCAGGGGTATTTCGGTATTTCAATTACCTCAGTTCCAACGGTGACGGCCACAGGTGTAGCGGTCGTGCGGATCTCGGAGCCCAGTTGGATCGGGGACGTGATCTTCCCGAAGTGGGGGCACTTCTCACAGAGCTTGCCGGAGTCCAGACCCCTGAACGTCTCGCACGTATAGGGGCCCTTGGTCAACTCGGCCTTGCGCTCTGTCTCCTCGGGGCTGTAGTTGGGGTGGTTCTTGGACGCTTCATGGATGGCCCAGTCACGGTCTTCACAGAACTGTGCGATGGACAGCACGCCACGCCACAGGGGTTCAGACGTCGATTCCTGATCCTCCACCGCCTGCTTGATCTGCACGCAACCGTCACCGCCGATAGACTTCAGCCAAATGGTCTCGAACTTGCTGGTCCGGTTGGGGTCGACGTAGAGCTTCTTCGTCTCTTCAGACACACCACCCGACAGGGCCCGTGCCTTGGCGAACATGTCCCCGGCGGGCACGCCGATGATGTCGCGCAGCGTCTCGAACGCGTAGTGCTTGATCGACGTCAGCAACGCGACCGTCGCGCCGTTCTTGGTGTTGGTTGTCCCGGGGATGCGCAGTACCCGTACAATGTCGGCGGTGATACCACCGTCGAGGACGAACCCCTCCTTGACGCACCGGGCTTTAAGAGCCTCGGCAGTTGTTTTCCATTCATGCACGGGTACGGGGTTGGTGAAATACCAGTGTGCATGCAGGCCGTTGCCTGAGTCGATGAGTGTTGGTTTTGGTAGGCCTACGGTTTTGCAGAACGTCATCAGGGCTGTCAGCCCCGCTGCTTTGTCAGGATAAGGCTTCCCTTCTCCACAGTCGATGTCAAAGTAGAACTCACGTTTTGCTACTGCGTTCTCGGCGTTGGCTTCACTACCTGTCCCGAACCCTGCGGTTGCGTAATAGACGTTAAGGACGCCATTATCGAGTTCGCTGGCTACCTGAGCCATTTCCTCAAAAGAGGAGCAAAAGTAGTTCTGACCTATCTGTTTTTTCGAGCCGAATTTGACCGTTCTGAGTGCATACCGTGTGCCGCCTGGGAGTGCGTTCTCGAAGAACTCTGTGAGAGACATGTTGGCACGGAGTTGACCGCAGGCGCGGGTGCGCAGCGGGAGCAAAGGGTCCGGGTGTCAACCC
>Ga0172372_10005053_pt1 | contig 18521 bp, 12 predicted proteins | sample LakKiv5m_2_FD_114544 | JGI IMG/M metagenome (GOLD analysis project Ga0172372, IMG submission 114544) | Freshwater microbial communities from Kabuno Bay, South-Kivu, Congo - kab_092012_9.5m | ecosystem: Environmental > Aquatic > Freshwater > Lake | place: Democratic Republic of the Congo...
CTTCGACCGCAGCCCGACCGTGTTCACCGCGATGACGCGGTAGGTGTGCGTCTTCCCTGGCTCGGTGGTTTTGTCCGTGAAGGTCATCGGCACGAGCGGCAGGGCGGGCGTGTCGCTGTATTGCAGGCCCTGGAAGATGGGGCGGCCGAACGGGTTCTTCGGCTGCTCGGGCAGCTTCGCGATTTCCTTGCCGTCGCGCTCGATGATGAAGCCGGCGAGGCCGCTCTCCAAGTCCGCCTCGGCCTGCCACGCGAGCTGGTTGCCGGTCACGCGCAAGTTCGTCGGCGCGGGCGGCGGCGTGGTGTCGGGCAACGCGGTGTCCTTCACGTAGGCCATCCAGGATTTCGCGACGGCTTCGCTCGGCAGCCAGACGGCGGTCTTTGCGTCGCCGGAGAATTTTCCGGCGGGCACGGCCTCCTTCGCCAGCAACGGCGCGAGCCACGCTTTGTCCGTGGGCATCGGGTTCAGCGGCGCACCGGCCTGCTTCGGCAGACGCACGGCGAGGCAGGCGTCGAGCCACGCGATGGCCATGTAACGCTGGTTGCCGCACTCATGGCTGGTGAGCGGGTCCACGGCCACGCCGATGAGTCCGCCCTTGCCGCGCACCTCGGTGAAGAAGGCCTCGTTCGCGGGCCACACGCCGGCGAAGCGGTTGGTCTTGTCGGTCACGCCTTCCTTCGTGCCGGGGTTGCACATGATGGGCACGCGCAGCGCGGCGTCGGGGAGCGCGTGGGCCTTGATGCCGGTGCGTTTGGGGTCCTCCTTGAGCAGCGGCACGCCGGAGCGCAGCCACGCGGCGGCCACGCGGTCGGGATGCAGCAGCGTCATGCCACCGGCCCAATGCCCGCCGCCGCTGTGGCCCCAGAGCGCCCACGGCACGCGCGCGAGTTCGGGATGGCCGGACTTCGCGCCGAGGTCGGCGAGGCATTTCTGGAAGGCGGCGCTGGAGCCGTTGCGCGGGTCGCACCACATCTGGCAGTCGGCCTTGTCCGGCTGCTCATACGAGGGCGAGAGCAGCGCGCAGTCGTGCTTCTTCGCGAGCGCCTGCCAGTGGAGGTCGAACGCGCCGGTTAGGCCGGACTTGCATGACCCTTCGCCGCAGCCGTGCTGATGCACGATGACGCCGCGCAGCGTCTTCACGCCGGGCGGAATCCAAATGGTGTAATTGACCGGGAAAATCAGCTCGCCCGGTTTGGGCTGCGCCGGCGCTTCATAGCGCACGCGGAAGTAAGGCGGGTCCGCCGGCGGGAACACGTCGTAGGGTGCCTTCTGCGCGGCGGCGGGGAGGGCAGCGAAGGTCGCGGCGAACGCAGCGAGCCGGAGGGCAAAGGCAGCGCGGTGTGTGAGCATGGGAGAGGATTCGCGGTTGAGTTCTGTTTCGGCAAGTTCCGACGCGCGGGCGTAGCTCGACATTCCAATGTCGAGTTCGGCGAGTTGGTTGGGTGCGCAACTCTCGACATTGGAATGTCGAGCTACTTGCCGCTGATTCGGCCACAAAATCCGTGTCCATCCGCGTTCATCCGTGGTTAAACTTCTCCCCAATGAAACCGCTGTCCTTCCGCCACTCCGCGCTTCTCGGCGTCCTCTGCGCCTCCGCGCTCAATGCGTTCGCCGTCGCCAAACCCAACGTCCTGCTCATCTGCGTGGACGACCTCAAGCCCGCGCTCGGCTGCTACGGCGACGCGCTCGCCAAGTCACCGCACCTCGACCGCCTCGCCGCGCGCGGCGTGCGCTTCGACCGCGCGTTCTGCAACCAGGCCGTCTGCTCGCCGTCGCGCAACTCGCTCATGGCCAGCCTGCGCCCGCAGACGCTCGGCATCTACGACCTGCCCACACACTTCCGCAAGGCCGCGCCGGACGCGGTGACGGTGGGGCAATACTTCAAGCGCCACGGCTACCGCACCGAGGGCCTCGGGAAAATCTTCCACACCGGCCACGGGAACATTGACGACGCGGACTCGTGGAGCGTGCCGTCGTGGCGGCCCAAGGGCGGCGGTTACGCGCTGCCGGCCAGCACCGAGGGCGCGCGTGAAAGCAAGACGGGCGTGCGCGGCGCGGCCTACGAGTCCGCCGACGTGCCCGACAATCAATACAGCGACGGCATGATCGCCGACGAGGCCATCGAGCGCCTGCGCGCGGCGAAGGCGAAGGCCGGCGAGCCGTTCTTCCTCGCCGTCGGTTTCCTCAAGCCGCACCTGCCGTTCGTCGCGCCGAAGAAGTATTGGGATTTGTATGACCGCAGCGCCTTCAAGCTCGCGCAGCCGCAGACGCCGCCCGCCGGCGCGCCGAGCTACGCGCCGCAGTCCGGTGGCGAGCTGCGCAACTACAAGGACATGCCCGCCAGCGGCCGCCTGCCCGACGACCTCCAACGCACGCTCATCCACGGTTACTACGCCGCGACGAGCTACATGGACGCACAGGCCGGCCGCGTGCTCGCGGAGCTGGATCGGCTCGGCCTCGCGGCGAACACCATCGTCGTGCTGTGGGGCGACCACGGCTGGCACCTCGGCGACCACGGCATCTGGTGCAAGCACACGAACTACGAGCAGGCCGCGCGCATCCCGGTGCTCGTCGCCGGGCCGGGCGTGAAGGCCGGCGCGAAGACGACTTCGCTCATCGAGACCGTGGACATTTACCCGACGCTCGCGGAACTCGCCGGCCTGCCCGCGCCCACGGGACTCGATGGCCGCAGCTTCGCCGCCACGCTTCGCGACCCCGCCGCGCCGCACCGCGACCACGCCATCCACGTCTATCCGCGCAGCGCGCCGGACAAGGGGGCGGTGCTGGGCCGCGCCATCCGCACGGAGCGCCACCGGCTCGTCGAATGGAAGAAGCCCGGCGCAGCCCCTGACACCGCCGAGTTCGAGCTTTACGACTACCAAACCGACCCGCTCGAAACCAAGAACCTCGCCGCCGAGCAGCCCGAAGTCGTCGCGAAGCTGCGCGCGCTGCTGGCGAAGCATCCCGAAGCCAAGCCGCAAATCACGGCGCGTGCCGGGGACACTCCTGTCCCCAACGCACCCGCTAAGAAAGCTGGCAAACAAGACCGCAACGCCATGTTCGACGCCCGCGACAAGAACAAGGACGGCAAGCTCTCCCGTGAAGAATTCCTCGCCAACCAGCCCGACCCCGACAAGGCCCCCGCCCGCTTCCCGCAGTTCGACACGAACAACGACGGCTTCCTCAGCCGCGAGGAGTTCGTCACCAGCGGCGGGAAGAACAAGTGAGGGTCAAGGCAGCCAAACGGACAGTGGAGTTCCCTGAACCGACACTCATCGGCTATTTCGCCAAGCCGACGATGGCTTGTCCTGAGGGTTTCAACGTCCGAGGTGTGGAAGAAATTTGTAGTGTCGCAACATGCATAGCTCGTGGAGCAGTTGATTGGAGCACCGAATTCCAGCAGAACGAGATGTGGCTCTTCGATTCTCCCGATCTGGCTTGGAGCGCGGTGCCTGAGACTTTGCGTCCGCAGTGTGGACTATATGCCTACCGGCTTTTCCCGCTGCGCTACTATCTTGGACAGCAGGTTCCCAGCGTCATCCCGCCAATGAAGCCGATGCCTTTGGATAACTCGTTCGTGAAGCTTGGTTACGACCTCGTTTCATGTGAGCACGGCAGCCAGTTCGCCCATTCTCCCCTTTCCTGCAACGGGCTTGGTGAGGAGGTTCCGACGAATGCTCATTGCCTGCTTGCCACCGCCGAGGAAGCCTTCGCCCTCGCGCCCACCTTGGAAGTCCCCGGCCAGCCACTTCGCGGCGAGCCAGGCCCTTACCACATCGTCGAAGTTTGGCGGCAGCGCCGCGCCTGAAACCAAGTTCCCGATACGTATCGAGTTCGGCGAAATTGGATTCGACTTCGCAACGCCCTCGCGGAAAGTAGTTCCCGAAATCACATGACACATTTCATCAAGACTTGGCTCCTGCTGTTCCTCGCGACCACGACCGCCACCGGCGTCCTCGCCGCCACCCCGGTCAAGGCCAGTTACTACCTGATCGGCAATTCACTGACGTGGGACACCGTGCCTTCGCTGCTGTCCGGGGATGTGCAGTGGCACGTGGATTGTGGCACGCATCTGCGCCACGTTTACAACAACCCCGGCAAGCCCTGCGTCACCAATTCCACCCTCTGGCCCACCGCCCTGCGGGACAAGCAATACGACGTCATCTCCGTGCAGCCGCACTACGGCTCGACCCTCGCGCAGGATGTCGAGACCATCGGTGCGTGGATGAAGCTGCAGCCCAGGGCGGTGTTCGTCATTCACTCCGGCTGGGCCAGGCAGGTGCAACGCGCGGATGAATTCGCCAGCCACGCGCCACCGGTCCAGATGGTGCACAGCCCAGCCTACTTCCGCGCGCTGCTCGCCGAGCTGCGCCGCCAGCATCCCGGCCGCGAGCTGCGGCAGACGCTGGCGCAAAACCTTCTCGCTCAAATCGCCGAGGACATCGCCGCCGGGAAGGCCCCGATCAAGCAACTGGTGGACTTGTATCGCGATGACATCCACCTCAAGCCCGACAGCGGAAAATACCTGATGCATAACGCCATGCGGCTCGCGCTCGGCCAGCCGCCGTCGGCCGCGGGCTTCGAGAAGGCCGAGCCTGCGATGAAGCAATATCTGGACGGCGTGCTGGCGCAGTTGAAGACCGCTCCGGCGGACAAGGCGTTGCTGGCGCAGATCGTCTCGGCCAGCGAAACGGTGAACCGCGCCGCGCTCATCGCCAAGGTGTCCGACCCAATCTTGCGGCGCAAACTGACGGCGTTCTTGCCCGAGCTCGAGCGGGCGGCCAAGGCCCGGCCCGTCACCTTGGCGCTGGAGGCGGAGATCAAGGAGCTTGGCGGCCAGCTCATCTGCACGCCCAGCGCGCCGCAGTGGCTTTACCTCGCGACCGGCGACACCGGCATGGACATTTTTGAGGTGCCCACCGCGATTGATCTCTACAACGGCAACAACCCGCTGAAGGGCAAGGGCGGCCGCAACGAGCGCGTGACGGACGACTGGCTGAAGCGGATCGCCGGCGTCACCACCCTGCGCAAGCTCGATCTCGCGAACTGCGCGGTGCAGGGCGAGGGCTTGCAGCATCTGGCGAAGCTCACCGGCCTGCGGGAACTGAACCTGACCTTGACCCCCGTGAAGGATGACGCGTTGAGGCATCTCGCCGGTCTGACCGAGCTGCGCATTCTGGGACTGGCCTCCACCCAATGCACCGGCACCGGCTTCGCGCATCTCAAGGCCCTGCGCAAGCTGGAGAACGTGAACTTCCACTTCACCCCGCTCAACGACGCCGGCTTGCAGGCGATTGCGGAGGTCCCGATTTCCGACCGCCTGTGGTTCGCCCACACCCGTTTCACGGATGCGGGTGCCGCCCGCCTCGCGAAGCAAACCCAGCTCAAGCGCATGGGCATGGGCAGCGCGGACAAGACCAGCTCCGGCGAAGCCGTGGCTGCGTTGACGAAGCTGCCGCTGGAAGACCTCGCCCTGCTCGACCAGCAGGCCACGGCGGCCGGCCTCGCCCACGCCGCGAAGATCACCACGCTCCGCAAGCTCGATGCCTCCCACGCTCCCACTGTGGACAACGACACGCTGAAGCTGGTGGCGCAAATGCCCGCGCTGGAGGAGTTCAAGCTCGGCAGCGCCAAGGTGGACGACGAGGGCCTGCAAGCCCTCGCCGCCGCCAAGTCGCTCAAGCGGCTTTCGCTCAGTGGCCTGAAAAAAGTCACGCCCGCGGGCATTGAGCGATTGAAGCAGGCCCGGCCCGGGTTGCTCGTTGAGACCAAGTGAAGACGGCTGTCACTCAGGCCGGACACCTTGAACGAATGGCCGCCTGTTTCCCGCAGTTCGATTCGGACAACGACGGCTTTCTCAGCCGCGAGGAGTTCGTCACCGGCGGCGGGAAGAACAAATAGTCCACCCGTCAGTCGCGTTGTTACGGAAACGACCCAAGGCATCCCTTCAACTGACTTCAACGACTCGACGCCAGCCCATCACTTCCTCGCATTATTGAGCGCGATTGTGCGTGAAGTTCGAGAAGTCTGCGTGCCATGGCCTCCGCCAATTTGACAGGAACAGCGTTGCCAATCTGCGCGCCGATGGCTGACTGTGACTCGCCAAAAAAAACGTAGTCGTCGCTGAACGATTGCAGCTTAGCCGCTTCACGAAGGGAGATGGCTCGGTTCTGTTCAGGATGACCATATCGCCCGTTGGAGATGCTGAAGCACTTGCAGGTAAGGGTAGGAGCGGGAGCGTCCCAGCGCATTCGTCCATACACATCTGAGTGGCCCTCGTATTTCTTGTGGCAGTCCAACACGAATCGCTTCGGCCAGTCCAGTCGGCCTCCTCCATCGGGTGGAGTGGCGGCCAACCGCTTAAGGTTGGTTGGTGAAATCTGCGCCGCGCGATGGTTGGGCACCGTGACTGATTGCCCACCAGCGGAGAGTTGCGGGTATTTCAAGATGGCTTCGCGCACGGTCACGAATGGTTCTAACCCCGGTCCGTGCGTGTTGGCCGGGAGCATCGGATCGCCATTTTGACACGCAATCACTACCCAACGGTTGCGCGTTTGCGGCACCCCGAACCACTTCGCGTCCAATCGGCCATCCACAAACTTGTAACCCGATTTTTCGAGGCGCTTCAAGAAACGCCGGTAGGTGCTGTTGCCGGGAACTTTCGCGATGCCAGGCACGTTCTCGATGATGACGTAGCCGGGGCGGAACTCGTCCACCAAGCGTCCGAACTTCTCCAATAGGGTTCCGCCATCACGGTTCACTTCGCGGCGTTGCTTGCTGAACGGCTGGCACGGGGCGCAGCCCATGAAGATGAGTTCATCGCGCGGAATATCGCTCACGAGCGGCGCGATGTCTGAGCCGCGCAATGCGCGCAGGTCGCTGGGGATGAAGCGGGCGGGACGGTTGTTCGTTTCGTAAGTGCGTTTGCAGGACTCGTTCCAGTCAATGCCCGCGCGCACTTCGATACCCATGTTCAGGAATCCGCGGGTCAGCCCCCCGGCACCGCAAAAAAAATCCAAGGCGATCATGGCTACTTGGCAGCTCTGATTTCAGTTTCGAGCGTCGCCCGGTCGGCATCAGGGGTTCCGGGGCGCCCCGCCGTCTGCATGAAGCGCCACGAAAGCGCCTCGCGAAACGGACTGTCCATGCTGGCGATGCGCTCGAATTTGGAATCGGAGCTAGCTGATTCAGGTGACAGGGCAATGGATGTTCTCGCCACCAGTTCGAGCGATTTGAAGTCGAGAACCATCGTCGGCCAGAGGTCGGTTAACTTCGGGATGAGCTTGATGCCTGCGACCTCATCCTTGGCCAGCTTCTCGGCGAGCTTCGACGTCGGAGTGGTGCTGGTTTGAAGGCCAGACCTGCGGAAGACTTCGGTATCAGCCACGGTGAGGCATTTTCCTAGCAAGACCATCGGCACAGCGTTCTGGCCGGGAACCAAATCGCAGGGCGGAGTCAGTATCACCCGGAAGCTGCCAGCCTTTGTTTTGTCCTCGCCCCGCTGGAGAACCACGTCACCAGTGCAAAGGTGCTCATCTACCGGCGGATAGATGAACTGCTCCCATGCCTTGATGTGCTTCTCGTCACCAAGCGGATGTTCCAGCGTTGCGGCAAGTCTTCGCCGCGTCACTCGTAGCAATGCTTCGTTTCTTGCCTGTGGCTTTGTTTCCGACTTCCAAATCAGGCCGGATACTTTGTGCAGCGATTTGGCGTAACGACTCTCCACCTCAGCACGAATTTCGTCCAAGCCGCAGACGTGCGGGATGAATTGCTCGATGGTCGCGGCAACATCTGCCGGCGACTTCTCGTTCTTGTTCAGATACTGCGCGAATGGGTCTGTGCCGTCGGGGAATCCTTCCGGAAGCGGATTGGCGGAAAAGAAAACGACCGGGCAAAAGTGACGGTCGCGGATAAACTCCCAAGCTGGCTTACCTGCCGACATGTCGTCGGTTGCGTCATCCTTCAAGTCGAGGGTTACGATGTGTGGGCGAAACTGCTCAAGGAACGTCGCCGAACCCGTAATCTTGTTGCACCGCTGGAAGCTATGTGTGTGCTTTAATTTCTTAAGCCGGGCAGAAATCTTCTTCTTCAGAAGATCCGCAACGGCATCCTCATCCTCGATAATTAAGACCTTGAGTTTCATGCAAAGCGTCCCGCTAGTTGGCAACTGGCAGGGTGAAATCAAAAGAGGCTCCGCCGAACCGTCCTTTAGGTGCCAGGCGAAGTTGCCCTTCGTGTTCCAATACCGTCTCGCCCGCGACGGTGAGACCCATCCCACCGCCGTTTGGCCGGCGTGTGTATCCAGCATGGAAGATGCGCTCGCGATCTTCGTCGGTGACGCCAGGACCGGAATCATGCACGAAGACCTGAACGCGCCCGGCGATTGCCGAACGGCGAGTCTCAATCACCAACTTCTTATCTCCGCCTTCCTTGCGCCCCAGCCAATAGACGGCGTTGTCCACGAGATTTTGGAGAATGGCGTGCAACTCGGCTGGGTCTACCTTCACTTCGTCTGGCCCCTTCAACTCTGTCTTCCAAGTGATGCCGCGCTCCGCCAATGCTTTCTCATGGGCTGTCCAGCACATCTCAACCGTGGCGGCGATTGAAGCAGTGCGTCGGCCTCGCCTGTATGTGCTCGCGGCTAATGGATAGAAAACCTGCGCGAGCCGCTGCAAGTGATGCAAAGCCTGTTCAGCGTATTTCAGCGTCTTCTTTACTTCCGCTGTTCCCTTGGTAGGGCTGGCAAGATAAGCCTGAACGGCTTCAACGAAGCTCTGAATGTAGAGGCGCTTGTTACCGATCTCATGCACCAGCTTTGCCGCCAGAGTTCCAAGCATGGCCAAACGACTGTAGGAGGTGAAGTGCTTCTGGACGGCCTTGCGCGTGGTTTCGAGTTTTCGGTCGAAACTCTCGACAAGCGCGATGATTTCATCTGCGTCAGCACCCTGCTCCTTAGCCTTACGGGCTTCTGCGACGACCTCGGACGCGGAGATGCCCGAGAAGATGTCCAACGGGTTGGGTGTGGGCGGTTCACGGTCTCGGTCGCGCTCCATCTCCAGCGCCTCGATGACGTGATACAGCAGCACTTGGAATTCTTTCGCGGCATCGTTCTGCACGAAGCGTTCCCGGTCGCTCGTGTCCTCGATGTCGGGATTCTCGTCACCAGAAATTCCGACGTAGCCGACAATCTGGCTTGTGCTGATGCGCGTCCCGACTTTGCTGACGCGGCGCAGGTCGAGGCCGAGCCAGTCACGAGCTGTCTCGGATTTCGGCAGAACAAGAATCTGATCGCGATAAACTGAAAGCCCCTTAAAGGTGCGAATCTCCGTCCGGATTTTGGCCTTCTGCATCTTGAACTGCTCGGCCGCCATCTCGACGCTGTCCTTATCCAAGTCCCAGGCGCGAATCTCGAAGTTGAACGGACCGCACAGCGGCTTGTCGCCTTTGGGCTGGTAGCGTTGCGCGTTGCGGGCCAAGTCGTCTTTGATGCTCTGCCAGGTCTGGGGTAAGACGCCCGTCGCACGCTTCTTCCCATCCAGTCCCTTGTAGCGGTATTCGTAGTTCAGCGTGCCATCCGCAGCGTAGTTGCCTTTGACCAAGTAGGTCGGGTTGTTGATCAGTTTGGACGGCTCGATCTCCGTGGCGCGGGCGTCTGACCCCGGCGGAGTGAAATAGATTTTGAAGTCACCGAGTTTTGCGAAGGGAGGCTTCAGCCGCGACAAACCTTCCTCAAGGTCGGCCACCATGTCATCCGTCCAGTCGCCATGCAGCCCGATGATGCGGACGAGCGTGCCGGTTCCATTCGCCAGCGTCTCTTCATCTCCCTCGGCGAGGAAGGCGTAGCACGTATCCATCGAATTCGAGCTCGCCAGTCCGTCCCATGAAACATCCACCTGCCAGCACTTGCCGCCCTTCTTTTTCGTGACCACCTGCATCGCCTCGCCCAACCGGGCCGCAGACAACCGACCTAACCCCTTTGCACCTGAGACGCGCCGTTGCTTCTTGTCCCGCGACGAGGTGGTGCACTCTTCCCTAAAAGGTGTCGCCACCACGCACCAGACGTCCCGAATCGTTTCGTCCGACATCCCCATGCCGTTGTCCTCGATTTCGAGCGAGAACCTGCCATCGGAAGCAGTCTTGAAGCGGACATCCACGCGCGTGGCGAACGCGTCGTAGGAATTCTTCACCAACTCGATCACCGCCACCAAATCGCTGGTGACTAAGTCGGCGCCGAGAGAAGCAAAGACGCGAGGGTGAAAGCGAAAGGGAACCGGGGTGGCTTTCGGCTCTTCAATCTGGCCTGTCTTAGCGGCGTCAGCCATGCTGATGTCGTAAAGCGAAATACTTGGCAGCCAGTGGGCTGAATGCGGAGCATTGTGCGCTGTCTGCAAAGGAAGCCAAGGCGGAAGTCATCGAAACATGACATTCCGCCACCAACTTTGGGCAACTGTTATTGGAACACGCCGCTGACTTATTGCACCTGTCCGATTGCAGCAGCCACTCGCATGGGCAAGTTGAACCTTGAACCCGCCCGCGCGCGCGGCACACTGCGGCCGTTCGCCATGCCCCCGCCGCTGTCAGCCGATCTAAAGCGCCCCGCCGTCCGGCTGGCGAACGTCACCAAGACCTTCGGCCAGCACACCGCCGTCAACCAGCTCTCGCTCGAAGTCCCGCGCGGCTGCACCTACGGCTTCATCGGCCCCAACGGCTCCGGCAAGACCACCACCATCCGCACCATCCTGCACATCTTCCACCCCGACTCCGGCGAGGTGGAGGTGCTGGGCGAGCGCAGCACACGCGCCGCGAACGACCGCATCGGCTACCTGCCCGAGGAGCGCGGCCTCTACAAGAAGATGACCGTCCGCCGCGTGCTCGCTTACTACGCCGCGCTCAAGGGCCTGAACCGCGCGGACGCCGCAAAGGCCATCACGGACTGGCTCTCAAAAATGGGCTTGTCCGAGTGGGCTGACAAGAAGGTCGAGTCACTCTCCAAGGGCATGGCGCAGAAAATCCAGTTCATCGCCGCCGTCATCGCCCGGCCGGAGCTGCTCATCCTCGACGAACCGTTCTCCGGCCTCGACCCGGTCAACCTCGAAGTCCTGCGCGCCGCCATCCTCGAACTCCGCGCCGCCGGCACCACCGTCATCTTCAGCACGCACGACATGGCGATGGCCGAGACGATGTGCGACTTCATCTTCATGATTTACCGGGGCAACAAGGTGCTCGACGGCACGCTGGCCTCGATTCAGCAGAGCTTCGGCGAGGACACCATCCGCGTGGGCTGCACGGGCGGCGCGGAACTCCTGCGAGGGTTGCCCGGCGTGGAATTGGTGCGCGACCTCGGCCAATCGCAGGAGCTTCGCCACCGCGACCCGCAGGCGCTGCTGCGCGACCTCGCGCCGCGCACGGCCGTCCGCCACTTCGAGGTCTGCAAGCCCTCGCTCCACGACATCTTCATCCGCATCGCCAAACCGGACATGCAGGAGATGCAGGCGGTCAAGACGACGGGAGGTGGGTCGTGAACAACATGCAACCGGCGCTTGCTGGACGCGCCAGCGTCTTGGACTGCGGCAGTCCTCTGCCGCTTTTGCGTGCGCCCGCTCGTTTCAAAGCGCCAGAGGACTGGCGCACTCCAAAACCTCGCGGGCTTCGCAAGCTCCCTCCGTTCAAAAACTCGCAGCCTCAGTCGCGCCAGTTCCGTTCTCGAATGGCTTTTCGCCACGGGTCATCACCGATGTCACCCAAGCGCAAGACACCACGCAGCCCGGCGATACGCTTGCCAAGCGGTTCACGAGTCGCCTCGGCTGCCTTGGGCACCTTCCGAGGTGGTTGGGATTTGGCCTTTGCCTTCACGCGCATGACTCCACGGTAGCTGATTCCCTCACCCTGCAAAGCCCTTGTTCATAAATGAGCTACGCGCCGCTGCCCCGCACATGACATTCACCCTCGAAACCGACGGCTTCGCGCTGCTTCCCGGTGTGCTGAACGCGGCAGAGGTGGAGCGCCTTAGCTGCGCGCTGGGTTTGGTGAATGGCGCGGGGCGGCGCGGCTTGCTGGGCGTGCCGGCGGTGGCGCAACTGGCACGCTCGCCCCGCGTGCTTGACCTGGTTCGCCCGCATCTCCCGCAAGAACCGCTGCCCGTCCGCGCCATCTACTTTGACAAATCGCCCGACGCGAACTGGCTCGTGCCGTGGCACCAGGACCTCACTCTCGCGGTGCGCGAGCGGGCGGAGGCACCCGGATTCGGCCCGTGGAGCGTGAAGGACGGCATCCCGCACGTGCAGCCCCCGGTCGCGTTGCTGGAGCGAATGCTGGCTGTTCGTCTGCACCTCGGCGCCGCGGATGCAACCAACGGTGCGCTCCGTGTTTTGCCCGGCACGCATCGCGCAGGCCGACTGACGGCGGAGAGCATTCAACAACTGCGCGCTGAACGCGCCGAGCACCTATGCGCAGCCGCTGCCGGCGACGCTTTGCTGATGCGGCCGCTGCTGCTTCACGCATCCACTCGCTCAGACAGACCGGGGCACCGGCGGGTGCTTCACTTGGAATTCGCCGCCTTTGAGCTGCCGGATAACTTGCATTGGCACGAAGCTGCCTAAACCCGCTTTGCCCATGAACAAAGTCTGGCGCGTCACCTGCACCGAATACCTGAACGCCGTGCGCAGCAAGGCGTTCATCCTCGGCGTGCTGGCGCTGCCGGTCATCATCGCCATCTCCATCGGCGCGCAGCTCTACGCGCAGAAGAAGACCGACCTCACGCCGCGCCGCTTCGCCGTGCTGGACCGCTCCGGCCAGCTCTACCCCGCGCTCGCCGCGAAGGCCAAGGCCCGCACCGACGCGATTCGCGCCGGCGGCCAATCGGTGTCCGTGCAACTCAAGGGCCAGTCGCTCAAGATGGATTTGCCCAAGCAGGCCGAGTTCGTGCCGGAGGAGTTCAAGTTCAGCGGCGACGACTTCAAGGCTGCGGAGCTGCAGCTCTCCGGGCGCGTGCGGCGCAAGGAGCTGTTCGCCTTCGTCATCATCGGCCCGAACGTCCTCGACGCCCGCGCGACCAACGGCGCGGACGTGCTCTACCACACGCAGACGCCGACCTATCAGGAGCTGCCCGCTTGGATTGAGAGCACCCTCGGCGCGGAAGTGCGCGAGCGGCGTTTCACCGCCGCCGGCGTGGATTCCAAGCAGGTGCGGGATTTGTCGCGGCCCGTGCCGATGCAGCGCCTCGGGCTGGCGGAGCAGAAGGCCACCGGCGAGGTCCTGCAGGCCAAGCGCGAGAACCGCATCGCCACCATGCTTGTCCCGCTGGGCGGCATGTTCCTGCTCTACATGGTGGTGATGACCAGCGCGCCCGCGCTGCTCAACACGGTGCTCGAGGAAAAGATGCAGAAAATCTCCGAGGTGCTCTTGTCGAGCGTGTCGCCCTTCCAGCTCATGCTCGGCAAGCTGCTCGGCACGGTGCTGGTGTCGTTGACGCTCTCGGCGCTCTACGTGGGCAGCCTGACGTGGGTGCTGTGGCGGTTCGGCCAGCTCGGCAACGTGCCGGGGCAGCTCTTCGCGTGGTTCTTCCTGTTCCAGGTGCTCGCGCTGCTGATGTATGGCTCGGTGTTCCTCGCCGTGGGCGCGGCGTGCAACGAGATCCGCGACGCGCAGAGCCTGATGTTCCCCGTGATGATGGTGGTGATGGTGCCGTATCTCCTTTTCATGCCGGTGATGCAGTCGCCGGCCAGCCCGTTCTCACGCGCCGTGTCGCTCTTCCCGCCGGCCACGCCGATGCTGATGTTCCTGCGCATCGCCATCCCGCCCGGGCCGGCGTGGTGGGAAGTGGCGCTGGGCGTCGTGCTGACCACGGCGTTCATGCTCGGCTGCGTCTGGGCGGGCGCGAAGATTTTCCGCATCGGCATCCTGTCGCAGGGGCAGGCCCCGAGCATAGCGAGGATGATCCGGTGGGTGTTCTCGAAGTGAGGCCGGCGGCCGGGGCCAGCACGTCGTCGGTCAAGGCACTGCGGGCGGATGGTTCACCAGGGCCGGGCGTTTGCGGCCATTCACCCTGCACTCCGCAGTTGGATTTGAAGAACCACGGATGGACCAATAGATACGGATGAAGACCAACTTGAGCCTGAATCCGGCAATTGAAAAAGAGGCGTAGGATTGCAAACCACTAACCGGCACTGACCCGCACTAATAAACCCAGAACCTTGCGCTTCACCTGCGCGGGGAGTGGGTTTGGTTGGAATCCATTAGTGCCAGTCAGTGCCGGTTAGTGGTTTCTGCGCTTCCGCTCCCAGTTCAAGTGCCGATTGTAGGTTGAGCTGCTTCATCCCAGCGGTGAAAGGCGACCGTCTGCGTTCGCCGTTCCCATCCGTGTCCACCGTGTGGATCCGTGGTTGCATTGCGGTTCAACCCACCAGCCGGAGGGTGAGCGGGTAGCGCCAGGCCGCGCCCTCGGAGGCGCGGACGGCCCCGACGATGGCGAGGACCAGGCCGGCCACGGAGAGCGCGATGAGCAGCGGAATCCCGATCAGCACGAAGGCCAGCGGGATGCAGGCGAGCGCGTAGAGCAGCAGCGAGAGGTGGAAGTTCAGGGCCTCGCACGCCTGCGCGGCGACGGCGGGGGCGTCGTCCTTCTTGACGAGGTAGATGACGAGCGGCAGGAGCAGGCCCACGCCGAGCAGGGCGGAGAGGTGCGCGAGCACGACCAGCAGGCGGTCGCTGCTGTTGAGCGTCTGCGCGGGGACGGGCGGCGGAGTGTTCATGGCTGCTTCGTGGCGGTCGGACTGGGCGCGTCGGGCGAGAGGCTCCGGAGCCACCACGCGCCGTTGTTGCGCTCCAGACTGGTGAAGCCCTTTTCACCGAGCACGGCTTTGACCGACTTCTCGGTCTCCTCGCGGATGGCGCGGAGGGCGGCGGTGCGCTGCTCGCCGGTGAGCGCCTTGTCCTCGCGGAGCTGCTTGGCCTGCGCCTCGGCGGCCTGCTTCATGTCATAGACCTTGACGGCGGCCTCCTTGCCCAACCCCTCGCGGTCGGCGACGCGATACATGGATTGGTAGGCGTAGTCCTCGCCGCGCTTGAAGTCGGCATAGCGGGCGTCGCCGAGCTGGGTCTTGATGCTTTCGTCCAAGGCTTTTTTTGCCGCGTCCTTCTTCTCCTTCTCCTCGCCCTTGAGGTTGAGGCCGCCGCCGAACGCGTTGCCGTATTCGTCGTCGTAGGCTTTCCGCTTCTTGTAGAGGTCGAGGAACTCCTGCTCGGTCGGCTCGAAGCCGGCGAGCTGCATCCGCATGGTGTTGGCGGTCATCGAGAAGCGGAGGTTGTAGTCCAGCATCTCCTCGGGCGTGAGCACGGCGGCGATGGCGGCCTCGGATTCCTTGAAGAGCTTCTTCATGTCCTCGGGGTCGGGCGCGCCGCCTTTCATGGCCTTCTGCATCTTGGTCTGCATGTCCTGCATGAGGTCGAAGACCTTGGTGCGCTTGTCGGTGGGGAGGAAGTCGAACATGGCCTCCAACTGGGAGTTCATCCCGGCCATGAGGTCGGGCTTGTCCTCGGGCGCGGAGCCGAGCAGGGCGGTGAGCAGGCCGCGTTTCTCCAGGTTCAAGGCGCGCTCCTTTTCGGTGCGCTCCGGGTCAATGGCCCCGCCCATCATCATGCCGGGCTTCCAGAACTCGAATTTCTTCTTCGGCCCGGCCAGCTCCCTGCGCTTGGCCTCGTAGAGCTTGTTCACGTCGGCGGTGATGATGTCGCGGATGGTCTCCTCCGGGCAGCCGATGGCGCGGAGGTTGGCGATGTATTTCTTGTAGTCGTCGGACTCGACGGAACTCCAGTCGAACTTCTGCGCGACGGTGTTGGTGACGACCTGCGTGACGGTGCGGGGTTTGGGGGCCGCTGCGACGGGCGCGGGCGCAACCGGAGCGGCGGGCGCTCCGGGTTCGGCCTTCGCGGCGGAGGCGGGCGGCGCGGGCGCGGGCTTCAGGAGCAGCGCGGCGAGCGCGACATTCACGATGACCGACAGGGTGAGGAGGACTTTGGCGTTCATTTCTTCTCGGCGGGTTGGGCGTCAGCGGGCGCGGCGGCGGGAACGGAAGCGCCGCCGGAGTCGGTGAGCTTGCTGGTGGTGCGGGTCTTGAGCTTGGAACTGGTGGCCTGCCCGCTGGCCTGGGCGACGTTGACGGAGAACTGCGCGGTCACGTCGCTCTCGGTGACGACGCCGAGGTCGGGGTCATACCAGGCGTTGCCGGCGAGGGTCGCGCCTTCGCCGAGCGTGACGGCGGACTGCACGCCTTCCTTGGGCGAGATGACGCCGGCGGTCTCGATTTTGGCGAGCTTCTTGTTGTTGCGCTGCTCCCAGCCCTTGAAGGTGTTCGTGGAGGTGAGCTGGAAGCGGGCGACGCCGAAGGGGATGTCGCGGGTTGACTCCCAGGTTTCCCCGGCCTTCACCGCGTTGGTGGGCAGGTTTTGGTGCAGCATGTTCCAGCCCCGGATGGACTCCTCGCTCACGAGCGTGCGAACGATGAACTGCGCCTGCATGGGCAGGCCGGTGGTGAGGCGGCTCGCCAATTGCGGCACGCCGTCCACCTTCGTGACCGCGCCGTCGGGGCCGGTCTGATACTTGACCTTGGAGCCGATGAGCTTGCGGAACGCGGGGCCGGCCTGGCTGAGTTTGGTGTCCTGTTTGGGGTCGCCCTTGGGATCAAAGACCGGCACGGTCCGGCCCGCAGTCTTGTTCTCGGAGCGGACGGAAACAACCTCGACCTCCACCTCGCACCCGCCACCAGGGCGCTCGGGGCCGGCGGTGAAGGCAAATTCCTGCGTCAGAAAGTTCTCCGTCTTGACCGGCTGCGGCATGGCGGGGCTGCTGATCTCGGTGTCGGTGTGGGTGACCAACTGGACCACCATCCGCCTGCCGGCGGGCCACTTGGGCTTCAGCTCGGCGGCCGGCTCTTCCTTGGGGGTTTCCTCCTTCGGCTGCTCGGCGGGCTGATCGCCACCGGGCGTGGCGGCGGCCTCCTCCTTCTTCTTGCAGGCGGCCAGCGGCGCGAGCGCGGCGCACAGGGCCAGCAGCAGCACGGCGCGGAGGGTGTTGGCGCGGGAGGGAATCAGGTCGGCAATCATGGCGGTGACTGGGTTTTCAGGTTGGCGAACTCGGTGCCGCGCAGCATACCAGCCAGCCCGGCTTTGCAAACAGCAAAGCGGCCCGCCCGGCCGGCGATGGACGCGAGGGGAGAACCCGGCAGATGCGGGGAATGTTTCAGCCTCACTGGCGGGGAAACGAAAAGCAGGTGAGAAAGTGGGAAAGCGGGAAAGTGAGAGTCGAGCCGTCGTCACCCCGGCACACTTTCCCACTTTCTCACCCGCTCACCGGCACCCACTCACTCCGGCAGTTCCTGGTCCTTCGTCTCCGGGCCGAGCCAGATGATGAAGACGCCGATGAGGTAGATCGCGGCCATCACCGAGCCGGCCTTGGGAAAGCTGCCGTCGAAGGCCTTCATCAGCGTCGCGGTTTGCAGGCCGCCGATGGCCGCGACGATGCGCCCGAAGTTGAATGAGAAGCCCTGCCCCGTGGCGCGCACCGCCGTGGGGAACAGTTCCGGGAAATACAGCGGGAAAAAGCCGTAGAACGACGCGGTGATCCCGCCCGCCAGAAACGCCGCCACGAGGAAGCCCGTGCCGAAGGTGGAGTTGCCCTGGTAAAACCACAGCGCCGACACGATGGAGCCGACGCACATGACCGTGTAGGTGATGCGCCGGCCAAACTTCCCCGCCGCCACCGCCGCGATGATGGTCGCCACAATGGCCCCGACAGCGGTGGCGATCTGGGTTTTTTCCTTCGCGTAGTATTTCACTTCCTTCGTGTCCGGCTGGAGCTGGCCGGCCCAGCGCGGCGCCCATTGGATGGAACCCCAGGTGCCCAGCAGCGCCACGGCGGCAAGGCCCGCGCCGAGCAACATGCTTTTGACCACCGCCTTCTGCGACTCGGGCTTCAGCGAGCCGGCGGCCACCGCGCGCCCGAGATACTGCCGCACGGGATGCAGGAAGCTGAACAGCGCGATGGTCAGCCCGACGAGGGTGGCGGCCGTCGCGACCGGGCCGCTGATGTGCGCCGCCGCCGGCGACCAGACGTAGATGATCCCCAGCGCCGCCGCGCAGCCGATGAGCACGCCGAAGAGGTCGGAGTTGTTCCAGTGCGAGGTCGCGCCCTTGGCTTTCTCGTCTTCCCACTTCTCCGACTCCGGCACGAACAGCCGGATGAAGAAAATCAGCAGCGCCGGGAACGCGCCGGAGATCATCAGGAAGCGCCACGCGGAGTTCGCCAGCAGCTGCGCGGTCGTCGCGTCGGACAGGCCGATGCCCTTGAGCAAGCCCTCCACGCCGCCGATGAAGCCCGAAAGGCCGATGCTCAGGAGCGCGACCATCAGGAAGCCCACGTTCGCCGCCGCGCCGATGAGGCCCGCGATGAACGCGCGCGACTTGCCCGGCCAGATCTCGTTCACCAGCGCCACGCCCAGCGACCACTCGCCGCCCATGCCCAGCGA
>Ga0172372_10005056_pt1 | contig 18516 bp, 20 predicted proteins | sample LakKiv5m_2_FD_114544 | JGI IMG/M metagenome (GOLD analysis project Ga0172372, IMG submission 114544) | Freshwater microbial communities from Kabuno Bay, South-Kivu, Congo - kab_092012_9.5m | ecosystem: Environmental > Aquatic > Freshwater > Lake | place: Democratic Republic of the Congo...
AAACCACCACACACAACATCGCCAAGTACATCATAAAAAACGAAGTCAAGTTCATCGTCGTAAGCTCCTTCTTCTTCAAGGAAGTTAATCGCCGTGATAACACCGCGACCAGCACAGCCTACTCCGGGCTCTGGACCGCCTGATTCCACGCATTTGATACCGCGGTAACCCGCTTTTAATACATCTTCAAGCTCTAAATCTTCAACACTGCCTGCTTCAGCGGCCAAGCTCATAATGGTGGTTTGCGCTTTTGCGTGCAGGATTAAACGAGTAGAATCCGCTTTAGGATCGCAGCCTACGATCATTACTTTATTACCCAGTTCTGCCAAAGCAGAGACGAGGTTTTGTGTTGTCGTAGACTTACCGATTCCACCTTTACCATATATTGCACATTGACGTAATCTTGCCATGATCTCTCTCCTGTTTAGGACGTTGTTGTTAATGACAACTGGGATAAAGCAACGCCTGTGCCAACTCTATAGCAATATTGTATCTATTTGAATTAAAAAGAAAAATAATTTATTTGCCGGCGATATAATGCGTTGTGTTACCAACATTTTGTTAGGGTTTTTGTAGTTTTGCTGACAGTGTGGTTTGGCTTTTCGGGGTGCAGCCTGCTATGGATAGCTTAGCTACTGCACTGTTTGTTTGATGAGCGCCGGGACTGTTGGCAATGTTATAAACGAAACACACAATCCCGTTGGTTTGTTGTAATAACTTATTGATATATAGTTATTCTTAAGCTTGTTGGTGATATGGATTGTTTTTTGCTTGGATATTGCTACACACAACAATGATGGAGTTAGTAATGTCTGCAAATGTTTTTTCTGAAATATTAAATGGTCTCTATGAAAACCAGGTCGTGCCTTACCTGGGTCCCGGCGTACTTTTTGACGCCAAAAACAAGCTCAGCGGCCAGGCTATGCCGGCCGACAGTAACAGCCTGATCCTGGCGATGAATAACGGCCAGCCGATGGCGGCTAAATTAATGTATGAGTTCCCCCGTGCGGCGATGAATATGGAGCTGAAAAAAGGCCGTAACTTCCTGGGCCAGTTCCTGACCAAGTTATACGGCGAAACCGAATGGACGCGTGCGGCATTACACGACTGGCTGGCTGAATGGCGGCCTCAATATGTCATCGATATTAACCGGGATACGCAATTACAGGACAGCTATGCCGATGAAGAGCATACCTTGGTCGTCGGCCTGGCCAGGATTAGCGCCAGCCACTTTCGTTTTAAGCTGTATCATTTCGATGGCAGCGACTATTTTGAAATTCCGCAGGAACAGGTTGATCGTAGGTTGCCGATTTTATTCAAGCCGATGGGGACGCCTAAACCCGAAGCCAATTATGTTGCGTCGGACGCCGATTATGTCGATTACATCACCGAGCTGATGGGCGGCTTTGCTATTCCCGATTTTCTTAAAGCGTACCGTAAGGGCAAGCAGTATTTATTTATCGGCATGCCGTTAAATCGGGATTCCGAGCGCATGGTGATGAGTGACATCAGTTATGACGCCGCCGAGCCGAGAGGATGGGTGCTGAATAAAAACCCTACGGATAAGGAAATACGGTTTTGCAGCAAAATGGGACTGGTTATTCTCGATGCGGGGGTTGAAGACCTGCTGAATGCCGCCGGCTTTGTTGACGCTTATAGACAATCTGCCTGAGTTTTGGGGTTCCCGACTTCCTGGTCGGGAACCCGGTGTTGCCCCTGCCTTTTAACATTTCCATATAAGCGCTAATTCCATGAGCGCTTCAATCATGCCCATGCGCGGGACGGGGTTTGCAATCCCGTTCTAAATGTTTTGACATTGCAGCTATCCTTGAGCCCTGCGATAAACCTTGCGGACAGGGCAACATGCCCTGTCCGGCATAGTATGCGGTCGGTTTATGTTGAATCAATTTCTATCCTCCAAACCCTAATCGTATTAATCTGGGCAAGCCATGCGGCTGCCTGTGCAGATGGTGATGTTTCATAAGCAACACGTCTCAGGCTGTTTCAATGAGACATAGTTATGTTTCATTGAAACATAGCAAGGCGTGCGACACCGCATAAACCGGCCAATATACGAGGCTTGTAATCATGGCATGGCCTTTGCTTTTAAGCTCGTAACGCTTATTTTGTTTTTACTCGAAACCACTACCGGAGAGATGTGATGATTTTCAAACAGTTATTTGATCAAGAGACCTGGACCTATACCTACTTAATTGCAGACCCGGCCAGTAAAGACGCGGTCTTTATCGATCCTGTCAATACCCATATCGATGACTATATCGCTTTGCTGGAGCGCTATGATTTGCGGCTTAAATACACGTTGGAAACCCATGTCCATGCCGACCATATCACGGCAGGGGGACTATTGCGCCAGCGTCTGGGCGCGCAAACCGCGGTCAGCCATTTGTGCGGTGCTGAAGCGGCGGACATCCAGATCAAGGACGGCGATATTTTTGAATTCGGCGACGGCGAACAGGTTAAAGTGATCGCAACGCCCGGCCATACCCGCGGCAGTATTTCCCTGTTATGGCGCGACCGCTTGTTCACCGGCGATTCTTTATTTATCGGCGGTTGCGGCCGCACCGATTTCCAAGGCGGTGATGCCGGCGCGCTTTATGACTGCATTACGCAACGCCTGTTTACCTTGCCCGATGAAACCCTGGTTTATCCGGGCCATGATTACCAGCAGCGCTGGGTTAGCAGCATCATCCAGGAGCGCACGACGAATCCCCGTCTTGCGGGAAAATCGCGCGATGAGTTTATCGACATCATGGCGAACCTGAATTTGCCTAAGCCACGCCTCATTGATGAAGCGGTGCCTGCCAACCGTTATTGCGGTCTCGATGAAAATGAACGCCAGGATGCTGTGGCTGTTAGAGATGCGACGCCTCCGCTTCGTCGCGAGTTCAGCACGCAGGACCTGGTTGCCGAGGCCAAGCAGCATATTACTGAAGTCGATGTGGCGACTTCTAAAAAATTGCTGGCGGAAGGTAATATTGTCCTGCTCGATGTCCGTGAGGAAAACGAATATGCCGCCGGGCATGTCGATAATGCCGTGCTGCTGCCGCGCGGCGTGTTGGAATTTAAAATCGCCGGCGTACCTGAATTGGCGGATAAATCCAAGGCGGTGCTGATTTATTGCCGCACCGGCGGGCGTTCGGCCTTCGCGGCGCAAACGATGCAATTATTGGGTTACACCAATGTGCTGTCGATGGCCGGCGGCTTTGAAGCGTGGCAAAAAACTCTGGTTTAATGGGTTGACTTAACGCGGTTTTTAGGTGAAAAGTAAGGCGGGAAAGCGATTACGCTAGGCTTTCTTGAACTTAAATAACAACAACCCGGAGGAACTATGTCACAGCAACACCATACAGTATTAATCATCGGCGGCGGCGCGGCAGGCGTATCGGTCGCCAACAACATGCGCAGGCAAAACGCGACTATCGATATTGCGATTGTCGAGCCGTCCGAAAAACATTATTACCAGCCCGGTTTCACGATTATCGGCGGCGGCGCTTATACCTTGAAACAGACGACAAAAAATGAGGCGGACTTAATCCATCCCTCGGTCAAGTGGATTAAAGATTACGCCGAAACCTTCCAGCCCGATGACAACACCGTTACCTTACGTTCCGGTGATACGATCGGCTATGACTACCTGGTCGTTTGTCCCGGTCTGCAGTTGGATTGGGACAAGATCCAGGGCTTGCGGGAAACGCTGGGCAAAAACAAGGTTTGCAGCAATTATTCGCCGAACACCGTTGAATATACCTGGGAATGCATCAACAGCCTGGAATCGGGCACGGCATTATTTACGCAACCGCCGATGCCGATTAAATGCGCCGGTGCGCCGCAAAAAATCATGTATCTGGCAGCAGACCGGTTTCGTAAAAAAGGCATCTTGGATAAGTTCACTATTGAATTCTGCAATGCCGGAGCCGTGCTGTTCGGCGTACCGTTCTTCGCCAAAGCCTTGAGCAAAGTCGTCGACAGCTACGGCGCCAAAACCAGTTTTAACTGTAACCTGGTCGCTATAGACGGGTCGGCAAAAACGGCGACTTTTGACGTGACCGATAGCGACGGCAACAAGCAGCAAGTGACCAAAGCCTTCGATATGATTCATGTCACGCCGCCGCAAAGTGCGCCGGATTTCATCAAGCAAAGTCCTTTAGCGAATGCGGCCGGTTGGGTTGATGTCAACGACAGGACCTTGCAGCACAATAAATACAGCAATATTTTCGGTTTAGGCGATGCCTGCTCGACATCCAATGCCAAGACTGCGGCCGCGGTGCGCAAACAAGTCCCGGTTGTGGTCGATAATATTCTTGGACTGATGAGCAGCAAGCCGCCGGTCGAAGGTTATGACGGTTACGGTTCCTGCCCATTGACCACGTCATTGAACACGGTAATGCTGGCGGAGTTTTCTTATGCCGGCAAGGTAACGCCGTCTTTTCCATTGCTGGATCCCAGGAAAAACCGCTTTATCTGGTGGTGGGGTAAAACAACCGGCTTTCCGTGGTTGTACTGGCACTTAATGCTGAAGGGTTACCGTATCGATATTCCACATCGGGAATCCTATGCCCAGCGTTTTATGAACGAAGAATAGAGTCCGGAGTGCAAGCTTTGCTTGCCTCTCTTATAGTGACCACGTCCACGTCCGCCTTTATGCAACAAAATGCGTACTCTACTCACTGTAGGCCTCTGTCTTGGCTTGCGTATAACGACGGATGAGGAACGTGGGAACGAGGATAACAAGCGCAATGCCTTATACACCATTTAATCTTTCACATTTGGCGCAGTTTTTCCCTATTATCGCGTGGCTGAAGACCTACAGTCGCCAGGATATTAACGATGATTTGTTTGCCGGTGTTATTACCGCGATCCTGTTGGTGCCGCAAGGCATCGCCTATGCGATATTGGCAGGCTTGCCGCCGCAACTTGGGCTTTATGCCAGCATCTTGCCGCCGATAGCGTATGCGCTGCTGGGTACGAGCCGGACCTTATCGGTAGGGCCGGTTTCGATTGCGGCAATCATGATTGCCGGTGCACTGACTGCGCCGGAAATTACTGCGTTGGGCGCTCCGGTGCAAAGCGCGTTGATCCTGTCGGCGGAAAGCGGCTTAATGATGCTGCTGATGGCCTTGCTGCGCATGGGTGGATTGGTTAACTTTATCAGCCACCCGGTGCTGGCGGGTTTCACCAGCGGCGCGGCGCTGCTGATTATCGGCAGCCAGCTGCCGCAACTGGCCGGTTTGAAAGCGCCGTCATGCGGCGTCGATATGCCCTGTTACAGCCATTACCTGTCAGGCATCGATGCCGCTACCTTGCTGATCAGCATGGTTTCGTTAGGCTTACTGGTATTTTTCGGCAAGCCCGTGACCGGGCTGCTTAAAAAAACGGGTGCAAAGTTATCGCTGGTGACTGCAATCAGCAAATGCGGGCCGTTGCTGACGGTAATATTAGCGACGCTGGCCGTCAACCACTTTAGCCTGGATGAACGGCAGGTTGCCGTGGTGGGCCATATCCCTTCCGGCTTCCCCGAATTAAGCATCGGTTTTGTCGATCCGCAAAAATGGCACCTGTTGGCGCCTTATGCCGCGTTTATCGCATTAATCGCTTATGTTGAAAGTGTCGCGATTGCCAAAGTGACGGCCAATTTACGCGGCCAAAAGATTGTCCCGAACCAGGAATTGATTGCGCTGGGCGTCGCCAACCTGGTCGCCGCGACTTCGGGCGGCATGCCGGTGGCGGGCGGTTTCAGCCGGACGATGGTCAATTTTTCCGCCGGCGCGCGCACGCAAATGGCGATGCTGATTGCCGCCGGTTTTCTCGGGCTGTCTGTTGTTTTCTTCAGCCCGTGGTTTACGAATATCCCGAAATCGGCATTGGCGGCGATTATCCTGGTCGCGGTCTTTCGCCTGGTGCGCATCAAGCATATTTTCCATACCTGGAATTATGACCGCGCCGACGGTATGGCTGAAATCGCTACCCTGCTCGGGGTGGTCCTATTAGGCATAGAAGAAGGCATCGCGCTGGGGATTATGCTCACGATAGCCAGCCACTTGCGCAAAACCAGCCATCCGCATATCGCGATTGTCGGGCGCGTGCCGGCGACCGAGCATTACCGCAATATCAAGCGTCATAGCGTGGAAACCTGGCATCATTTGTTGTTGGTGCGCATCGATGAAAACCTGACGTTTGCGAATATCAGTTTTATTGAAGATTACCTTGAGTCTGAATTAAGGCGACGTCCGGACACCCGGCATATCGTGCTGATTTTTACGTCAGTCAGCGATATTGACACGACCGCATTGGAAGCCTTGGAGCTGTTCAACCAGTCCTTGCAGGTATCGGGTAAGACCTTGAATGTGTCTGAAGCGAAAGGACCGGTGCTCGATAAATTGCAAAAAACGGATTTTATTGAACAACTGAAACCCGGCAAGGTGTTTTTCCGCACCGAAGATGCGGTTAAAGAACTGGGTTGAAGCCGAATTGTTTTTTTAGCGTTGTTTTTGAGGAGAAGCTATGATTTCAGAAAGTATGGTGAATTTATCGCGCTGGCAGTTTGCGGCAACGTCTTTATATCATTTCCTGTTTGTGCCCTTGACCTTGGGTTTGTCGTTTTTGCTGGCGATTATGGAATCGACCTATTTGATGACCGGCAAGGAAATTTACAAGGACATGACGCAATTCTGGGGGAAATTATTCGGCATCAATTTCGCGTTGGGCGTACTGACGGGCTTAACGATGGAATTCGAGTTCGGCATGAACTGGTCATATTTCTCGCATTATGTCGGTGACATTTTCGGCGCGCCGCTGGCTATCGAGGGCTTGATGGCGTTTTTCCTCGAATCGACGTTCGTCGGCCTGTTTTTCTTCGGCTGGGACAAGCTCGGTAAAGGCCAGCATTTAATCGTGACCTGGCTGGTTGCGTTGGGCACGAATTTATCGGCGCTGTGGATCCTGGTCGCCAATGGGTGGATGCAGAACCCGGTCGGCGTCGAATTCAATTACGAAACGATGCGCATGGAAATCACCAGTTTCGGCGACTTGCTGTTTAACCCGGCCGCGCAGGTCAAGTTCGTGCATACCGTCGCTGCCGGTTACACGACGGCCTCCGCGTTTGTCTTGGGCATCAGCGCCTATTACATGCTGAAAGGCCGCGATGCCGCTTTTGCGCAACGCTCCTACACGATAGCGGCGGGCTTCGGCCTGGCGGCGGTATTGTCGGTGATTGTGCTGGGCGATGAAAGCGGCTATACCGACGGGGAGGTGCAAAAGGTCAAGCTGGCTGCTATCGAAGCCGAATGGCATACCGAAGAGCCGCCGGCGGCCTTTACCGTGATCGGCTTTCCCGACCAGGAGGCGATGCAAACCCATTATGCCGTCAAAATTCCGTGGGTGCTCGGCCTGATCGGTACGCGCTCGCTGGATGAACCGATTATAGGTTTATCGGAAATCCTCGATAAAAATCGCCAACGGATACGGGACGGTATCAAGGCTTACGGATTTTTGCAGGCATTAAGGGATGGCCGCAAAGACGTCAATACGCTGGCCGAGTTTGAGCGTTACAAACAGGACTTAGGTTACGGCCTGCTGCTGAAACGCTATACCGACAAGGTCGTGGATGCGAGCGATGAGCAGGTAGAGCAGGCCGCGTTGTATTCAATACCGAAAGTCGTGCCGCTGTTCTGGACGTTCAGGATCATGGTCGCATGCGGTTTTGCGATGCTCGCGGTGTTTGTGCTGGCCTTTATCGCCAGCTCAATCCGCAAATGCCGGCAAGACTGGTTGTTACGCTTAAGTTTTTACATGATCCCGTTGCCGTGGATAGCTTGTGAAATGGGCTGGTTCGTCGCCGAGTTCGGCCGCCAGCCGTGGACGATAGCCGAAATCCTGCCGACTTTCTTAAGCGCATCGTCGTTGACCGAGCTGGATTTGTACCTGAGCCTGTCGGGTTATCTCAGCCTGTACACGGTGTTTTTAGTGATAGAACTGTTCCTGATGCTTAAATTTATCAAGCTGGGACCCAGCAGCCTGCATAAAGGCCGTTACCATTTTGAAATCGTCGAAGGAGTTAAGCCATGATATTTGATTATGAAACGATGCGCCTGATCTGGTGGCTTTTTTTAGGCGTGCTGCTGATCGGTTTTGCGATTACCGACGGCTTTGACTTAGGGATCGCGGTGCTGTTGCCGTTTCTCGGTAAAAACGACACCGAACGCCGCGTGATCATCAATGCGATAGGCCCGACCTGGGAAGGCAACCAGATCTGGCTGGTAACCGCCGGCGGCGCGTTGTTTGCCGCGTGGCCTATGGCCTATGCGGTCGCCTTTTCCGGCTTTTATTTTGCGTTGCTGCTGACCTTGTTCGCGTTGTTTATGAGGCCGATAGGTTTTGATTACCGCAGTAAACTACCCAGCCCCGTGTGGCGCAATAATTGGGATTGGGCCTTGTTTGCCGGCGGCCTGGTGCCCGCGCTGATTTTTGGCGTCGCCTTCGGCAATCTGTTGAGCGGCGTACCGTTTCATCTCGATAACGATATGCGTATCTTTTATGACGGCAGCTTTATCGCGCTGTTAAGCCCGTTTGCTCTGGCTTCTGGATTGCTGAGCCTGGCTATGCTGGTCTTGCATGGCGCGGTGTTTTTACAACTCAAGACGGAAGGTGAAATCAATCGGCGCTGTAAACAAGCGGTGACGGTATTTACCGTCATTACGCTGGTTATTTTTGCATTGGCGGGCATCTGGGTCTCCCAGATTGACGGTTACCATATCAGCTCCGAGATATTCCCTAATGCGCCGTCAAACCCCTTTGCCAAAATGGTTTATAAAGAGCCGGGGTTGTGGCTGGATAATTACCGGCATTATCCGGTGTTGTGGGCTGTGCCCGGCTTGGCGTTCGTTAGCGGAGCGATCGCGTTGGTGCTGAGCAAACGGGATCGTCCGGGTTTGGCGTTTATCAGCAGCTCGCTGACGCTGGCATCGGTGATCCTGACGGCGGGTGTTGCGATGTTTCCTTTCCTGATTCCGTCAAGCCGGGCGATCAATGCCTCGTTGACGATATGGGATGCCAGTTCAAGCCTTGGCACGTTAAAAATCATGTTCTGGGTGACGCTGGTGTTTTTGCCGCTGGTTATTGCTTATACCGGTTGGGTGTTCCGTGTCTTGCGCGGCAAAATAACGCCTGAATATATTGATCAAAACAATCACACGGTTTATTAGGAGCGGCTTATGTGGTATTTCAGTTGGATATTGGGTTTATTGCTGGCCTGCTCGCTGGGCATTATTAATGTGTTGCGCCTGGAAGCGCAGGAAACCTGGGATAAGGAACATATCCTGTTAGATCCGTTGACGCAGTTAATCACTAAAGACTCGATGTTAATCAGGTTGAAAGAGAAAATAGAAAACTCCAAGCGTAGCGGATTTCCCTTCTCTATTGTCTTTGTCAGCCTGGCGGATTTTCATCATAAAAATAACCTGGTCAATTATGAAATGGAGGCTGTTTTGCGCGGTATGGCCGATTTTTTTAAAGAGGATATCCGGGCCGGCGTCGATATTGCTGCAAGAATGAGTGAACATGAGTTTTTGATTGCAATACCGGGCTCGCCGTTACGCAAGGCCGAGGAAATTGCCGCACGCTTCAGGCAGGGCATCATGGAGAAAGTTAAAGCCCCCAGGACCTTAACGGTTGACGTGTCGGTAGGCGTTGCGGAATATTCGGTACCCGCAGGCGAATTCGGCGGGCAGTTGCTTACAACGGCAGATGAGGTCTATGCGTTGATCAGGACCGCCGCGGAAAGTGCTCAGATGGAGCAAAATGTAGCATAGTCGGTTTTCAGCAGGTAAAAATGCGCTGATGCCGGCAAGCGGCATATTTCAGGCCTGTCAGGCCGGGCTTAAGTCCGGCCTGACAGCGGGTTTGCATCAGCGAAGCCCCCCCCCGCGTTGTTTTAATGTCCCCCGAAACGCAGGGACCATTATTGTTGATATATCTTAGGCTAGGGTTTTGAAGAAAATCCTACTGCTTTACTATGGAATTAAATAGGACTAAAATAGTCCCTAATGACGAAGGGCAGTATAATGTTGAAGCTGAGTAAATTAACTGATTATGCAACGGTAATCTTAGGCTTTATGGCAAGAGATAACAGGCAGGTGCGAGCGGCTGTCGAAATTGCGGCGGTGACGGGTATTGCCCTGCCGACGGTCAGTAAAATAATGAAGTTGCTTGTCAATGCCGGCATCCTGCTGTCCACGCGCGGGGCGAAAGGCGGTTATGCCTTGGCGAGAGCGCCTGAAAAAATTACCGTTGCGGCGGTTATCTGCGCCTTGGAAGGGCCGATAGCGCTAACCGAGTGCAGTCTTTCCCGGCAAGGTTGCGAGGGCGCTTCCGGTTGCGGGATTCACGCTAATTGGAGTTTGATCAACCGAACCATTCATAATGCCCTGGAATCAGTGACTTTGGCGGATTTGATCAGGCCTGTCGCGGTACCTGAAGAAGTTATGATTCCGGTCGCGAGTTTATATCGATAGATTGTGCTTCTGCATTCCACATCCATGTATAAGAGTTTTATATGTCAGCCAGTAGCGAAGAAATTAATAACCTGATTCGTCAGGACTACAAACAGGGTTTTGTGACGGTTTTAGAAACCGACACCTTTCCGCCCGGTTTAACGGAAGCCGTTATTCACCAGTTATCGAAGGTCAAGAACGAGCCTGAGTTTATGCTCGAATACCGGCTGAAAGCGTTTCGCCATTGGCAGACGATGGTCTCGCCGGACTGGGCGCAGGTTAAGTTCGATAACATCGACTACCAGGCGATCAGCTATTATTCGGCGCCGAAGCGCAAGGACGACGGCCCAAAAAGTCTCGATGAAATTGATCCGCAAGTGCTGGAAGCCTATAAAAAATTGGGTATCCCGCTTGATGAGCAAGAGCGTTTAGCGGGCATTGCCGTCGATGCGGTATTCGACAGCGTCTCGGTCGCGACAACTTTTAAAGGCAAGCTGAAAGAAGCCGGCGTGATATTCTGCCCGATTTCCGAAGCAATACGCGATTATCCCGAGCTGATCAAGGAATACCTGGGTTCGGTCGTCCCGCCCGGCGATAACTTTTTTGCAGCCCTGAATTCGGCCGTGTTTACCGACGGCTCGTTTGTCTACATTCCCAAGGGCGTGCGCTGCCCGATGGAATTATCGACTTATTTCCGTATCAACGCCGCCAATACCGGACAGTTTGAACGCACATTGATTATTGCCGATGAAGGCAGTCATGTGTCGTATCTTGAAGGCTGCACGGCGCCGATGCGCGATGAAAACCAGCTCCACGCCGCCGTCGTCGAGCTGGTCGCGATGAAAAATGCGACGATCAAATACTCGACCGTGCAAAACTGGTACCCCGGCGATAAGGAGGGTAAAGGCGGTATTTACAATTTCGTCACGAAACGCGCCGAATGCCGCGGCGACAATGCGAAAGTCTCATGGACACAGGTGGAAACGGGTTCGGCGATTACCTGGAAATACCCTAGTTGCGTGCTGAAGGGCGATAATTCGATCGGCGAGTTTTACTCGGTAGCGGTCACGAACAACTACCAACAAGCCGACACCGGCACCAAAATGATCCATATCGGCAAGAACACCCGCAGCACCATCGTCTCGAAAGGCATCTCGGCAGGCAAAGCGCAGAACACTTATCGCGGCTTGGTCAAGGTGCTGAAATCCGCCGAAAATGCCCGCAACTACACGCAATGCGACTCGCTATTGGTCGGTGACCGTTGCGGCGCCCATACGTTTCCGTATGTGGAAGTTAAACAACCGTCCGCGCAAGTCGAGCACGAAGCCACCACGTCGAAAATCAGCGAGGACCAGTTGTTTTTCTGCCAGCAACGCGGGCTGTCGGCCGAGGACGCCGTGTCGATGATCGTTAACGGATTTTGCAAGGAAGTGTTCAGGGAATTGCCGATGGAGTTCGCCGTCGAGGCGCAGGCCTTGTTGGGCTTGAGTTTGGAAGGGTCGGTGGGTTAACCAACGCATGATTTCCTATGATGACAATAAACGCCAAATCAATTTGCAAAAGCATGGGATTGATTTAGCGGAATGTGTCAGCATCTTTGATCACCCGATGATTACCAAAGAAGACGCGCGTGAAAACTATGGCGAACAGCGCTTACAAAGTTTAGGATTATTGAATTCCGTTGTCGTTTTTATGGTTTGGATTGATAAGGTCGACCATCCGCATTTAATGTCAGTCCGCAAGGCTTAAACATGAGCAAAAATACTACTACGCCAACATTGGCTACTGAAGAGCCGCCTTATAATCCTGATGATCTTGATTCAGTAGAAAATTTTTGGGAAGGTGCCCGTATTGAACATCAAGGCAAAGCCATTGGTGTTAGCCGTCGTATAAAAGAATGTGAATCAGCAAAAGTGCAAGTTACCTTGACCTTATCGCCGCGTGTGGTCGATTTTTTTAAAAACACAGGCAAAGACTGGCAAACGCAAATGGATCAGGCATTGATTGAGTATATTGAAACGCATCATGCTTAATATGAAAACAGACAATGAGATTATTCAAGTGGAGTTTGACAGTATTTTTTCTAGCTTAGGCATGGTGGAAGCCGAACGCTTTCATGCTGATAAAACGCGACCAATTTGATTACACAAAATGGCAAACGCAATTGTGGGGGCAGGAGTCTGTTGAATCGTTATCCGCCAAGGCACAGCAGGCATGGGATAAGGATATTCAGTAATTTAAGTGGTGATTATATTTATATGAAATGTTGGGATTTTACTTCATCCCAGCCTATGTTACTTGAGTTTGGAAGGTTGATATGTTGGTGTCTAAATAAGTCGTTGGGCATAACTTTTGGTACACTCTCAGCACATAACATATTGAAAATAAAGACTCTAACGCACGAAAAATTTTACCTGATTACTTATTAATTATGGATATTATCAAAAAATTAGATTTTCATCGTGGTCGCAGTGAACAATTGCTGTGTGATTATTACGTCCAACTGCGATTAGAGCTTTCTAAAAATGTAATCAATAAAAAGATTGTATATCTTGATACTAAGTTTTGGATTTTACTTCGTAATGGATTTTTATATCCTGAAAAAAATATATTTGCTGTCGAATTGCTAAAGCTTTCAGAATCTTTATTTGAAAATGGAAAGTGTATTTTTCCTATCAGTGAAGATGTGTTTATGGAAGTGATGAAACAGACTGATTCTAAAACACTTAAAGCAACAGTCAATTTAATTGATAAATTATCCAACGGAATTACTTTACTGAATTTTGATGAAAGATTTAATGTAGAGGTATTAAATTTCTGGTATTCAAACACGGGTAGACATGTTTACGAAACAAAAAAACTTGTCTGGTCAAAACTTGCTTATAACGCTGGTTTTTATAGTTTTTTACATCCTGATTTAACGGAAAAGGGAAATTTAGTATTGCAAAAAGCGCATATAGAACATTTATGGAATATGTCATTGCTACAGTTCATCGAAAAAATACAAAGCAATTCACCAAATATCGATTTTAGTCAGCTATTTAATATGACTTATGCTGATATGCTGAATGAGGGGAAGTTTTCACATCAAGGTGAAGCAAACAATTTTGAACGGATGTTTATAAATGAAGTTGCTGGGATGGTTGATGTTTACAAGGAAGATTTGGCAGATATGATGGAATTTATTTGTGACAAAGAAGCAAAAGAAAAAGGAATAATTGTTTCTGAACAGGAAATAAAAAAATGTCGGGACGAAACTGTACGATTAATGCGGGACGCTATCACTAATATCTTTCGCTTTAATAAAGCAGGTAAAACAATGCCAACAATTCATATACTTTCTGCACTTTATGCTGCTGTCATATGGGATAAACAACAGAGATTCCAAGATAATGATTTTTATGATTTTAGACATGCAACGGCAGCATTGCCATATTGTGACTATTTTTTTACTGAAAAACGATTAGCCCATTTATTAACGCAAAATTTATTAGGTCTCGATAAGTTTTATCAATGTACCGTTAAATCAAAAGAAAAAGAGGCTATTTCATATCTTCAAGAATTGGAAGTTAACCCTTAGGCAAAAGGAGTTGGGCAAACGATAAAGTTGTTTGAACACCATACGCGACTAAATTTTGATTTATAGAATAAAGAGTTATAAATGTGATTGATGACAAAATTGCTTCGCTAATTACTCAAGCTACTCCAGACGAGTTGAATAAAATAAGAATATTTAAAAGTCGGACAGAAAAATTGTTGAGCAATAGCTTAATTCAAGATGGTTTCGATTGGAGTATTGGTTTACAGATAGACCAGCAAGGGCCTTCCTTTTCTTTTCAGTTACCTTCTGATGAAGCCGTTGATTCACTACTAATGAGGTTTAGGCATTTTTGGCTACAAAGTGAGCCGTGCAATATTATTGTTATTCTAAATATTATTAGTCGATATGTTCCTGATACTAGAGGCATTTCCGAATCTCTTAAGGAGTCTTGGAGAATGGGAATGCTCCACTCAACTAATATCATAATTGATGATGTTCCATTAAAGACTGAAAAATTGATTGATATTTGGCTTAATGCTGAATTTTTCCATAATGACCAAAATAAAAAGAAAACCGAGTTAGATAACTTAATCGATAAAATTGATTTTTATTCACCTGGTTTTGCCAAGTTTTTGTTAGTTGGTTCAGTCCGTGAACGCCGTAATGTGATTTTTGAAGTACATAAATTGCTAACAAAAGTACAGTAATTCTAAATTTTTACTGCCAATTAGTGAAAAACGCTGGACTTACTTGTGCCAGCACAACCTACACACAATTTTATAGGTTAAGCAATGCATAACAAATACACCGCAGTAATAAAACAAGATGGCAACTGGTGGCTAGGTTGGATTGAAGAAATCCCCGGTGTGAATTGCCAAGAAGCCAGTCATGATGAATTAATCGAAAGCCTAAAAATCACCTTGCAAGAAGCCTTGGCGTTTAACCGCGAAGAAGCGTTATTGAACGCTGGCGTACATTATCAAGAAGAATTGATTGCCTTGTGAAACGTTCGGAACTGATCCGGTATTTGACGGCACAAGGGTGTGAGTTATTGCGCGAAGGTGGGCGACATTCATGGTGGCACAATCCCGAACTGAACAAACGTTCGGCTATTCCGCGACACTCATGAAGTTAAAGATATTTTGGCTAATAAAATTTGTAAAGATTTAGGCGTAAAACCAATTAAATAAATTCTTGTAATAACAACCATGTAGGGTGGGCAATCCTTTTCTTCCCACTACTTTTATCGGTAAATGCTGGGAAAACAATTAAGCCATTTGCCCACACTATTTTTAGTTAACAATACATAGGATTACAACCATGACCACCATAGTCCTAGACGATGACCTAATGAACCAAGTTGTGCAAATTGCCAACTACCCAACGCCCCAAGAGGCGGTTGCGGCTATTTTGTTCGACTATGTGCAAACCCATCAATCCCAAAAAACGCCATTCGATAAATTGCGTGTTGATGTGGGTTTAACTAACGAAGAGGTTGATGAATTATTTAGCCGTAATAAGGACATGGGCAGAACTATTGAGTTATGAGTTATTTGCTCGATACCTGCATCCTATCTGAATGCGTTAAGAAAAAGCCTGATGGCAATGTCAGCCGTTGGTTTAATCAGCAGCAACCATCGCAGTTATTTTTAAGTGCCATTAGTATTGCTGAAATCAAAAAAGGCATTTACAAAATCAAAGTTACTCAGCCGGAAAGGGCGTTGATTTTGCAGAATTGGCTTAACACGGTTGAAGCCGAATTCTCGCTACACATTTTGCCGATTAGCGTTGATGTGTTGGAACACTGGGCGCAATTATCGGCACGAACTGAAAATAACGGCAATAAATTAGCCATGATGGATAGCCTGATTGCGGCAACGGCGCTTTGTTACGATTTAAAAATGGTAACGCGAAATGTTGATGATTTTAAATCCTGTGGACTTGAGTTAATCAACCCTTTTTCAGGGCATGAATAGTGAGAATCTTATGAACTGGCAAGAAGTCTGCTCCAACCCCAATTTAAAAAACCTGCCTTTCAAAATAGAACTGAACGAATATGGGCAAATCGTTATGAGTCCGATGAAGGTATTGCATTCCTTATTGCAAGGGGAAATTGAACGCTTGTTGTTACGCTACGCCACAGGCGGCAAAGTATTTCCCGAATGCGCCATTTTTACCCCTAAAGGCACGAAAGTCGCCGATGTGGTTTGGGCGTCTGATACACGTTTGCAAATCATCAAACACGAGGCCGAGTGTTCAATTGCACCGGAAATTTGTATCGAAGTGTTGTCCGACAGCAATACCGAACGGGAAATGATGGCGAAGAAAAAGCTTTATTTTGGTCAAGGGGCCGAGGAGTTTTGGCTGTGCGACCAACAAGGGGCTATGCGGTTTTTTAATGCCGATACTGAATTGGCGCATTCGCAAATGTTACCGGATTTTCCGGTGCGAGTTGATGTTTAGATATGCCCCAACCCGCAGTAATGTTGGTTCTACCTTTTGGGCATAAAATCTGGCGAAAAGAAGACCAAACAATGAAAAGGAAAAGTTAATGAACCCACAACTTGTCAATGAAATAAACCAATTGCCACCCGAGGCTCAACGCGAGGTGGCTGATTTTGCGGCCTTTCTAACTGCTCGTTATCAAGCCGCCAATCGACTTTTACCGCCAATAACTACAGGTGATAGATCAGTTGACCCTGATGAATTGTTTGGTCTTTGGAAAGATGAGCCAAGGACTTTAGATGCGATTAGAAAAGACGCTTGGCAACGGTCTTAAGGTTGATAACGTGGTTTTATGCGATACCAATATTTTTATCCATGCGTTCAACGGGCATCCATCGACTATCAAACAGTTAAAGCATATTGGGTTAAATAATATCCTTTTGTCTTCGATTGCGGTGATGGAGCTTCATCAAGGCATGGGCAATAAGCAGGAGTTGGCAATTATGCGGAGGAAATTAAATTTCTATGATTTGATTCAAATAGATAGGCTTATTTCTGAAAAAGCGATTGAGTTGATTGCCGGGTTTAAACTTAGCCACGGTTTACAAATCCCTGACGCGTTGATCGCGGCAACGGCAGTCAGTTACGATCTCCCGCTTTTTACCTATAACTTAAAAGATTTCGGTTTTATTCCCACAATTAAAATTTATGATGCTCAGTATTAAAGACTTAACCGTCAACGTAAACGATAAACAAATCCTCAAAGGCATCAACCTTGAGGTCAAGGCGGGCGAAATCCACGCGATCATGGGACCTAACGGTTCCGGTAAAAGCACCTTGTCGCATGTGTTGTCCGGCAAGGCCGGTTACGATGTGACAGGCGGGACGGCGACTTACCAAGGCAAGGATTTGCTGGCGATGGACCCGGAAATCCGGGCGCGCGAAGGCGTGTTCCTGGCCTTCCAGTACCCGGTGGAAATCCCCGGCGTCAGCAATGTGTATTTATTAAAAGCGGCTCTTAACGCGGTGCGCAAGCATAACGGCCTCGATGAAGTCGATGCGATGGATTTTTTGACCTTGGTCAAAAGCAAGGTGAAGGCGCTGGAGATGGACGAGAAATTCCTGTACCGCGCCGTCAACGAGGGCTTTTCCGGCGGCGAGAAAAAACGCAATGAAATCCTGCAAATGGCGATATTGGAACCGAAGTTATGCATACTCGATGAAACCGATTCGGGCCTCGACATCGATGCGCTGAAAATCGTTGCCGATGGCGTCAATTCCTTACGTTCGCAGGAGCGCTCGTTCATCATGGTCACGCATTACCAGCGTTTGCTCGATTACATCAAACCGGATTTTGTCCATGTTCTCGCGCATGGGCAAATCATCAAATCCGGCGGGCCGGAGTTGGCCTTGGAACTGGAGGAAAAAGGCTACGGTTGGCTTGAAGACGCACAGGTGGGCGCGTGATGAATAGCGCAGTCCATCCGTATATCTCCGAATATTCCGAGCTCGCATCCGCTTTGCCTGGGCAGTCGTTGCCGTGGTTGCAGCAGTTAAGGCGCGATGCGCTCGATGCGTTTTCGGTAAAAGGCTTCCCGTCGCCGCGTGAAGAAGAATGGCGTTATACGTCTGTTTCTGCGCTTGAAAAAAAACGTTTTGCACCGGCTGTTGCATTGCCGCAGCCGGCCATCGATATCGGCAGTTTGAAGTCTTGGCAATTGAACGATGCCTGGTCCATTGTTTTACTGGACGGCCGTTTTTCCGCCGAATTATCGGTTTTAGACGGTTTGCCGGATAGGGTCAGCGTGATGAGCATCGCCGACGCGTTGGCGAAACAGCCGGAAAAACTGCAAAATTATTTAGGCAAGGCCGTAAGCCATGCCGAGCACGGTTTTATTGCGTTTAATACCGCCTGGTTTAGCGGCGGCGTATGGATAGAGGTTTCCGCCCAACAGGTATTGGATAAGCCGATACAAATCCTGCATTTCGCCACGCAAGCGGAGAGCCTGGTGACGACGCGCA
>Ga0172372_10005061_pt1 | contig 18505 bp, 17 predicted proteins | sample LakKiv5m_2_FD_114544 | JGI IMG/M metagenome (GOLD analysis project Ga0172372, IMG submission 114544) | Freshwater microbial communities from Kabuno Bay, South-Kivu, Congo - kab_092012_9.5m | ecosystem: Environmental > Aquatic > Freshwater > Lake | place: Democratic Republic of the Congo...
GAATTGATAATGATCGATTAGCTCTTTACGCAAAGCAGATTAAAGAAGTTGTTCAGCAAGGATGTCAATTGGCAATTGTTATTGGTGGTGGGAATATCTTTAGAGGAATTCAGGCAGAAAAAGGCGGAATGGATCGTGTTCAAGGTGATTACATGGGAATGCTTGCAACTGTAATTAATTCAATGGCTTTGCAGTCTGCTCTAGAAAGTATCCATGTTCAAACACGCTTACAAAGTGCCATTAAAATGGAGCAAATTTGCGAACCATTTATTCGTCGTAAAGCAGTTAGGCATTTAGAAAAAGGAAGAGTTGTTATTTTTGGCGCTGGTTCTGGAAACCCTTATTTTACAACTGATACAGCTGCAGCACTCAGAGCAATTGAAATTGAGGCAGATGTAATTTTAAAAGGAACCCGAGTGGATGGTATTTATACTGCTGATCCTGAAAAAAACCCAGATGCTAAAAAATACAATGAAATAACCTTCTCAGAAGTTTATGAAAAAGGATTAGAGGTTATGGATATGACTGCTTTTACACTATGTAATGAAAATAAATTGCCTATTATAGTTTTCGATATGAACAAAGAAGGAAATTTAAGTAAAATTGTAAAAGGCGAAAATTTAGGAACATTAGTTAAATTTTAATACCAAATTTATGAGCGAGAAAATTAAAACTATTTTAGATCAAGCTAAACAAGCAATGGAAAAATCCATTGACCACTTAGAAGTTGAACTAGCAAAAATTCGTGCAGGTAAAGCAAATCCATCAATTTTCGATAATGTAATGGTTGATTATTATGGGTCAAAAGTTCCGGTAAATCAGGTAGCAAATATCAACACTCAAGATGCACGTACAATTGTAATTCAACCCTGGGAAAAATCTATGTTAACACCTTTGGAAAAAGCTATTCAGGCAGCAAACCTTGGTTTTAATCCTCAAAACGATGGTATTTTAATTCGTATTGTTGTTCCACCTCTAACTGAAGAGCGTAGAAAAGATTTAGCTAAAAAAGCAAAGAATGAAGCCGAAGAAGCTAAAATTGGTATTAGGAGTGCCCGTAAAGATGCGATGGAGCTTGCAAAAAAACTTACTAAAGATGGTGTTACTGAAGATGAAGTAAAAGGTGCTGAAGAAAAAATCCAACAATTAACAGATTCTTTTGTTGCTAAATGCGATAAGCATTTAGAGATGAAAGAAAAAGAAATTATGACAGTATAGTTTAGTTTTTCAATATTGATTAAAAAAGTCAGTTTCGAAATGAAACTGACTTTTTTGTTTATCATTTTTTTCTCTTAAATAACAACGTTATAATTAATAATTTATGCCTCTAAAATCCTATTTGGATAAACATTTAATTGAAGCCGGTTGCGATGAAGCAGGAAGAGGTTGCCTTGCCGGACCTGTTGTTGCAGCTGCTGTAATTCTACCAAAAAAATACAAAAACAAATTCCTGAACGATTCAAAAAAAATCAACGAAAAACTACGCTATGAATTAAGGGAAGAAATTGAACAAAGTGCTTTGCATTGGGCGTATGCAATAGTAAGTAACACCGAAATTGATACAATTAATATTTTAAACGCTTCTTTTTTAGCGATGCACAGAGCAATTGATCAGCTAAAGCAAATTCCTGAACTATTACTGATTGATGGAAACAGATTTAATAAATACAAAAACATCAATCACCAGTGCATCATAAAAGGCGATGAAAAATACCTAAGCATTGCAGCTGCATCCATTTTGGCTAAAACATACAGAGATGATTTAATGTTGAAACTGCACGAAGAATATTCTTATTATAAGTGGAATACCAATAAAGGTTATCCAACCATCGAACATCGTGAAGCAATTAAAAATCATGGCACAACGCCTTATCACAGGTTGAGTTTTACTTTATTAATTGATCAGTTAGCTTTCGATTTTTAACAACTTAATTTTCAAAACTCTTTCATGTATATTAAAGTGGGATTATTTCATTTACTACTTTTAGTTTATGAATCAACAAGAACGCAATGAAATTATTCTAAAAAAATATATTCCTGAAACTGCTGTTTCACAAATTGCAAATTGGATTGTTGATTACGATTTTAAACTGAAAATAAAAAAAGAACGTTCAACTAAGTTAGGAGATTATCGCTCTCCAATAAGTGGAAGTAATCATCAAATTACAATAAATTACAACTTAAATAAATATGCATTTCTAATTACACTTGTCCACGAAATTGCACATTTAACCACATTTAATAAATATAAAAATTCAGTTTTACCACACGGCACCGAATGGAAGCAAGAGTTTAAAACGTTAATGCAACCGTTTTTAAATTCTGATATTTTTCCGGTTGAGTTACTTTATGCATTAAATAAGTATTTGCAAAATCCCGCAGCTTCAAGTTGCAGTGATAAAAACTTGTATCGCGCATTAAAATTATATGATGAAAAATCCGACGCAGGAATTTTTATTGAAAAAGTACCTCTAAAAACTGTTTTTCATTATGATGGAAAACTTTTCGAAAAAGGAGAACGAATTAGAACAAGGTATCAGTGTAAGGAACTAAAAAGCGGAAAAACGTATTTGTTTCATGCTCTTGCAGAAGTTCAGTTGTTCGAAGAGCAATGGAAAAATACTTCAAATTTAGTGTAAGATGGTATTTTCAAGTTTAACATTTCTGTTTTTCTTTTTGCCACTTACATTGTTTTTTCATTACATCACCAAAAATAATTTATTCCGTAATTTATCACTAACTATTTTTTCACTCATCTTCTATGCTTGGGGCGAACCGCTTTGGGTATTTTTATTATTGTTCAGTGCAATCTTTGATTATGGAAATGGATTATTGATTGCACACTATTTATCAAAAAGCAAACTAAAAGCAAAATGGATACTCGCACTTTCAATCATTGGAAATGTTGGAATATTGATAGCATTTAAGTATGGCGGATTTATTTATGATAACATTAATTATTTCATAACACTTCCGTTTGAACGTCCTACAAACACATTGCCAATAGGGATTTCTTTCTACACCTTTCAAACTTTGTCTTACACTATTGATGTGTATCGCGGTGAAGTGAAAGCACAAAAAAACATTGTCAATTTTTTAATGTTTGTTAGTTTGTTTCATCAGTTGGTTGCCGGACCAATTGTTCGTTACCAAACCATTGAAGCAGAAATGGAAAACCGCAAGTTCAACTGGGCAGATATTAGCAGTGGTGTTGGTCGGTTTTGTTTTGGTTTATTTAAAAAAGTAATAATTGCCAACACAGCAGGAGAATTGGTAAATAAATATTTAGAAAACGGTTTTAACGATTTATCCTCACCCGAAGCATGGTTTGGAATTATTTTATTTTCAATTCAAATTTATTTCGATTTTTCAGGTTATTCAGATATGGCAATTGGTTTAGGAAGAATGTTTGGTTTTCATTACGATGAAAATTTCAAGCATCCTTACGCTGCAATTTCAGTTGGTGATTTTTACAAAAGATGGCACATTTCATTAGGTAAATTTTTCAGAGATTATGTTTACATCCCTCTAGGCGGAAACCGAAAAATGCAATTAAGAAACATCATGGTTGTATGGTTACTCACCGGATTATGGCATGGCGCAAGCTGGAATTTTGTGCTTTGGGGATTTTATTTTGGATGCTTTATGATTATGGAAAAGTTACTGGAAAATGTGCTAAAAAAAACACCTCGAATCATAAGACATTGTTACACATTATTCTTAATCATCCTCAGCAGATCTATTTTTTATTTTGTTGATTTTTCTAAACTCAAACAATTTATTGTTAAACTTTTTTATAATCCATTGCCAGTTAAAGATGCCTTTTACACTGACATTTACAGTCATGTTTTTTGGTTTGTTTTAGTTATTTTTTTATGTATTCCATGGGATGAGATAATTAAGCCAGAACATTATTTAAGAAAGAAAACAGAATTAGTTTATGCTTATGCGCAACCAGTTGTAAACGCTCTATTATTGATTCTATGCATTACATTCCTCATTGATTCTACGTACAACCCATTTATTTATTTTAGATTTTGAGAAAAGTAGCTATCATAAATTGCATATTGTTTTCACTGATACTTTTCGGTTACGGAATGTCTTATATTATCATACCATCAAAACAAATTTCTGAAAATGAAAAAAGAAAACTTACGCAATTTCCTGCTTGGAGTTTTGATTCCTATTTAAAAGGAATTTGGATAGATTCGGTAGATAAATTTGTGAACGATCAGGCACCATTTAGGTTACAATCTGTAGCGTTTGCTTCTACACTTAATTATTACAAGGGTTTTCACTTTCCTGAAAAAGAAAAAATTGTTAGTGTTAAAAAGCCAAATAAACTTCAACCAAAAAATAATTCAGCAAACGATACTACAAGCGCTGTTAGAAGGTACCTGGATGATTTTACAGAAACAGCAGCATCAAGTAATTTTTTAATTATTAATGGAAGTGTCTTCACATTAAATTCAGGTGTTCCAAGTATGTCTAAATATTTTGCTGATATGTTGAATAAATATGCGAGAGAATTAAAAAATGAAACCCGTGTTTTCTCTTGTGTTCCACCTTTGTCTTCAGCATTTATTCCGGTAAAAAAATACGAGTTTTACAATAAAAAAAATCAAGAAACATTGTTGGCAATTCGAGCAGGTTTAAGTGATGGTTCTATTTTTTGCGATGTATTGGGTGAACTAAATAAACATACTGATAAAAAATTATTTTTTAGCACCGATCATCACTGGACAGCTTATGGTGCTTATTATGCGTATATTGCTTTTTGCAAACAGGCAGGTTTTGAACCTGTTCCACTTGAGAGTATGACAAAAAAAACAAAGTATAATTTTTTAGGAACCCTATATGAACTTACGCGTGACAAATCAGTAGAGAAAAATCCGGACACCTTGGATTACTTTATTCCAAAAGTGGAAACTTATGCAGTGACTTATAAAGAAGGTGATTTATCCTATCCATATAAAACAGATGTGTTTTGCGAGCGTTGTTATGGCGGTTACAGTTATTCTACTTTTTTATGTGGAGATTTGGCTTTAATTAAAATTAAAACAAACGTAAAAAACGGAAAGAAAGCAATGGTTATAAAAAATTCAATGGGCAATGCTTTTTCCGTTTTTTTAATTAGTCATTACGAGGAATTGTACATAATTGATTACCGTTATTCCGAGCACAATCTTTTAAATTTAATTCGTGATAATCAAATTAATGATTTAATTTTTGCGCCAAGTTTGTATGCGGCAAATGCATACGGAACCATTCAACGAATGTATAATTTAGGTTTTAATAATGGCCTGGTTAGGCAAGCATCGTTAAAAGCCAGATTGGAAAAAGATAGTATTTTTAAAAACGCCCAAAACTATAAAGACAGTTTAGAACTTATCGATAAAAAATTATTTCCTGATGAATAAAATAAATTCAACTAAAATCTTTTTTCTATTCATCCTATTTTCAATTTTTGTTAAGGCGCAAGATAGTTTGTATGATAAATTAAAAATTGATACAACATATTGTAATCTTAATTTTTATTCCAATAAAACTGCAAAGCAGTTACAAGAATTATTTAAATCAACACAACAAGAAAAATTAGTTATTTTTCATTATGGTGGTAGCCACATACAAGCAGAAATGCCTACAAGCGTAGCTCGTGAAAATTTAACGCAGTTATTTGGTGATGGAGGAAGAGGAATGATTTTTCCTTATAATGTTGCTAATACTTATTCTTCAGTGAATTATTCTATCAAACATACAGGTAAATGGAAATACGGAAAAAGCTTTCAATTTCCTGCGCCAATTCCATTGGGGGTTTGCGGAATGGCTGTTCAAACAAAAGACACCTTAGCGCAAATTAATTTTAATTTTAAAAATGAAATCATTAGAAATGATTATGAACTTAAATTGTTGATGAATGTAGATTCATTATCGCCAACATTAAAATTGAAAGTTGACACAACCTCTTTTTTAATTGATGAAAAAAGTATAAAGAAAAATCTTGGTAAAGATTTTATTTCAGTTAATTATTCTGGTGCAATAAATGAAATAAGCATAGAATTAATAGAACATGACACCTCTTTTCAATTTAGTTTTTACGGAATTGATATTGAAACACAAAAACAAACAGGTGTTGTTTATCATTCATTAGGTGTTGGTGCGGCGCCCTTTCGTTCGGTTTTAAATATTGAACATTTAGAAAAGCATGTTGCAATTTTAAAACCTGACTTAGTAATACTCGATTTTGGCACCAACGATATTTTATTTAAAAATGCCATTGATGAAAAATTAAGCGATCAAATTGAAAAAAGTATTAATTGTTTTCTTGCTATCAATCCTGAAATTTTAATAGTGCTTACATCTACTCAAGATTTATTTTACAAAAAGAAATTCATCACTGCCGGTATTTCATTCCGAAATTTAATTGATTCTCTTGCCAAAAAGAACGATTGTTTATTTTGGAATTGGTATGATTTATCGGGTGGTTACGGCACGATTAAAACCTGGAATGAATTGGGTTACGCTAGAAAAGACGGAATACATTTAACACATGATGGATACAAAATTAAAGGCAAATTACTTTTTCAATCCATGATGAATACACTCCAATTAATTAAAAATAATCCTACACAAACTACTAATCATTCCGGACTAAAAAACTATGATGTTAGTAAAATAAAAACTGTTAGCAACGAAAAATATCATCGTGTACAATTGGGCGAAACATTAACTCAAATAGCAAAAAAATATTCGATTACAACAAAAAGTCTAAAAGAAATGAATCAGTTAAAATCGGATACCATTATGCCGGGTGAGGCACTTTTAATACACAAGTAATTTTATCTGCCCTCTTTTTTCCATTTTCTGTATCGCTCCATAATTGGTGCATACAAATCGTAGCCATCGTTCATAATGATAAACTGGTCAGAAATATTGTAACAAAATCTTCTAAATTTTTCGAAGTCAACGGTTTCATCTCCTGTTAATCTTCTTAAAATTTCAGCATTAAATTTCTTTTCTACCAATTCATCAATAAGCATTTGTTCATATAATGCAGCTAGTTTACGATTGGCTTTTCCTTTATGGCTAAACGCGTCATAAATAGCTGTAATTGGGCTTTCAAAAGAGTTAACTCCACTCACTCGCGGACGGTTAATTACCCTGTTCATGTATTCTCGTTCGTATGGCTTAATTTTAAAATCATAAACATCATAACTTTTAAGTAGGAAAATATTTTTTAATAAATAAACAGTTAAAAATGTTTTTGTACTATCGTTTAAATTCCGAATATTTTTTACAGCTATACTGCGCTTTAAATATCCTAAGTAAGAAAACGTAATACTGTCTTTATCATTTGCGACAATAGTAAATTTACCATCGTAATTACTTAATGCACCGTTTCCGGTTTTTGTATTAATTACATATGCAAAAGGTATTGGGTTTATGCTGTCCTCCTCTAATAAAATTCCTTGAATAACATAGCTACGTTGAGCAAAGCCAATTACGGCTATAAAAAATAAAAAAAGTAAGAATTTGGTTTTTCTTAACATGCCTCAAAAATAAGCGAATAAAACTTTTAAACAGTTGTTTGAAAAAAATACTTCCATTCGTATTTTAAATTATTAACAAACCCACATAAAACATTAAATTTACCTTTCGGAAAATGGAAAATTATATTGTATCGGCTCGTAAGTATCGCCCTCAAACGTTTAGGACAGTTGTTGGGCAACAACATATTACCAATACATTAAAAAATGCCATTACTAGCAATCATTTAGCACAAGCATTTTTGTTTTGTGGTCCACGTGGAGTTGGTAAAACAACTTGCGCTAGAATTTTAGCTAAAACAATAAATTGTTTTGCTATTACTTCCGAAGGAGAAGCTTGTGATACCTGTGAATCATGCGTTTCTTTTAATGCAAATGCTTCATTAAATATTCATGAGTTAGATGCGGCAAGTAATAATAGTGTTGATGAAATAAGATTAATTGTAGAGCAGGTAAGATTTGCTCCGCAATTAGGAACACATAAAGTGTATATTATTGACGAGGTTCACATGCTCTCCAATAGTGCTTTTAATGCTTTCCTGAAAACATTGGAGGAACCACCTAAACATGCAGTTTTTATTTTAGCTACCACAGAAAAGCATAAAGTATTACCAACTATTCTTTCACGCTGTCAGGTTTTTGATTTTAACCGTATTAAAAACGAAGACATTGCAAATCATTTAGCTCATATTGCTTCCACCGAAGGAGTAAGCGCAGAACCCGAAGCTCTTCGTGTTATTGCCCAAAAAGCTGATGGAGGTTTGCGTGATGCCTGCAGTATTTTTGATCAGATGGTAAGTTTTTCAGGAAGCAACATTACCTATAAAGTTGTTGCTGAAAACTTACACATACTTGATTATGATTATTATTTTAAAATAACCGATGCTTTAAATCAAAATAGATTGTCAGATGTGTTGTTGATTTTTGATGAGATACTTAAAAACGGTTTTGATGGACATCATTTTATTGTTGGGCTAGGGGAGCACATAAGAAATGTATTGGTTTGTAAAGATCCTGCAACTGTTCAGTTATTAGAAACCAGCCAAAACATAAAAGATACTTATTTGCAACAAGCACAACATTGTTCAAATGGTTTTTTACTTAAAGCACTTGGAATAATAGGAAGATTAGATGTCAATTATAGAATTGCCAAAAATCAACGGCTAGCCGTTGAACTTGCTTTAATGCAAATCAGCTACTTAAATAATGCTGCATCACTAGATGCAGAAAAAAAAAAGATGAGTTAGTACCTTCGTCTGATTCAATTACCAATAATCAGGTTGTATCATCTCCAGCTCCTAATTATTCTTCTAATACAACTACAAATAAACCAGTAACTTCATTTAAAGATTTAGATATTAAATCCGGATTTCGTTTAAATCAAATAAACAGAAATAGTGTACCAGCTGCCAACGAAAACGAAGTAAAAACTGAAGGTATAGAAGAAAATGCTATTGTTAATTCACCTTTTACAAGTGCTGATCTTTTTACTGCCTTAAAAAAATACACGAGCATTAAACAAGAAAATAAGGAATTTCAATTAGTAGCCATGTTGGCTGAACAGTTTTTAAAATATGAAAATCAAAAGCTAACGGTATTGCTAACCAATGATGCGCAACATCATTTGTTCGACGAAATAAAACAAGATTTTTTAGATTTTATTCGTAAAGAACTAAAAAATAATTTGATTTCTATTGAGGTGGCAGAATTGGAAGATAACAAACAGAAAAAAGCGCTAACTCCTTCTGAAAAATTTAATTTAATGGCTCAAAAAAACCCATTATTGAATGAGTTGAGAACTCGTTTGGATTTAGATCCTACCTTTAACTAAAATGTGAAACATCATTGAGTTTTATCGCTCAAAAATTTGATTTCAAAATAAATACTTCTTTCATTTATGATTTCAAAAGCAGTAAAATAAATCATGGCAGAAAAAGACATTACCAAATTAAACCCTAAAGAAAACATCATCATCAAAGGTGCGCGCATGCACAATTTGAAAAACATGGATGTTGCCATTCCACGTAATAAACTGGTTGTAATTACCGGTTTATCTGGCTCAGGTAAATCTTCTCTTGCTTTTGACACATTATATGCAGAAGGTCAGCGCAGATATGTGGAAAGTTTATCTGCATACGCACGTCAGTTTTTAGGAAGATTAGATAAACCTTTGGTAGATTATATCAAAGGAATTTCTCCTGCAATTGCCATTGAACAAAAAGTAATTTCACGTAATCCTCGTTCAACTGTTGGAACTGTTACAGAAATTTACGATTACCTCAAATTGCTTTTTGCACGTGTGGGTAAAACGTATTCGCCTGTTTCAGGTAATATAGTAAAGCGACACACTGTTACAGATGTTGTAAATTTTGCATCTGCATTGCTTGATGAAACGATTGTGCTAGTTGTTGCGCCTCTGCTTTTTCCAAACGATAGAAAGCCGGAGCAACAACTTGAATTGCTTTCACAGCAAGGTTTTTCAAGACTTTGGATTGATGAGCAGATTTGTAAAATAAATGATGTTAAGTCTGACAACATACTTTTAAAAAAGAAAGCATATTTATTAATCGACAGAATCATCATTGATTCTTCATCGGATGAATTGCAAAACCGATTGGCAGATTCTGTTCAAACTGCTTTTTATGAAGGCAAAGGAACATGCAATGTTTATAATCAAACAACACAGGAAATTCATGTTTTCTCTAATTTGTTCGAATTAGATGGAATGGAATTTCAGGAGCCTGACATTAATTTTTTCACATTCAATAATCCTGTTGGTGCCTGCAAAACATGCGAAGGTTTTGGTAGTATCATTGGTATTGATCCTGATTTGGTAATACCAAATAAAAGTCTTTCGGTTTACGAAAACGCAATAGTTTGTTGGAACGGTGAAACCATGAGCTGGTGGAAAAATCAATTATTAAAGAGTGCGCATAAATTTAATTTTCCTGTTCACAAACCTATCATTGAATTATCAAAATCCGATTATAAGTTACTTTGGACAGGCAATCAATATTTTGAAGGCATCAATGCGTTTTTTGAAAACCTTCAACGCGAAAGTTATAAAATTCAATATCGTGTAATGCTTGCACGATACAGAGGAAAAACCACTTGCCCGGATTGTCAGGGAACACGATTAAGAAAAGATGCGGGCTATGTAAAAGTTGGTGGTAAAAATATTACCGAACTTGTATTACTGCCTGTTTCAGAATCGCTTGAATTTTTCAAACAATTAAAATTAAACGATCACGAAAAACAAATTGCTAAACGCTTACTGATTGAAATCACTAACCGGCTTCAATACCTTTTTGATGTTGGACTGAGTTACCTCACTTTAAATCATGTTGCCAATACATTAAGTGGTGGCGAATCGCAACGTATAAATTTAGCTACTTCATTAGGAAGCAGTTTGGTGGGTAGTATGTATATTTTGGATGAACCAAGTATTGGTTTACATTCACGCGACACTGAACGATTGATAAATGTATTGCGTTCATTGCAAAAGCAAGGCAATACGGTTATTGTGGTAGAACACGATGAAGAAATTATGCGATCTGCAGATGAACTTATTGATATTGGTCCTGAAGCCGGAAGCCATGGTGGTGAGTTAGTTTTTCAGGGAGATCATAATCATTTGTTACGTAACGGAAAAAGTTTAACTGCAAAGTATTTGAATAATGAGTTGCAAATTGAAGTCCCTTTCAACAGAAGAAAATGGAATCATTTCATTGAACTAAAAAACTGTAATGAAAATAATTTAAAAAACATCAGTGTTAAGTTTCCACTGAATGTACTTTGTTCGGTTACAGGTGTGAGTGGCTCAGGAAAATCAACCTTAGTTAAAAAAGGCTTGTTGCCAACTTTGCAAAAATATTTAGATGGTTATTTTGATCGCATCTCACACACACATGTATTGGCAGGAAGTTTAAAGCAATTGTCTGCTATAGAATATGTAGATCAAAATCCTATTGGTAAATCATCGCGTTCCAATCCGGTAACTTATTTGAAAGCTTATGATGAAATTCGTAATTTATATGCAGAGCAAAACCTCTCTAAATTGAGAGGGTACAAGCCATCGCATTTTTCTTTTAATGTAGATGGTGGAAGATGTGAAGTGTGCGAAGGCGAAGGTAGTATTACCGTGGAAATGCAATTCATGGCTGATGTGCAATTGCCCTGCGATTCTTGCAAAGGAAAACGTTTTAAAGCAGAAACACTTGAGGTCAATTTTCATAACAAAAGCATTACCGATATTTTAGAAATGACGATTGATGATGCGCTTGAATTTTTTCTTTCACATAACGAAAACCGTATGTGTAAAAAAATTGCTGATAAACTGCAACCATTACAAGAAGTGGGTTTGGGCTATGTGCAATTGGGACAATCATCCAGTACATTAAGTGGCGGTGAAGCTCAACGAATAAAATTGGCTTCTTTTCTATCCATCGCAAAAACATCCTTTCAGCCAACCTTGTTTGTGTTTGATGAACCAACAACCGGCTTGCACTTTCACGACATTAAAAAACTATTGAAATCCTTCGACGCACTCATTGAAAAAGGGCATTCTATTTTAGTCATAGAACATAATTTAGATGTGGTAAAATGTGCAGACTGGATCATTGATTTAGGTCCCGAGGCGGGAGATGTTGGAGGAAATATAGTTTTCGAAGGCACACCTGAAGATTTGGTAAAATGTAAGGCATCAATTACAGGAAAATATTTGGAAAAAAAATTGAATGGCTTTTAATTCTAGATTTGTAAGACATTTACATCAAATTTTTAAATTAAATTTAAAGTTTTACAAATGATTAAGATTTTCCTTTTATTTCTGAAAATATTATTTGGAGAATACAATAGTCATATATTATCAGATTCAAATAAATAATTAAATAAAAATTACGATATAATGAATGAACAACAATCCATAATAGAAAATGCCTGGGTTAATAGAAGTTTACTTAACGAAAAAAATACTCAGGATTGCATACACTATATAATTGAAGAAATTGATAAAGGAAGATTGCGAATTGCTGAGCCATTACAAGAGGGTAATTGGAAAGTAAACGAATGGTTAAAAAAAGCCGTGATTTTATATTTCCCAATTCAAAAAATGGAAACAATAGAACTAACACCATTTGAGTTTCATGATAAAATGAAATTAAAAATTAATTATGAAAAATTGGGTGTTCGAGTTGTACCAGGAGCAATCGCTCGTTACGGTGCATATATTGCCAGTGGTGTTATTATGATGCCTGGTTTTGTAAACATTGGTGCTTATGTAGATTCTGGCACTATGGTAGATACTTGGGCAACAGTTGGTAGCTGTGCACAAATTGGTAAAAACGTACATTTAAGTGGTGGTGTTGGTATAGGTGGCGTTTTAGAGCCTGTACAATCTGCGCCTGTAATAATAGAAGATAATTGTTTTATAGGATCCAGAAGTATTGTAGTTGAAGGGGTTCACGTTGAAAAAGAAGCTGTTCTTGGCGCAAATGTAGTACTTACAAAATCAACTAAAATAATTGATGTTACCGGTAAAGAGCCAATTGAATACAAAGGAAAAGTGCCTGCTCGAAGTGTTGTTATTCCTGGCTCATATACAAAAGAATTTAACTCAGGAAATTATCATGTGCCTTGTGCATTAATTATTGGTAAACGAAAAGAAAGTACCGATCTAAAAACTTCTTTAAACGATGCCTTAAGAGAACATCAAGTTGCAGTTTAGTTAATTGTAAGCATTAAATTACCATCTCAGGTACTTCGCCTTCAATAATTAATTTACCCGCTGTTGCTTTTTTAATTTCTTCCACGCTTACTCCAGGAGCTCTTTCCAATAATTTGAATCCTCCTTCAGGTAATACTTCTAATACTGCTAACTCTGTTACTATTTTTTTAACGCATTTTATACCAGTTAAAGGCAATTCGCATTTTGGCAATAATTTAGATTCGCCTGCTTTGTTTACATGTTGCATAGCAACAATAATATTTTTTGCGGAAGCTACTAAATCCATAGCTCCACCCATTCCTTTAACCATTTTTCCAGGAATTTTCCAGTTGGCAATATCGCCTGATTCACTAACTTCCATTGCTCCTAAAATAGTTAAGTCCACTTTTTGAGCGCGAATCATTCCAAAACTCATGGCTGAGTCAAATATAGAAGCGCCATCTAACAAAGTAACTGTTTGTTTACCTGCATTTATTAAATCTGCATCTTCTTCGCCTTCAAAAGGAAAATGACCCATGCCAAGAATTCCATTTTCTGATTGAAGTTCTACATTTATTCCTTCAGGAATAAAGTTAGCCACTAAAGTTGGAATGCCAATTCCAAGATTAACATACATACCATCTTTAACTTCTTTTGCAATTCGTTTCGCTATGCCGTTTTTATCTAACATGTCTTGATTTATTAAATGAAATTTAATGAAAATTATTTTTTTCTAACTGTGCGTTGCTCAATTCGTTTTTCGTAGTTATTACCTTGAAAAATACGATGCACGTATATTCCCGGAGTATGAATTTGATCGGGTTGTAATTGCCCGGCAGGTACTAATTCTTCCACTTCAGCAATGGTGATTTTTCCTCCCATCGACATAGGTTGATTAAAATTACGAGCTGTTGATTTAAAAATTAAATTTCCTGCTGTATCACCTTTCCATGCTTTAACAATGGCAAAATCTGCTTCAAACGCTTCTTCCATTAAATAATCACGTCCTTTCCAATTAATAATTTGTTTGCCATTTGCTACTTCGGTACCCACACCTGCAGGAGTTGGAAAAAACGGAATACCATATCCGGCCATTAAACAACGTGTTGCTAATGTGCCTTGCGGAATTAAATCAACTTCCAATTCACCGCTCAGCATTTGGCGTTCAAATTCTGCATTCTCACCCACATAAGAGGAAATCATTTTTTTAATTTGCTTTGTTTGAAGCAATAATCCAAGACCAAAATCATCCACACCGGCATTATTACTAATGCAAGTTAAATTTTTCGTTCCTTTTTTAATAAGAGCGGTAATGCTATTTTCAGGAATACCACATAATCCAAAACCACCCATCATAATGGTCATTCCATCTTCAATTCCTTTTAAAGCTTCATCTGCATTGGCAACAACTTTATTAATCATAATAGTTTAAAATTTAAATTTTAAAATTCGTAGACAAAAGTAATTAATATCTTTATTTATTTGGAATTAACAGATCTTCAATTTGCGATAAAATCAATTAAAATTATTTCGAAATAAGAATAACTTACTTCAATAGTTTTAAATGGTAATTAAAAAGTCCATCAATTGGTTCTTTTAAAGTTGTACCTAATTTAATATTTCTTCTTTTAGCAGCCTCGTGCAATTGCTTAGTAAAATGAAATGCTACGGATCCCACAAATGAAACAGGATACTTAGAGAAATCAGTATAAATCTCCACCTGATGTTTGAAGAACTTCTCAAAACATGAAACTACCAGTTCATTAATTTCATTATTGTTTAAAAAGTTTCCTGCAATTTTAGAGTAAGAAGCTAAATAGCGATTAGGTAAAGGTTTTTGATAAACATTGTTTAAAATTGTTTCTCGATCAATACCTGTTTTCTCTAATTCTTTTTTTAAAGAATCTGAGTATTGATTGTTTGCATAAGCTTGAATGAGTTCTTTTCCAATGTGTGCACCGCTTCCAAAATCACCAAACTGATAACCCCAAGAAGGTATATTTTCAGCAATAATTCCATTAAGATATAGACAAGAATTTGATCCGGTTCCTAATATACATGCTATTCCGCTTTCATTTCCTAATAGCGCTCTGGCTGAAGCTAACAGATCATGTTCAACATTAACTTCCCATTTTTCAAATCCTGATTTTAATCCTGAACTAACAATGTTTGTTTTTTCAGAGTTGGAGCAGCCTGCACCGTAAAAATGTAAAATATCTAAAGCACCAATTAATGAATCATTTAATTGAGGGAATAGCTGATTTTTTACAATATTTGAAATGTCCTGCGCAGATTGAAAATACGGATTAATGCCATCAGTATTAAAATCAAAAAATTCATACCCATTATTCGAAATTCTCCAGGTTGTTTTTGTACTGCCACTATCTGCTATTATCATGTGAAAATTACTAAGTTTGTCGTCCATAAAATTAAACTTTTTATTGTAATGAAGATTTTAATGGTGTGTTTAGGTAACATTTGTCGCTCCCCGGTTGCGGAGGGTGTGCTAAGACATCTATCATCAAAAAAAAATATTTCATTAGAAATTGATTCTGCCGGAACAGCAGGTTATCATATTGGTGAACATCCCGATAAACGATCCATACAAAATGCTCGAAAAAATGGTGTTGATATCAGTAAGCTAAAAGCCAGAAAGTTTTCTAAATCTGATTTTGATGAATTTGATCGGATTTTTGTTATGGATGAGAGCAATTACAAAAATGTAATTTCAATTTCAAATGAAAAACATCATCACCAAAAGGTAGATTTTTTATTGAATCAATTATTTCCAAATCAAAATTTACCGGTTCCAGATCCCTACTACGGAAATGAAAAAGATTTTGAAGAGGTTTTTCAATTGATTTATAAAGCATGTGATAAATTAACCGACGATTTGATTATTAATAAAAAATGACTCACAACGAATTAATACAACAAATACGAACCAAAAAAACATTTTTGTGCATTGGTTTGGATCCTGATTTAAAAAAAATACCAGAACACCTTTTGCAAACTGAAGATCCTATTTTTGAATTCAACAAAGCTATTATTGATGCAACACACTCGCATTGCGTGGCATACAAGCCAAACACTGCATTTTATGAAGCATACGGAATTAAGGGTTGGATTAGTTTGGAAAAAACAATTCAGTATTTAAATATAAATTATCCCAATCATTTCACCATTGCCGATGCAAAGCGTGGAGATATTGGCAACACAAGTGCCATGTATGCAAAAGCATTTTTAGAAACCTTAAATTTTGATTCAATTACAGTTGCACCTTACATGGGAAGTGATTCGGTGAAACCTTTTTTAAGTTTGCCTAATAAATGGGTGATTGTATTGGGTTTAACATCAAATGAAGGAGCATTCGATTTTCAATTTCTGAATACAGGAAATAAAAAATTGTTTGAAGAAGTAATTTCAACTTCTGCTACTTGGGGAAATGAAAATAACATGATGTATGTTGTTGGTGCAACAAAAGCAGAATCACTAAAAGAAATCAGAAAAATAATTCCTAATCATTTTTTATTAGTTCCCGGAGTTGGTGCACAAGGTGGCAGTTTAGAAGAGGTTTGTGAATATGGCATGAATGAAAATATAGGATTACTTATTAATTCTTCGCGAGGAATAATTTATGCATCATCAAAAGATGATTTTGCTCAGGTTTCTCAATTAGAAGCATCTAAAATTCACGAATCCATGAAAAAATATTGCTGAACTTTGTGAAGTTTTTAATGTTTTTTCTAAATTTGTTTTATGAGTTCAGTGTTAACTAAAGAAACAACAGCGCAACACATGGCGCAATGGTAAAATAAATCATCCTAAATTAACTTTCAGTCTGATTTAAAAAGAATATTAACCATTAAAAAATTTAAAAATGAATACAAAAGACGTAGCACCAACTTTAGAAAAAATTTACCAAGACGCTGGAGATTTTCTGCCATTAAATGGAACAGATTATGTTGAATTTTATGTAGGAAATGCAAAGCAAGCAGCTCACTATTACAAAACTGCTTTTGGATTTCAATCTCTTGCTTACAAAGGATTGGAAACGGGATGCAGAGATTATGCATCTTATGTTTTAAAACAAGATAAAATAAGAATAGTATTAACAACACCACTTAATTCATCTTCTCCAATTAATCAGCATTTGGCGAAACATGGCGATGGTGTAAAAGTAATTGCTCTTTGGGTGGATGATGCCACAAAATCGTTCGAAGAAACGGTAAAACGTGGAGCAAAACCTTTTATGGAACCAACCCGTGAAGAAGATGAAAATGGTTACGTTATTCGTTCAGGAATTTACACTTACGGTGAAACTGTGCACATGTTTGTTGAACGTAAAAATTATAACGGTACATTTTTGCCAGGTTACGCAGATTGGAAATCAGAATACAACCCGGCACCAACTGGTTTAAAATACATTGATCACATGGTTGGAAATGTAGGTTGGAATGAAATGAATACTTGGGTTGATTGGTATTCAAAAGTTATGGGATTCATTAACCTCTTAACTTTTGATGATAAACAAATTCATACTGAATATTCTGCTTTGATGAGTAAAGTGATGGCAAATGGAAACGGAAGAATTAAATTCCCAATTAATGAACCTGCAGAAGGAAAGAAAAAATCACAGATTGAAGAATACATTGAGTTCTACGAAGGTTCAGGTGTTCAGCACATCGCTGTTGCAACAGACGATATTTTAACTACTGTTCAGCAATTAAGCTCAAGAGGTGTTGAATTTTTATCTGCTCCACCAAAAGCGTATTACGATGACGTAAAAGTTCGTATTCCGGGTGTGAAAGAAGATATTGATACACTTGCAAAACACGGAATTTTGATCGACTGCGATGAAGACGGATACTTACTGCAAATTTTTACCAAACCAGTTGAAGACCGTCCTACATTATTCTTCGAAATCATTCAACGCGAAGGAGCGAAAGGATTTGGCGCAGGAAATTTCAAAGCATTATTCGAATCTATTGAAAGAGAACAAGCATTAAGAGGAACACTTTAATTTTTAAAAATCAATTCATAATTACATGAAAAAAATAATCATGACACCAAATTCACCGGCTCCAATCGGACCTTATAATCAGGCAGTATTGGCAGGTGACACCTTGTATGTTTCCGGAACTATTGCTTTGGATTTACAAACCAATAAGTTGATGAAACTTTCCATTAAAGACGAAACCAAACAAGTAATGGAATACCTTGGTGAAATTTTAAAAGAAGCCGGAATGACTTA
>Ga0172372_10005062_pt1 | contig 18504 bp, 23 predicted proteins | sample LakKiv5m_2_FD_114544 | JGI IMG/M metagenome (GOLD analysis project Ga0172372, IMG submission 114544) | Freshwater microbial communities from Kabuno Bay, South-Kivu, Congo - kab_092012_9.5m | ecosystem: Environmental > Aquatic > Freshwater > Lake | place: Democratic Republic of the Congo...
GAACCAGGCACCCAGCTCACCATGCGCACCTTCCACACCGGTGGGGTGTCCACGGCCGAGACCGGGGTGGTGCGCTCCCAGGTCGATGGAATCGTCGAATTCGGAGCCAAGGCCCGGGTTCGCTCTTACCGCACCCCCCACGGCGTCGAGGCGCAGATCGCCGAGACCGACTTCAGCCTGACCCTCAAGCCCAGCGGCAAGGGCAAGCCTCAGAAGCTCGACATCACCAACGGTTCGATCCTCTTCGTCAACGATGGCGACAGCGTCGCCAACGACATCATCCTGGCCCAGATCTCCTCGGGAGCTGCGGTCAAAAAGAGCGTCGAGAAAGCGACCAAGGATGTGATCTGTGACCTGGCCGGCCAGGTCCGCTATGAGGACGCCATTCAGCCCAAGGAGGTCACCGACCGTCAGGGCAACATCACCCTCAAGGCCCAGCGCCTGGGCCGTCTGTGGGTGTTCAGCGGCGACGTATACAACCTGCCGCCCAATGCCCTGCCGGTGGTCAAGGGCAACAAGGCGGTCAAGACCGGTGAAGTCCTGGCTGAGAGTCGTCTGGTGAGTGAGTACGGCGGCGCCGTACGCCTGCGCGAATCGGCCGGTGACTCCCGCGAGGTCCAGATCGTCACCGCCAGCCTCACCCTTAAGGACTGCAAGCTGGTCGGTGAATCGACCCATTCGGGCGAGATCTGGCACCTTGAGGGCAAGGACAACATCCGCTACCGCCTCAACACCGCTCCCGGCAGCAAGATCGGCACCGGTGAGGTGATCGCCGAGCTGGCCGATGACCGCTTCCGGACCCAGACCGGTGGCACCGTGCGCTTTGCGCCAGGCCTCTCGATCAGGAAGGCCCGCAGCGCCAAGAACGGCTACGAGGTCAGCAAGGGCGGCACGCTGCTGTGGATTCCCCAGGAAACCCACGAGATCAACAAGGACATTTCCCTGTTGATGATCGAAGACGGCCAGTGGATCGAAGCCGGCACCGAAGTCGTGAAGGACATCTTCAGTCAGACCGCCGGCATCGTCACGGTCACCCAGAAGAACGACATTCTGCGCGAGATCATCGTTCGCTCCGGCCAGCTCCACCTGGTCTCGGACAGCAAGACCCTGGCCAAGTACGCCGACGGCAAGATGGTCAACCCCGGTGAGGAGATCGCCAAAGGCCTCAAGGCCGAGGCGATGGTCTTCGTTGAGGCCGTCGACACACCCGAGGGCGGAGCCCTGCTGCTGCGTCCGGTCGAGGAATACACCATTCCCGACAGCGCACACCTGCCCGAACTGGGCACCGTGAAGCAGAGCGGTGGGCCGAGCCTGGGACTCAAGGCGACCCAGAGGCTGGCCTTCAAGGACGGTGAGCTGATCAAGAGCGTCGAGGGTGTCGAGCTGCTGCGCACCCAGCTGATTCTGGAAACCTTCGACACCACCCCCCAGATGACGGTGGACGTGGAGGCTGTCTTCGACAAGCGTGCCAAGACGATCGAGCGTCTGCAGCTGGTGATCCTCGAGACCCTGCTGGTGCGCCGCGACACCCTCTCGGATGCGAGCCATGGCTCCACCCACACCGAGCTGCAGATCGACGACGGGGATGCGGTCAAGAGCGGCGATGTGATCGCTACCACCCAGATCCTCTGCAAGGAGGATGGCGTGGTGCAGCTGCCCGATCAGGTCGAAGGGGAGCCGATCCGCCGTCTGATCGTCGAGCGCGCCGGTGACACCCGCAGCCTTGATCTGGGTTCTGCCAAACCTGCGATCGGCGTGGGGCAGCGGGTGGTCGACGGCGATCTACTGGCCCAGGGCGTCGAGGCGCCCTGCTGCGGTCAGGTCGAAGCGATTGAGGGCAGCCAGGTCACGATCCGCCTCGGCCGTCCTTACATGGTGTCGCCTGACTCGGTGATGCACGTTCGCGACGGCGAACTGGTGCAGCGCGGTGACGGCCTCGCCCTTCTGGTGTTCGAGCGCCAGAAGACCGGTGACATCGTGCAGGGTCTGCCCCGCATCGAAGAGCTGCTAGAAGCCCGCCGACCGCGTGATTCGGCGGTGCTCTGCCGCAAGAGCGGCGTGGTGCAGATCAAGCAGGGTGAAGACGACGATTCCCTCTCGGTCTCGGTGATCGAGGGCGATGACGTGATCACCGAGTACCCGATCCTGCTGGGTCGCAACGTGATGGTCAGCGATGGCCAGCAGGTCAGCGCTGGTGAGTCTCTCACCGACGGTCCGATCAATCCCCACGAGCTGCTCGAGTGCTACTTCGAGGACCTGCGCGGTCGCCTACCCACGCTCGAAGCGGCCATGGAGGCGATCTCCAAGCTGCAGTTCCGCATGGTGCAGGAAGTGCAGAACGTCTACAAGAGCCAGGGCGTGTCGATCGACGACAAGCACATCGAAGTGATCGTGCGTCAGATGACCAGCAAGGTGCGGGTCGAAGATGCGGGCGACACCACCCTGCTGCCCGGCGAGCTCATGGAGTTGCGTCAGGTCGAGCAGACCAACGCCGCCATGGCGATCACCGGCGGTGCTCCTGCCGAGTTCACCCCGGTGCTGCTGGGTATCACCAAGGCCTCGCTCAACACCGACAGCTTCATCTCGGCGGCCTCCTTCCAGGAGACCACCCGGGTGCTGACCGAGGCGGCGATCGAGGGCAAGAGCGACTGGCTCCGCGGTCTCAAGGAGAACGTGATCATCGGTCGTCTGATTCCGGCGGGGACCGGGTTCAGTGGTTTCGAGGAGGAGCTGCGCGCCGAAGCGGGCCCCCACCCCGACATCCTCGAGGAGGAGAATGCGGGCTACCGTCGCATGGCCAACCTGCGTCCCGATTACACCGTTGAGATGCCCGCGCCCTCGGTGGCGGCCGCCGTTCTCGACGACCCCTCTGATGCGGATCTGGAGGCGACCCGCAGCCGTCATGGGATTGAAGCCAGTGCCAGTGGCGCGGCAGCCTTTGCCCGGCCCAGCCTCGATGAGGTGATGGAAGAGGAGCTGATCGCCGATCCTGACGCCCTTGAAGGGCTGCAGGAAGAGGGCCTACTCAGCGATGACTGATCGGAGGCTCTAGCGTCCTTCCATGACCAAGACTCCCAGCGCCACGACCGAGCTGGGCACGCCGGTGCCGACGCGCCGGCTGCCCCGCTACGGCTTCCACACCCACAACGAGCAGCTCAACGGCCGTCTGGCCATGTTGGGCTTCATCGCACTGGTGGCCGTGGAATCCAAGCTGGGCCATGGCCTGCTGATCTGGTGATCGGGGCTGCTCCCCGGCCCCTGCTGGGTCTGGGCAAAACCGAGCTCGAGCAGTGGGCCGTGGCCCAGGGGCAGCCTGCCTTCAGGGGCCGGCAGCTCCACGACTGGCTCTATCACAAAGGTGCCCGCAGCCTTGACGCGGTCACCGTTCTGCCGAGTGCCTGGCGCCAGCAGCTTGCATCCAGCCTGCCGCCCGGTCAACCCGATTGGGTAGGTCGCTCACGCATGTTGCACCGATCGGTCGCCGCCGACGGCACCACCAAGCTTTTGCTGGCCACCGTCGATGGTCTCAGCCTGGAGACCGTGGGCATTCCCGCCCGTGATCGACTTACGGTCTGTGTGAGTTCACAGGTGGGTTGCCCCATGGCCTGCCGCTTCTGCGCTACCGGCAAAGGTGGTCTGCAGCGCTCCCTGGCCGTGCACGAGATCGTCGACCAGGTGCTCAGCGTGCAGGAGGTCATGGAGACACGCCCCAGCCATGTGGTGTTCATGGGCATGGGCGAGCCCCTGCTCAACATCGACGCGGTGCTGAGCGCCATGGCCTGCCTGTGCACCGATCTGGGCATGGCCCAGCGGCAGATCACGCTGAGCACCGTGGGTGTGCCCCGCACCCTGCCCCAGCTGGCCGAGCTGGCGCTCGAGCGGTTGGGTCGAGCCCAGTTCACCCTGGCCGTCAGCCTGCATGCCCCCGACCAGCGCCTGCGGGAGGAGCTGATCCCCACAGCTCACGCCTACCCGATTGAGGCCTTGCTTGAGGATTGCCGTGAGTACGTGGCCATCACCGGCCGGCGGGTCAGCTTCGAATACATCCTGCTGGGGGGGGTCAATGATCAGCCGCACCACGCCGAGGCCCTTTCGCGGCTGCTGCGCGGTTTCCAGAGCCATGTGAATCTGATCGCCTACAACCCGATCGCCGAGGAGAGTTTCCAGCGCCCGAGCCCTGCGGCGGTCGACGGCTTTCGTCGAATCCTCGAAGACCGCCATGTGGCCGTCAGTGTGCGCGCCAGCCGAGGCCTCGATGCCGATGCCGCCTGTGGCCAGCTCAGGCGGCGCCTGGCCGATGGCGCCAGGGACCAGGGCGGCCCCGTTGAGGGGGCGACGACTCAGGTCGCATCCCGTGATGGGTCGAACGCTCCGCGACACCCCGCCCCATTCCAGGGCACCAGGCGTAGCATCAGCACAAAGGCCGGTAACGACGACAGGGCCGTCACCACAAAGTAATCGCTCCAGCCGATCCAGGCCGCCAGCCATCCTGAGGGCAGGGCCAGCAGGGTGCGACTGATGGCGTAGATGCTCGACAGCAGTGCGTACTGGGTGGCCGAGAAACGGGGGTTGCAGAGGCTCATCAGCAGGGCCACAAACCCGGCGCCCACCATGCCGTTGCCCAGGTTTTCGAGGCTCACGGCGGCCATCAGGGCGGGCAGCCCACCGCCGAAGCGGGCCAGGGCGGCATAGCCCAGGTTGCCGGCGGCCCCGATCACGGCAAACACCCAGAGGCTGCGGTTCAGCCCAAGCCGGCCGAACAGCACGCCGCCCACCACTGTGCCGGCCATGGTGGCGGCGATGGCCCAGCCGCCATCGAGCAGGCCGATCTGGGCATCGCTGAAGCCCGCCTGTTTGAGAAAGGCGATCGAGAGGGCCGCCAGCAGCCCATCGGGCCAGCGGTACAGCAGCACCAGGAGCAGCAGCCAGGGGGAGGTGCCGGCGCCGGTGCGCCGCAGAAACTCGCGCGCGGGTCCCACGATCGCCTGGCGCAGGCTGGCGGGGGGGTGCTCCAGCGGCGGCAGACGCGGTGCCTTCAGGGTGAACGGCACCACCGCCAGCATTAGCAAGGCGCAGCCGGCAAAGGCAGCCCACCAGCCCAGGCTGCCGGCCAGCAGAAACCCCCCGGAGCTCACCAGCAACATGCCGGTGCGGTACCCCAGGTTGTGCACCGCGGCCCCCTGGCCCCGTTCGCTGTCGGGCAGTAGATCGGTGCGGTAGGCATCGATAACGATGTCCTGGGTGGCACTGGCGGCCGCCAGCACCAGGGCCAGCAGCGTCGCCAGTTGCAGCACGCCGGGCCCCGGTGCCAGGAGCCCTGCCACCACGGCCAGCACCAGCAGGACGGCGGCCAGGGCCAGCTGCAGCAGCAGCATCCAGCCACGCCGCCGGTCGGGCCAGCCGAGGGGCCAGCGGTCGAGCAGGGGGGCCCACAGCACCTTGAACCCGTAGGGCAGCGCGGCCAGCTGGGGGATCACGCCGATGAGCTCGAGCGACACCCCGCTGGCGCTGAGCCAGCCCTGCAGCAACTTGCTGCCGATGTTGAGCGGGCTGCCGCTGGCCACCCCTTCGGCCGCCACCGCCACCAGACGTTGACGGGTCGTGCCGGGGGCAGGCATCGGCGCTGTGATGGAGTGGGCGCACCCTAGAGGCGATGATGCCCCCAGGCCGCTGCCCGTCCGCCTGTGCAGTTTTTCCGTTCGACCCTTCTGCCGGCTGCCATCGTGCTGCTCTTTGCCCTGGCTCTGTTTGCGGTCAGTGCGCGCATCTGGCTGCCCGGCGACATGGCGGCGCCGGCTCCGCTGCAGTGAGGCCGCAGCCGTGACCGTTGCCGACGACGGCTCCTGGAAGCCCTACGACGAGAACGCCAGCCATGACCTGGTGCTCGACCCTGACGTGCTGGCTGCCGAACTAGCGCAGGAGCTGCTCGGCGACCCACTCGACGAGATCGACAGCGACGAGACCGCCGCCGCAGATGCCGCGGCCGAATGCGACCTGGGGCTGACGCTGCTGGCCGGCGGACACGACGAGCGGCTGCAGGGGCTGCGCATCTTCTGCGAGCACAGGGATCCGCGGGCGATTCCGCAGCTGTTGCCGCTGCTGCAGGCCGCCTGCCCGATCGAACGCATGAGTGCCGTGTATGCCCTTGGTCGCAACCCCCATCCGATGGCGGTTGAACCGTTGCTGGCCCTGCTGGCTGCCGACGCCAACGGCTATGTGCGCAAGGCCGTGGCCTGGAGCCTGGCCAACTTTGCCGATGCTGCCGTGCTCAATCCGCTGATCCGCGCACTGCAGCTGGATGTGGCGGCCGTACGCCTCTGGGCGGCCACCTCGTTGGCCGATGTGGGCAGTACCGGGCCGGCCAAGGCCGATCCCGCTGCCGCCCAGCTGTTGCAGAGCCTGCGGATCGACAGCGAGGCGGCCGTGCGCAGCAACAGCGCCTGGGCCCTGGGACGGCTCTACCCCGATCTGGTGGAGCCGCGGCAGCAGGTGGTGGTCCAGGCCCTGATCCAGACCCTGCTCGAGGATCACGAAGCCAGCGTGCGTGATGAGGCCCGGCTTGCCCTTGAACAGCTGGAGCAACCCGAGGTGCTTGAGCGGCTGCAGACCTTGGTCGATGAAGGATTGCTGAGCTGAGCCAACCACCGTCGCCCGCCGCTAGCATCCGCCGACCTGCTGTTGTTTGCTTGACTCCGCCGACGACACGGCAGCTCACCCAGCAGACCATCCGCTTCCGGATCCGGCCCGATGGTCGGGTCGAGGAAACTGTGGAAGGTGTGCCCGGTGCGGCCTGCACGTCGTTGAGTGAACACATCGAGTCGCGTGTCGGCTCGGTCCAACGCCGCACGCCCACAGCTGAGGCCTATCAGGCCGTCGCCCAGGGCATGCAGCAGCAAACCTCCACCAATGACACGGCCAACGGCTGGATGTCCAAGTCCTGATCGAATGTCTCCTGGGTCCAATGTCGCACTTCAGCACCATCAAAACCGAACTGCGTGACCGGGATGCTCTGGTTGCTGCCCTGGCTGCCCTGGGCCACCACCCCCTCGACGGGCCCGGCTTGGTGCGCGGCTACCGCGGCCAACAGGAACAGGCTGAACTGGTTGTGAGCGCCCAGGATGGTCGCGGTGATCTGGGTTTTCGTTGGAATGCAGGCACCGGCGCCTATGAGCTGGTCGCCGATCTCGATCTGTGGCGACTGCCTGTTCCCCCCGAACGCTTTCTGGCCCAAGTGAATCAGCGCTATGCCCTTGAGGCCATCCTCGCGGCCAGTGTCGCCGAGGGCTTCGCGGTGGCCGAACAGACCACCTGCGACGACGGTGCCATCGAGCTGGTGGTCACACGCTGGGGTTGAGCGCAGCTCGCCCCGCTGCTGAACGCTGATGGCGGTGGAACCCGGCCTGGCATTTTCGGCGGTGTCCGCCCCGGCGGAGGCCGCTGCCTCGGGGCTGGAGCCGGTGCTGGGGGGTGCCCTGCGCCAGAAGGCCGTCTGGGTCGACGAAGCGTCCTGCATCGGCTGCCGATATTGCGCCCATGTGGCACCCAACACCTTCGTGGTTGAGCCTGACCTGGGTCGATCCCGCGCCATCCGCCAGGACGGCGACCGCGATGAACGCATTCTGGAGGCCATGGACACCTGCCCAGTAGATTGCATCCACTGGGTCTCCTTTGAGGACCTGCCTGCGCTGGAGCGACGCCTTGCTGAGCAGGAGCTGCAGCCCCTCGGCCTGCCCAGCCCCGCGCGCACCCGTCGCATCCTGCCCCGCGCCGGCACCTAGCCGCCCAGGGGTTGCTTGGCCGGGATCCCCACCGCACGCGGATACTGGCGCGGGCAGCCTGCCACCGGAACCACGCTGACGGCGTGGCGGCGGCCGCGGCCAGCCGGCAGATCCAGGGCTTCCACGGCTTCAACTCGGGCGTTAAGGCTGCGGGTGGCCCGGTTCAGTTGCTCCCGGTCCGGGGGGGACCATTGGCCCCTGTAGAGCAGGGCGCGACCCCCTGGCCTGAGCAGGGGCACCAGATATTCGGCCACCACCGGTGCCGGAGCCACCGCGCGTGCCATGGCCCAATCGAAACGCTGGCGCCAGGCCGGATCCTGCCCCAGTTTTTCGGCCCGCTCGCCGCAGAACTCCACGCGTTGGGCCAACCCCAGGGTGGTGGCCATGGCCCGCACGGCTTCGATTTTGCGCTGCACCGAGTCCACCAGGGTGAGCCGGGCCTGCGGCAGGGCGATGGCCAGGGCCAGGCCAGGGAAACCGCCGCCGGTGCCCACATCGATCATGCGCACGGGTGGCGCGGCTTTGAGCAATGACACCAGGGGCCAGAGGCTGTCAAAGACCTGGGCGATCCAGAAGTCATCGCCTTCCACCAGGCGGGTCAGATTGAGGCGTGCGTTCCAGCTGCGCAGTTCGTCCTGCAGCTGCTGAAACTGACCCAGCTGCAGCTCCGAGGGCTGCCAGCCCAGCAGGTTCCACAACGCAGTCGGCTCACCAACGCTCACCCAGACCCGGCAGCAGACGATCTTCCTAGGATCCCGCAAACCGTGGGGCCATGTCTGCTCCGAGTCACTACCAGCGGCTGGGCGTGAGCCCCGATGCCAGTGCCGAGAGCCTGCGCCAGGCCTTTCGCCTGTTGAGCAAGCGTTATCACCCCGACACCACCGCGTTGCCGCAGCCCGAGGCCGAGGCAGCATTCAGGGAGCTTCAGGGGGCCTACAGCGTGCTCAGCGACCCGGATGAACGGCGCCGCTATGACGCCCAGCTTGCCCTGATGAGCGTTGCGTCGGGCCCCGCTCCGCTGCGCTCGGTGGCGCTGCCGCCGCAGCTGTTGCAGCAGCGCAGGCCGTTGTCGGGGGGCGAATGGCTGGCACTGCTGCTGTTGGTATCGGCAGCCCTGTTTTCCCTGCTGCTGGGCGTGGGTCTGGCCTGGTTGCGGGGTGTCGATCTGGTCCAATGGCCCAGTTGGTGGCTGGAGGCGCGATGAACGACCAGGAGTTTGACGGCATGGCCGAGGGGCTGGGGGGCCAGTCCCTGCCAGAGCGTGACACGCCGCTCTACAACCATCCCCTGCCCCTGCTGGAGGACTGGCTGCGGTCGATGGGCGGGCGTCAGCGGGGCCCACATTCGTGCCAGTGGGACCTGCATCAACCCCAGTGGAGTGCCCTGCTTGAGCTTGAGGTTGAGGAGCTCAAGGTGAGCTGGTCGCAGGACGGACGTCAGAGTGTGCGCCACTTTCCCTATGGCCTGTCACGGGCCGACGTTGAAGCGGCGATTTTGGCCGGACCCTGAACAAGGACCCTGAACAAGGACCCTGAACAAGGACCCTGAACAAGGACCCTGAGCAATAGCCCTAAGCAACAGCCCTGAGCAATAGCCCGGCTCCTTGCCATGATGGGTTCGTTGACACCGTCAGCGGGCCTTTGCCATGGCATCCGCCAACTCCGCAGACCGTATCCCAGAGTGGCGCAACAGACGTGCCGCTTCAAAACGTTTTTTGGCCGCCGAAGCGGAGCTCCGTTCGGCCCCCGTCCGTTGCCGGGCTTGGGGGCCTGGCGAGATGTTCGCCGAGGGTCAATGGCAGGTGATCCGTGTGCAGCTGGAGCAGCAGGGCTGGTACCCCTCCCAGATCGAATTGGTGCACGACCAGTTGCGACAGGGCTGGCCGCTGGCCACTGCCAAGCGCCATGCGGCTCGGCTGTCGGGCCATTGCCCGCTTAGGGCCCAGAGCACGATCTGAGCCGCGGCCTCTGGAACGGGCCCCTGATCGGTACCAGCGGCGCCAACTTAGCGGCAAAGTTCACTGCTGCGCTCTGAGGGGGTCGCCCAGGCCTTGCAGTTGATCCAGCGCACCGCCGAGACCTCGATGTCGGTGAACAGGACCAGGATGCCGCCGCAGAGCAACAGAACCGCAAGGCTGATCAATCCGTTGCGGGTGCTCATTCGGTCTGCAGCGTCACAAGGTCAATCTATGTGGCGTTGCTGCAGGGTGACTGCCAGGTTCTGCGAGGCCCATTGTGCGGCCAGGCTGGCCGCTGACAGAGGCTCCAGGATGGGCAGCTGGGCCAGCACGGGGACCCCGCCGAGCTGTTCGAGGCTGCGGGGGTTGTCGGGATGGGGCGGGCCGTTGAGCACCAGGCCCAGAAGGGGGATGGCCCGGGCCCGCAGCGCCTCGATCGAAAGCAGGGTGTGATTGAGCGTCCCCAGGCCGCTGCGGCCCACCAGCAGCACCGGCAGTCCCCAGCGCTGCAACTGATCGATCTGCAGCCAGTCCCGGCCCAGGGGAACCAGCAGGCCGCCGGCGGTCTCGACCACCAACGCGCGAGCGCAGCGGGGCAGGCTGAGGCGTGATGGCTCGATCGTGACGCCATCCAGTTCGGCGGCCCAGTGGGGTGACACGGGCTGACTGAGCCGGTAGGCCTCTGGAATCAGGCGTTCGCGCGGCAGGTTGAGCAGCTGCTGCACCCGGGCTGCGTCGCCGCCCCCTTCGAGACCGCTCTGCACCGGCTTCCAGTAGCTGGCGCCCAGGCCCTGTACGAACCAGGCGCTGACCACGGTCTTGCCCACGTCGGTGTCGGTGCCGCAGATCACCAGTCGTCGGGGTCGGGTCATGGTGCGAGCCGTTCTGGGCGCTGCCCCACCAGCAGCAACACATGCCAGCTCACCACATCCCCTGGGGGCCAGTGGGCCAGCAACCGGCGCCACTGGGCGGTCGACAGGCCCGCCTGGTCGCTGTGGCCGGCACCCAGGCGCCGCAGTTGCCGCAGAAAGGCACGCCCCCCGGGTCCGTAACGCACGCTGAACACCAGGCGGCGCAGACAGCCGAGCGCCAGGCTCGAGGCGGCGGCGCCGATCAGGGTGTCGGCCTCTGGAAGGCGGCGGGCCGTGCAGGGCACCCGGGCCTGATCGGCCGCCTGGTGCCACTGGGGAAAGCTGCCGGCGACCGGCACCGCCAGTGCCAGCCAGCCCCCCGGCGCCAGCGCGGCGGCCCAGTCTCTGAGCCGGGTGGCCGGGTCCTGCAGCCATTGCAGAGCAAAGCTGCTGGTGATCAGGCTGCAGTGGTTCAGCTCGGGCGGAAGGCCCAGATCCAGATCCCACAGCCGATACCGGTCTGGGGTGAGCAGGGGGTTGCGGCGCAGTAGCGCGGCGCTGCCATCCAGCTGCAGCAGCTCCAGTCCTGGCGCCTGCTGGCGCAGGGCCAACCCCACCAGGCCGCTGCCGGCACCCAGGTCGGCACGCGGGCCCGGCAGCAGGGGGAGCCCGGCGGCGTAATGGGCAAGTCGCCAGGCGACGGCACGCTGCAGGCCGGCATGGGTGTCGTAGTGCGCCGCCTGCCGGTCAAAACGGTCGCAGCTGGCTGGCCTGGGCTGGTTCATCGCGCGCTCAGACCCTCAATCCAGCCATTCACCATCGCCACCGTGGCGGTGCCGATCAGGCCATGGCCGGCGCCGGCCATGGTCAGTACATCGGCCCTGGGCAGCGTGTTTTCGAGCTCCTGGCGGGCTAGGGGATGCACGATCTGGTCGTTGCCCGCCTGCACCAGCAGCACCCGGGCCTCGGTTGGAAAGCCGTCAGGCAGTCCCTGGGCCTGGGCAATTAGCGCCAGATCGCTGTGTAACCGTTCCAGGCCCTTGGCATCAAGCGGCTCCCGGGCTGGCGAGGCCTGCAGCAGCTCCGGCGCCGCTGGCGCGGCCACTTGCTGCAGAAAGGCCTGCATCATGGCGCCGGGGTCGTCCCCCCGCAGCTGGGTCGCCATGGCGCCCAGGGCCGCCTGCACCCGTTTGCCCTGGCGCCCTGCCGGTACAAAACGACCGAAGCTGGTGAGCAGGACCAGGGCATCGGCCGCCTGCAGCACCGCCGGGGGCAGCAGATGGGGGCCCAGGGAGTGGGCGATCACCACCTTGAGCCCGGGGGCCGCGGCCGCGGCCCAGCCGGGTTGGTGGGCAGCCAGGGCGCCGTAGCCCCGCTCGCCGCAGCTGCATCGCCAGCCGCGGGACCGCCACAGCGGCAGCCAGGGATCCCAGCTGCGGCTGTCGCCGCACCAGCCATGCATGGCAATCAGCTGGCGGTCGGTGCTCATGGGCTGCCCAGCTCCCGCACCAGCCTGGCCAGCGTGCCAGCGGGCAGGTCGGCCCGCAGCACCAGACGCAGCCGCGCAGTGCCCTCGGGCACCGTGGGTGGGCGGATCGCCACGCTCAGCAGTCCGGCCTGTTCAAGCCGGCCCTGCAGGGCCAGGGCCCGGGCGTTGTCGCCCACCAGCAGCGGCAGGATCGGGCCCTGGCCGCGTGGGCGCGGCCAGCCCGCCTGCTCGAGGCCGGCGCGCCAGCGGGCAGCTCGCTGCAGCAGGGCGCTCCCGGGCGGTTTGCCCATGGCCTCTTGGGCCTGCAGCCAGCCCAGGGCCGCCAGCGCCCCGGCTGCCAGCGGCGGAGCCAGGGCGGTGGTGTAGCGAAACGGGCCGCTGTGCTGCAGCAACCATTCGAGGGTGGTGGCATCACCCGCCAGAAAGGCGCCGCCGCTGCCCAGGGCCTTGCCCAGGGTTCCGCTGATCAGGGCGATGCCGCCGTGGCCGTGGCCGAGGCCGCGACCGCCTGGCCCCAGCAGCCCCAGGGCATGGGCTTCATCGAGCAGCAGGGCAGCACCGTGTTGCTCGCAGAGGGCCACCAGCTGCGCGACCGCGGGACTGGTGCCTTCCATGGAGAACAGGCTTTCGCTGAGCACCAGCAGGCGCCGGTCGGGCTCTGCCGCACGGGTGGTCTCGAGGCGGCGCCGCAGATCGGCCAGGTCGTTATGGCCGAAGCGCTGTAGCCGGGCCCCGCTCGCCATGACCCCCGCCAGCAGGGAGTGGTGAATCAACCGGTCGGCCAACACCAGGCTGTGGCGGTCGGCTAGGGCCGTGACCGCGGCGATGTTGGCCTGGAAGCCACTGGGAAACAGCAGAACCCGCTCGCGTCCCAGCCACTGGGCCAGGGCCCGTTCGAGCTCGCCATGCACCGGTCGGCTGCCGCTCACCAGCCGCGACGCGCCCGCTCCCAGCCCACTGCGCTCCAGTTCGGCCGCAGCGGCGGCGATCACTGCTGCATGGCGGCTGAGACCCAGATAGTCGTTGCTGGCCAGGTCGAGCAGGGGGTCTCCGCTGGCACTCTGGTGCTCCTGGGGGTGCAGGCGGCCGGCGCTGCCGGGGGCAAAGCTGCGCAGGCTGCGCCGGCCCGAGGCCGGTTGGGCGTCAAGCGACTGGCGCAGCGGCCGTTTCCAGGGCTGTTGTCGTTCAGCTCTGTTCTGTGGGGGCAGACCCATGCCCGCCAGTCTGGGGTAGGCCGTGCAGCATCGGTTGGGGTGCCGATCAGGCCAATAGGATCTGCAGAACCGATTTCGGCACCGTCGCCCGCACCTCGGCCACCGATCCCGTTGATCCAGCAGCCTCTGCGGTCAGTGCGACCGCCGTACCGCCGCTTGGGCAATTGTTTCCCTTCGCCCTCGACGGCTTTCAGCTCGAAGCGATCGATGCCCTCAACCAGGGCCGGTCGGTGGTGGTTAGCGCCCCCACCGGCAGCGGCAAGACGCTGGTGGGCGAGTACGCCATCCATCGCGCCCTGGCCCACGGTCAGAAGGTCTTCTACACCACACCACTCAAGGCGCTTTCAAACCAAAAACTGCGCGACTTCCGCGCGCAATTCGGAGCCGATAACGTCGGCCTGCTGACCGGTGATCTGAGCCTCAACCGCGAAGCTCGGGTGGTGGTGATGACCACCGAGATCTTCCGCAACATGTTGTATGCGGAGATCGACCACCCCGACAACGACCCCCTTGCCGATGTGGAGGCGGTGGTGCTCGATGAGTGCCACTACATGAATGACTCCCAGCGCGGCACGGTCTGGGAGGAATCGATCATTCACTGCCCGCCGGCGGTGCAGTTGGTGGCCCTCTCGGCCACCGTTGCCAACGCGGGCCAGCTCACCGACTGGATCGAGCGGGTGCACGGCCCCACCCGTCTGGTGCATAGCGATCACCGGCCGGTGCCACTGGCGTTCAGCTTTTGCAGCGCCAAGGGGCTGCATCCGTTGCTCAACGACGAGGGCACGGGCCTCCATCCCAACTGCAAGGTCTGGCGCGCCCCTAAGGGACACAACCGCAAGGGGCCCAAGACCCCCAAACCGCCCCAGCCCGAGGCGCCGCCGCTGGATTTTGTGGTGGCCCAGATGGCCGAGCGGCAGATGCTGCCAGCGATTTATTTCATTTTCAGCCGCCGCGGCTGCGACAAGGGGGTCCGCGATCTCGGCAAGCTCTGCCTGGTCAACCCCGACGAGCAGGCGCGCATTCAGGCGCGTCTGAGCGCCTTTGTGGCCACGACCCCCGAGGCGGTGCGCGAAGGCGGCCACGCCGAGGCCCTGCTACGGGGCATCGCCGCTCACCATGCCGGCGTGCTGCCCGCCTGGAAGGAGCTGATCGAGGAGCTGTTTCAGCAGGGACTGATCAAGGTGGTCTTTGCCACCGAGACCCTCGCCGCCGGGATCAACATGCCGGCTCGCACCACGGTGATCTCGTCTTTGTCCAAGCGCACCGAGAGGGGCCACAGGCCGCTCATGGGTAGCGAGTTTCTGCAGATGGCGGGTCGTGCCGGGCGCCGCGGGCTCGACTCCCAGGGCTATGTGGTGACGGTGCAGAGCCGCTTTGAGGGGGTGCGCGAGGCGGGTCAGCTGGCCACGGCCCCGGCCGACCCGCTGGTGAGCCAGTTCACCCCCAGCTACGGCATGGTGCTGAACCTGCTGCAGCGCTACGACCTGGCCAAGGCCCGCGAGCTGGTGGAGCGCAGCTTCGGGCGCTACCTGGCCACCCTCGACCTGGCCGATGACGAAGCCGCCATCGCTGCGCTGCGCCAGCGTCTCGAGCAGCTCGAGGACGGCTCCGGCGATGTGCCCTGGGAGGCGTTTGAAGACTATGAGAAACAGCGCGGCCGCCTGCGCGAAGAGCGGCGCCTGCAGCGCATTTTGCAGAACCAGGCCGAGGAGACCCTGGCCCACGAACTGACCCTGGCGCTGCAGTTCGCCAGCGAGGGGTCGCTGGTCAGCGTTAAGGCGCCCCAGCTCAGGGGGCGCGTCACGCCGGCGGTGATCGTCCGCAAGGTCAAGGGGCCTGGCCAGTTCCCGTTGCTGCTGTGCCTCACCGACGACAACGTCTGGGTTCTGTTGCCCTGCGCGGCGGTGGTGTGCCTGCATGCCGAGCTGAGCTGCCTGCAGGTCAGGCAGCTCGACGCACCCGACCTGCGTCACAGCGGTGAGCTGCGCCACGGGGATCAGGCGAGCGGCGGGCTGGCCCTGGCAGTGGCTTCGATGGCCCGCCGCCACGACATGCACACGCCCCAGTACGACCTGGCCTCCGAGGTGCAGAGCCAGGCCCTGTTGGTGCAGCAGCTCGAGGAGGAGCTGGAGCTGCATCCGGCCCACCGCTGGGGCGACCGCAAGCAGCTCAAGAAGCACCGCCGCCGCATGGAGGAGCTGGCCCTCGAGATCGAGGAGCGCCAGCGTCTGCTGCACTTCAGGTCCAACCGGCACTGGGACACCTTCCTGGCTTTGATCGACGTGCTGCGCCATTTCGGCGCCCTGGCGGGTGACGAGGGCCTGGAGCCCACCGAAATCGGCCGCACCGTGGCAGCCCTGCGGGGCGACAACGAGCTCTGGCTCGGCCTGGCGCTGATGAGCGGCCACCTCGACGAGCTGCCGCCCCCCGAACTGGCGGCGGTGCTTGAGGCGATCTCGACCGAGGTCAACCGGCCCGATCTGTGGTGCGGCTTCCCGCCGCCGCCGGCGGTCGATGAGGCCCTGCACGATCTGCGCGGTCTCCGGCGCGAGCTGGGACGCCAGCAGGAGCGGGCCAAGGTGGCCTTCCCGATCTGGTTTGAGCCCGAACTCACCGGCCTGGTTGAGGTCTGGGCCAAAGGCGCCAGCTGGAGCGATGTGATCGCCAACACCTCGCTCGATGAGGGCGATGTGGTGCGGGTGCTGCGGCGCACCGTCGACCTGCTGGCCCAGATTCCCTATTGCGAAGCGGTGAGCCAGCAGCTGCGCGACAACGCCCGCGCTGCCTTGCGGGCCATCAACCGCTTCCCGGTGTGCGAGCTCGACGACCTGCTGCCCAAGTCGCCTGCGGCGATCGAGCGGCCCAAACCTGAGCCCAGTGATTTCGCCAGCCCCCACAGCGACGGGGTGGGTTGAGGCCTGGGCCTGTTCACCACCGGATCTGGCAGGGGAGGCTGGCGAGCTGGGGATCGGCACTCAGCAGCACGAGCTGCTCCAGTTCGGCTTGGGCGGCCAGCATGCGGTCAAAGGGATCGCGATGGGGCTGGGTGTAGCTCCCGGCTCGGATGGCATGGGCGAGGGCGATCGGCAAGGGTTCAAAGCCATCGGCCTGCAGCAGCGACGGGAACGCGCTGATGGCACTGCTCAGCTCAGGCAGCTTGCCCTGGTGGTGCTTGAGGCTCAGCTCCCAGGCTGAGGCGGTGCTGACCAGCACCCTGGCGTTGGGGTTGCTCAGGATGGCCAAGACCGCTGGCGAGAGGCGATCGGGTTCAAACCACCACCACAGCAGCCCGTGACTGTCGAGCAGGTAGCCGCTTTCGGTCACAGCGGGCCGCTCTCCCAGTCGGCGAGCTCCTCGGAGGTCAGCGGCTCCAGCAGCGCATCGGGCTGGCTGAGGGGTCCCTGGCTGCGCAGACGTCCGGGGATCCGTGTGGTGGTGGGTGCTTCCAGCGGCATCAGCCGCGCCCAGGGTTTGCCGGCTTTGGCCAGCACGATGGTTTCGCCGGCATGGGCCTGGTCGATCAGCCGCGACAGGTTGGTTTTGGCCTGGTGAACATTGACCAGTCGCATCGGCGCCAGATGTGGCTTTGGTTAGCTTAGGGCTGGACTAAGTCCGCGGCTGCAGCACCAGCCAGATGAACAGCAGCAGGCCGCCGGTGCTGAGCACCGTGTCAATCCAGTCGGCGTAGGGCGTCCAGAACAGGGCCAGCAGCGCTTGGGGAGCCATGGCCTGGTGCCGCCGATGCCTCGACCGTAGGCTCAAGCCTGCGCCCCAAGCGGCTTGTGCTGAACCCCTCCCGCATTCGCATCCTGGCGGTGGGCAAGGTGCGCAAGGGCTGGGTGAGCGAAGGGGTGGAGCTCTACCGCAAGCGGCTGCCAGGCCTCGAGATCGTCGAGCTGCGCGATGGCGGCATGGCCCGCGAGGCCGACGCCATCAACGCCGAGCTGCGCAGCGGCGAGCAGCTGGTCGCGCTCTGCGAGGAAGGCACCACGGTCGACTCGGTGGCCTTTGCTAAAGCCCTGGAAGGCTCCGGCTCCGAGCGGCTGGCGTTTGTGATCGGCGGTGCTGATGGCCTGGATCCGGCGGTTAAGGCCCGGGCCCACTGGCGCCTGAGTCTCTCGCCGATGACCTTTCCCCATGAGCTGGCCCGGCTGCTGTTGCTGGAGCAGCTGTACCGGGCTCTCTCGATTCAGCAAGGCGGGCCGTATCACCGCGCCGGCGCTTGAGTCAGACCATCACGGTGGCCACGCTGGTGCGTTGGGCCGGGGCGGGTTGGGCGTCCTGCTCGAGTCCCTCCAAGTGAAAGGCGATGGCGTCACGAATGCGCTCCAGCACCTGTTCGCGGGTGTTCCCCGTGGCCACGCAGCCGGGTAGATCGGGCACATGGGCCGAAACATTGCCCTCAGCCTCTTCAATCACAACGGCAAAGGATTGGCTCATGGCAGACGTAGGCCGATCATTGTTTGGCGATGCTGTTGAGCGTGCCCGGGGCAAGGTCATCACTGCCCTTGCCAGCAACGGTAACGCGACCTGGCCGGTTTGGATGTTTGAACTGGCGATGGCTGCCACGGGTGGTGACCAGGGTCCATCCCTCTTGTTCCAGGCGCCTGATGACGTCGCGGATTTTCAAGGCTGCTCTTTTTCTTCCCCTGCATTCAGCGTTGACGTGGGCTCACCATCACTACAACGGTGAAACCACGGATTGTTGGGTGTCCGGGCGCTTGAGTGGAGTGGTGCTCAACAGCCAACTCGCCATGACCACCATCACCAGCCGCTACGACGGCGGCCTGCGCTGCAGCTCCAGCCATGGGCCGTCGGGCAGCGAGATTGAGACTGATGCTCCTAGCGACAACCAGGGCCAGGGGGAGCGCCTCTCGCCCACCGACCTGGTGGCTACGGCCCTGAGCACCTGCATCCTCACGATCCTGGGCATCGTGGCTGCGCGCCACGGCTGGGAGCTGGTGGGGGCCAGCGCCCGGGTGGAGAAAACCATGACCACCGAGGCGCCCCGCAAGATCGCTCTGCTCGAGGTGTGGATCACCTTGCCGGCTCGGCTCGATGACAGCCAGCGGGCGGTGCTGCAGCGCGCCGGCGAGGGCTGCCCGGTGAAGCTGAGCCTGGAGGGTGCGGTGCCAATGCGGTTGCATTGGGCCTGACGACGCATCCAATCCTTTGAGCGACGCAACCCTGTGGCAGCGGCTGCTGCCCCTGGCCC
>Ga0172372_10005063_pt1 | contig 18503 bp, 15 predicted proteins | sample LakKiv5m_2_FD_114544 | JGI IMG/M metagenome (GOLD analysis project Ga0172372, IMG submission 114544) | Freshwater microbial communities from Kabuno Bay, South-Kivu, Congo - kab_092012_9.5m | ecosystem: Environmental > Aquatic > Freshwater > Lake | place: Democratic Republic of the Congo...
CGCGGCGCTGGCGGCGTTGGTGGCACGGCTGCTGGCGGCCACCGATCCGGCCGCGCCGGTGGCGCTCGACAGCGAAACCACCTCGCTCAACCCGTTCCGCGCCGAGCTGGTGGGCCTCGGCGTGGCCTGGGGCGAAGGCCCCGCAGAGCTGGCCTACATCCCCATCGGCCATCGGGCCGCGCCGGCTGCCGAGCCGGATCTGCTGGCCGCCCCGACCGCAACGGCCACAACGGCCGCCCCGGCCGCAACGGATGCAACGGATGCAGCGGCCGCAGCGCATGCAGCGCATGCAGCGGAGCCTGTTGCCCAGCTGCCCCTGGAGATGGTGCTGGGGGCGCTGGCCCCCTGGCTGGCCAGCCCCGAGCACCCCAAGACCCTGCAGAACGCCAAGTACGACCGCCTGATCCTGCTGCGTCACGGCCTGCCCCTGGCTGGGGTGGTGATGGACACGCTGCTGGCCGACTACCTGCGCGATGCCAATGCCAGGCACAGTCTGGAGGTGATGGCCGAGCGCAACCTCGGCTTCACACCCGCCGGTTATGGCGAGCTGGTGCCCAGGGGGGCCGATTTCGCGGCGGTGCCGATCGCTGCCGCGGCGCAGTACTGCGGCATGGATGTTCATGTCACCCGCCGGCTGACGCCCTTGCTGCGCGGCCAGCTGGAGGCTCTCGGCCCCGCCCTGCCGGCCCTGCTGGAGCGGGTGGAACTGCCGCTGGAGCCGGTGCTGGCCGCGATGGAAGCCACCGGCATCCGCATCGACACCGCCTATCTGGCTGAGCTCGCCACGGAACTGGCCGCCGCTCTCACCGAGCTGGAGGGCCGGGCCAGGCAGGCCGCCGGGGTGGACTTCAACCTGGCCAGCCCCAGGCAGCTGGGGGAGCTGCTGTTCGAGACGCTGGGGCTCGATCGCAGGAAGTCGAGGCAGACAAAGACCGGCTGGAGCACCGATGCGGCGGTGCTGGAGAAGCTGGAGGATGCGCACCCGGTGGTGCCGCTGCTGCTGGAGCACCGCACCCTCAGCAAGCTCAGGAGCACCTATGTGGAGGCGCTGCCGGCGCTGGTGGAGCCGGAAACCGGGCGTGTGCACACCGATTTCAACCAGGCGGTGACGGCCACCGGGCGCCTGTCCAGCAGCAACCCGAATCTGCAGAACATCCCCGTGCGCACCGAGTTCAGCCGGCGCATCCGCAAGGCATTTCTGCCCCAGGAGGGCTGGACCCTGCTCAGCGCCGATTACTCCCAGATCGAGCTGCGTATCCTCACCCACCTCTCGGGCGAGGCGGTGCTGGTGGAGGCCTACCGCAACGGCGACGATGTGCATGCCCTCACCGCCCGACTGCTGCTCGACAAAGCGGAGCTGAGCGCCGAGGAGCGACGCCTGGGCAAGACGATCAACTTCGGGGTGATCTATGGCATGGGAGCCCAGCGCTTTGCGCGGGAAGCCGGCGTCAGCCAGACCGAGGCCAGAGACTTTCTCCGCAGGTACAGACAGCGCTATCCACAGGTGTTCGCCTTCCTGGAGCTGCAGGAACGGCTCGCCCTCAGCCGTGGCTATGTGGAGACGATCCTGGGGCGTCGGCGCCGCTTCGACTTTGATCCCAGCGGTCTGGGGAGACTGCTGGGGCGCGATCCGCTGCAGATCGATCTGGAGCAGGCCCGCCGCGGCCTGGAGGGGCAGCAGTTGCGCGCGGCCGCCAATGCTCCGATCCAGGGTTCCAGCGCCGACATCATCAAGCTGGCGATGGTGCAGCTGCACCATCGTCTGCTGGCGGCTGCTCTGCCGGCCCGGCTGCTGCTCCAGGTGCACGATGAACTGGTGCTGGAGTGCGCCTCCGAGGCCCTGGCCGAGGTGCGTCAGCTCACCACCGACACCATGGAGCAGGCCTTGCTGCTGTCGGTGCCGCTGGTGGTGGAGACCGGCGCCGGCGCCAACTGGATGGAGGCCAAGTGAGCCGCCGGGGGATCCACAGCTTCGATGACATAATCACGCCAGTGGCCGCTCGATGATCCATGCCGTCTGCCGAATCAGCCGATCCGAGTCGCACTGAGCCTGGCCGCACTGATCCGCGCCGTTCTGATCCGCGCCGTTCTGAGCCTGGCCGGGCCGCGCCGCTGCTGACCGCCGGCAACCGCTGCGGCATCATCCTGGCCGGCGGCAGCGGCAGCCGCCTGGCTCCGCTCACGACCGCCGTCAGCAAGCAGCTGATGCCGGTCTACGACAAGCCGATGATCTATTACCCGCTCACCACCTTGATGCTGGCGGGTATTCGCGAGGTGCTGATCATCACCACCCCCACGGATGCAGCGGCGTTCCAGCGCTTGCTGGGGGATGGCCAGGCCTGGGGGATGGAGATTCGCTATGCCATCCAGCCCAATCCCGACGGTCTCGCCCAGGCCTTTCTGATCGGTGCCGACTTCCTGGCCGGTCGCGCCGCCGCCCTGGTGCTGGGAGACAACCTCTTCCACGGCCACGACCTGGTGGTTCAGCTGCAGGCCAGCAATGGCAGCCGTGCCGGCGCCACGGTGTTCGCCTATCCCGTGCGCGATCCGCAGCGCTATGGCGTGGTGGAGTTCGCCAGCGATGGCCGCGTGCTCAGCCTGGAGGAGAAGCCCAGCCGCCCCCGCTCCCGCTATGCGGTCACCGGGCTCTATTTCTATGACGAAACGGTGGTGGAGCGGGCCCGCCAGGTGCGCCCGTCGCCCCGGGGTGAGCTGGAGATCACCGATCTCAACAACCTCTATCTGCAGGAGGGTCTGCTGCGGGTGGAGCTGATGGGGCGAGGTATGGCCTGGCTCGACACCGGCACCCCCGATTCCCTGCATGAGGCCGCCAGTTACATCCGCACCCTCGAGCATCGCCAGGGGCTCAAGGTGGGCTGCCCGGAGGAGGTGGCCTGGCGGCTGGGCTGGATCGATGCCGAGGCCCTGGTGCGGTTGGCGCAGCCGCTGCGCAAAAGTGGCTACGGCAACTACCTGCTGCAGCTGCTCGAAAGCGGTGACGAGTCGCTCCCGGCCGGCGTGGCCGGCGCTGGCGATCAGTCCCTGGCGCCACGGGTGGAGGCCTGAGCGCGATGCAGGTGCAACCCCTGGCCATCGAGGGCCCCTTGCTGCTCACCCCACGCCGGTTCGAGGACGCGCGGGGCTTCTTCCTGGAGAGCTGGAACGCCAGAAGCTTTGCGGCGGCCCTGGGCCTTGCCGAGCAGCAGGCGCCTCGCTTCCACCAGGACAACCAGTCCAGCTCGATCCGAGGCGTGCTGCGCGGCCTGCATTTCCAGCTGCCCCCTGAACCCCAGGGCAAGCTGGTGCGTTGTGTGGCCGGGGAAATCTTTGACGTGGCCGTGGATCTGCGCCGCTCTTCCGCCAGCTTCGGTCGCTGGGTGGCGGCCCATCTGAGCGGTGACAACCAGCAGCAGCTGTGGATTCCGGCCGGCTTCGCCCACGGTTTTCTGACGCTCAGCGACCGGGCCGATGTGCTGTACAAGGCCAGCGGCTTCTGGAATCCCGCCTGCGAGCGCTCGTTGCGCTGGGATGATCCGGCCCTGGCGATCGACTGGCCCCTGGCGGCCCTGGCCGGTCAGCCGCCGCTGCTGGCGCCGAAGGATGCGGCGGCGCCCGATCTGGCGGCTCTGCAGGCCGCAGGAGATCTGTTCCCATGAGCGCTGCCGCAGCGGCGAAACCGGTGCGGGTGCTGCTCACCGGCCCCGAGGGCCAGCTGGGACAGCAGCTGCGCGCCAGTGTGCCCGAGGGCATCGAGTTGATCCTCTGCGGTCGCCGTGATCTCGACCTGGCCGATGCCGAGGCCTGTGCCGAGGCGGTGCGACGCCATCGCCCCGACTGGGTGCTCAACAGCGGCGCCTACACCGCGGTGGATCGGGCCGAGGGCGAGCCGGAGCTGGCCCTGGCGGTCAATGCCGGCGCCCCCGAGGCCTTCGCCAGGGCCCTGGCGCAGCAGGGGGGGCGGCTGCTGCAGCTGAGCACCGATTTTGTGTTCGCCGGAGATCAGGGCCATCCCTACCTGCCCGCGCAGGAGCGGCGGCCCCTGTCGGTCTATGGGATCAGCAAGGCGGAGGGGGAGCGCCGCATCGCGCTCGAGCTGGCCTCGGAGCGGTTCTGCCTGCTGCGCACCAGCTGGGTGTATGGCCCGGTGGGCCGCAATTTCTGCCTCACGATGCTGGAACTGCACCGCCGCCGCGCTGGCAGCAGCGAACCGCTGCGGGTGATCGCCGATCAGGTGGGCTGCCCCACGGCCACCCACACCCTGGCCCCTGCCTGCTGGGCGGTGATCCGGCGCGGGGTGAGCGGGGTGCAGCACTGGAGCGATGCCGGTGCCGCCAGCTGGTACGACTTCGCCATCGCCATCGGTGAACTGGCGGTCGCCACAGGCCTGCTGGAGCGAACTGCCAGCGTGGAGCCGATCACCACGGCGGAGTACCCCACACCGGCCCGGCGCCCCGCCTATTCCCTGCTGGCGACCAGCGCCAGCCGCCTGGCCCTGGAGCTGCCGCCGCTGCACTGGCGTGCCGCCCTGGCGGAGGTGCTGCGACAGCGCTCGTCAGGCTCCACCCCAACCCCTGCGATCCGCCGCCATGACTGACCATTCCACCGCGTCGCTCCCTGCGCTGTTGGCGGGCCGCCAGCGGCTGCTGGTCACCGGGGGGGCGGGCTTCATCGGTGGCGCCGTGGTGCGTCGGCTGCTGGCAGGCAGCCAGGCCACGGTGTTCAACCTCGACAAGCTCGGCTACGCCGGCGATCTCACCGGGATCGAGGCGCTGCTGGCGCAGCTGGGCCCGGCGGCGATCGGGCCGGAGGGAGCGCGGCATCGCCTGTTGCGGGTGGATCTGGCCGATGCCGATGCCACGCAGGCCGCCGTGCGCGAGGCGGATCCGGATCTGATCCTGCATCTGGCGGCCGAAAGCCATGTCGATCGCTCGATCGAGGGGCCGGCCGCTTTCCTGGCCAGCAATGTGATGGGCACCTTCCATCTGCTGGAAGCGGCCCGTCGGCACTGGCAGGGCCTCGCGGCGGAACGCCGTGACCGGTTCCGGTTCCATCACATCAGCACCGATGAGGTGTTCGGTTCGCTCGGGCCCCAGGGCAGGTTCTCGGAAACCACGCCCTACGCCCCGCGCAGCCCCTACTCGGCCAGCAAGGCCGGCAGCGATCACCTGGTGCAGGCCTGGCATCACACCTATGGCCTGCCTGTGGTGCTCACCAACTGCAGCAACAACTACGGCCCCTGGCAGTTTCCGGAGAAGCTGATCCCGGTGGTGATCCTGCGGGCCCTGGCCGGCGAACCGATCCCGCTTTACGGCGACGGTGCCAATGTGCGCGACTGGCTGTATGTGGAGGATCACGTCGATGCGCTGCTGCTGGCGGCCTGCCAGGGCCGGATCGGGGCGAGCTACTGCGTCGGTGGCCATGGCGAACGCTCCAACCGCCAGGTGGTGGAGCGAATCTGTGCTCTGCTCGATCAGCTGCGACCCACGGGGGCCCCGCACAGCCGTCTGATCGATCACGTCAGGGATCGCCTGGGCCACGATCGCCGCTATGCCATTGATCCCAGCCGCATCCAGGCGGAGCTGCACTGGCAGCCCCGCCATGACTTCGAAAGCGGCCTGGAGCGCACGGTCCGCTGGTATCTCGACCACCAGGACTGGTGCTCGCACCTGATCCAGCGCCAGCGGACCTGAGCGGCCCCAGCCGCGGTCGGTCCTGCCGAGGCGCCGGCAGTAGATTCGCGCAGCGATCGGATCGGTGCAACGGCCCGGGCGAGCGGCGGCCGCTCAGCGTCCATCGCAGCTGTCCCCACATCTCTGAACGGCGCTCCCGTCCCCACTCTTGACCCTCAGGCTCACCAACACGCTCACCCGCAGCAAGCAGGATTTTGTGCCGCTCGACCCACCGCGGGTCAGCATCTATTGCTGTGGCGTCACCGTTTACGACCTCTGCCATCTGGGCCATGCCCGCAGCTACATCGTCTGGGATGTGCTGCGACGCTATCTCGTCTGGCGTGGCTATGCGGTGACATTTGTTCAGAATTTCACCGATATCGATGACAAGATTCTGCGCCGGGCTGCCGAGGAGGGCGGCACGATGGAGAGCGTCAGTGAACGCAACATCCAGGCCTATTTCCAGGATATGGATGCGCTCAACATCCTGCGGGCCGATCGCATGCCCAGGGCCACCCGCTGCCTCGATGCCATTCGCGGCATGATCGTTGAGCTGCAGCAGCGGGGTGCCGCCTATGCCGCCGATGGTGATGTGTTCTTCTCGGTGCTGAGTCGCCGCGACTACGGCAAGCTCTCCGGCCGCTCGATCGAGCAGCAACGCGAGGGCGCCAGCGGTCGCACCGGCAGTGAGGAGGGGGCGCGCAAGCGGCATCCATTCGACTTCGCCCTCTGGAAGGGTGCGCGGCCAGAGGAGCCCGGCTTCCCCTCACCCTGGGGTCCGGGGCGGCCGGGCTGGCATATCGAATGCTCGGCGATGGTGCGCCAGGAACTGGGGGAAACGATCGATATCCATCTGGGGGGAGCAGATCTGATCTTCCCGCATCATGAAAATGAAATCGCCCAGTCGGAGACCGCCACCGGCCGGCCGCTGGCCCAGCTGTGGTTGCACAACGGCATGGTTAATGTGGGCGGCGAGAAGATGAGTAAATCCCTCGGCAACTTCACTACAATCCGTGCCCTGCTGGACAGCGGCATCAGCCCGATGACCCTGCGGTTGTTTGTGCTGCAGGCCCATTACCGCAAGCCGCTGGATTTCACCGCTGCCGCCCTGGAGGCCGCCGCCAGCGGCTGGAAGGGTCTCCGTGCCGCCCTGGCGGTCGGCCAGCTGCAGCGCCGGCAGCTCGGCTGGCGGCAGGCCTCCGGGTCCGATCCGGCACCGCTGCCCGCGGAGCTGCAGGAGCTCCGGGCTCGCTTCCTCGCCGCGATGGATGACGATCTCAATACCGCGGTGGCGCTCGGGGAGCTGTTTGAACTGGCGCGCCCCCTGCGCGGCCTGGCCGGTCGCCTGCGCGGCGGTGCGCACCCCGATGCGGCGGAGCGCCAGCTGGAGGCGCGCTGGCGGCTGTTGGTGGAGCTGGCCGGGGTGCTGGGACTGGTGGCGGAGAGTGTGGAGCCGGATGCCCCGGCCCCTGCCGAGGCGCCGCTGGCACAGGAGCTGTCCGAGGAGCTGCAGGCGATCCGGGCGCTGCTGCAGCAGCGGCTGCAGGCGCGCCAGCAGAGGGATTTCGCCCGGGCCGATGCACTGCGCCAACAGCTGCTCGACCTCGGCCTGGCGCTGTTCGACAAGGGGGGTGGCAGCACCACCGCCACCGGTGGCCCGCTGCAGCAGCCGCTCACGGTGGATCTCGCCCCGCCGGCCTGAGCTGCTGGGCCGCTGGGCCGCTGGGCCGACAGCGGCCCAGGGCTGAATTCAAGCTCGGTGCGAGGGCTGCGGCCGCAGGGCAGGAGTCAAGCCGCTCCCTGCAGCGCCTGGGATGCTGATGCCCACGCGCGATGTTCGGTGTCGCGCACGACGGGCGGAATCGGCACTTGAAAGCGGCCCTGGCTGTCGGCCGCCGCTGATCCCGGGATCGCCGCCTCCGGTTCCGGCTGCGACCGTGGCCGGTGCGGGGTGCGGGCAGGATTGGGGTCAGCAGACAGAGCGCGACATGGAGAGCTTCGACTGGGATGGCTTTGAGCGCTGCCGTCAGCGGCTGCGTAACGGCGAGGCCGAGGCGGTGGGGCTGGAGCTGCAGGCGCTGCGCCAGCGGCATGCCGAACCGGCGATCGCCACGGTGCTGGCCGATGCCCTGGCGGCCCTGGGACGTCGGCGCGAGGCCATCGCCACCCTGGAGGCCGACATCCACGAGGGCATCGACAACCACTGGACCCACTACACCCTCGGCCATCACCATGCGGCGGCCGGCGACCACGCCGCGGCGGCCGCCGCCTTCAACCATTGCCATGCGCTGCTGGGCTGGGCCGAGAGTCTGCAGCGGGGTTATCTGTTCACCCATGATTACTTCTCCGGCCACATCCCCCAGTGGCGTGAGTGGTTCGCCGGAGTGATTGATCAGGCACCGATCGAGATCCTTGAAATCGGTTCCTGGCAGGGGGGATCAGCCCTGTGGTTGCTCGATCATGTATTGGCTGAGCGCGGCGGACATCTCACCTGTGTGGATACCTGGGAAGGCAGCTCTGAACATTCGTTCTTGGCGCAGCTGCCGTATGGCGTGGAGGAAATATTTGATCGCAATGTTGCGCTCAGTGGCCGACAGCAGCAGCTGAGCAAGATCCGCGGCAGCTCTCAGGTAATCCTGCCCGGTCTGGCGCCGGCGAGCTTTGATCTAATCTACATCGATGGGGCTCATGAGGCGCGATTTGTGCTTCAGGATGCTGTGTTTTCCCATCGATTGCTGCGGCCGGGTGGCTTTCTGATTTTCGATGACTATCACTATAGTTTTACTGACTCTCGCCAGAACACCGGCCGTGCCATCGATTTTTTCCTGAGCTGCTTTGCGGCCGATTATGAAGTTCTCCACACAAACAGCCAGGTGCTGGTCCGCAGGGGGCCCGCTGCCGCCTCCCTGCCGACATAATCCGGCCCAGCCCACGCCAGTTCCCTATGGCCTTGAGCCAGATGCCGCCGGCCTGCCGCGAGTCTCTGCAGCGAGCCGGCTCCCTGCTCGAGGTCAGTGGTTCCTATGCCCTGCGCTCCCAGGCCCAGCAGCAGGCGGCCCTGGAGCTGCTGCAGGCCCGCAGGCTCGGCGCCCCGGATCGATCGCTGGCGGAGGTGCTGCAGGCGGCCCTGCGGGCCTCCGTGGCCGGCGTTCTGCGCCACAGCGCGATAGCGGCGGCGGCGGCGGTTGCCCCGGCCCCGGTGCTGCCGGCGCGGGCGGCGGGCCTGGAGCAACGCCTGGCCCTGTTCCTGCAGGCCGAATCCGACGGGCTGCTGCCGCCTGCTGATGCCGATGCCGATGCTGATGCCGGAGAAGCCCGTGCTTGATCTGCTGATGGTGGCCGATGGCGAACGGATCGCCCTCGGCGCCTTGATCGGTCTGCTGATCAACCGCAAGACCTTCCCCCAGGCCCGGGTGCATCTGGCAGTACCCGAGGATGCGCCGCTGCAGCAGGCGATTCCGGCCCGGATCCTGGATCGGATCCGGCCGCTGGTGTACACCATTCCAGCGCCCACGCTGAAAGTGGAGGGCAATCTTTACCGGATTCTCAACAAGGTGCAGGCGCTGGCCGGCTTCGGGCCCCGGCCGGTATTGCTCTGCGATTCCGATACCTTTTTCCTGCGGGCCCTGCCGTTGGAGTATCTCGCAGGTCGCACCGTGCCCGCGGCGGCACCCGAGCATGGCCGCCACGACTTCCCGTGGGAGCGCCTCTACCCGATGGTGGCAGCCCCGATGCCCTCCTTCCGGGTGCTGTGCGGCAGCGGTGAGGCCAGCCTGCCCTGGCTGAATGCCGGCATGGTCTATGCCCCCAATGCCGCCCAGCTGGGGGATGTGTGGCTGGATCTCTGCCGTCGGGTGGAACCGCTCGAATGGGTGCCGGAACGGTTCCCCTATCTCGATCAGATCACCCTGCCCCTGGCGATCGCCAGCCTCTCCCCCCGCGCTGCGATCACGCCGGCCTCCGTGCTGGATGGGCGCCTCAACCAGAACCTGTTCCACTGGATGCCGGATCAGTCCTATGTGAATCAGGGATTTGGCGTGCATCATCACCATCGCAGCTCGCTGATTCGCCGCTACTGCCCCGATCTGCTCACCTGGGTGGGAAGCGACGAGCCGCTGCTGACCGAGCTGCTGTCGCTCTACAGCCGCTACGACGACCGCGGCTGAGCATTCGCCGCCGCCGGGCGGGCCAGCAGCACGCCGGGGAGGATCCGTTCCGCCCCGGTCAGGCAATCGGGGTCGTGGGCCAGCATCACCCCCTCCGGTCGCAACCAGGGCCGCAGGCGTTGCTGCCAGCCCTGCGCCGGCCCGCAGCCGGGACCCAGATGGATCAGATCCCAGCAGGGCTCGGCGGTCTCGGATCGCCCGCTCTGCCCGGATGCCGCCGCCGCACTCCCGCTTACCTCGTCCGCTGTCCCGGCCACGGCCCCGGCTGCTGCCCCATCCGCTGCCCCGTCCCCGGCTGCATCCTCGGCCGTTGCCGCCACAAGCGAGGTCAGCGCTGCGGGCGGGGGCACCAGCGCTGTCCGGTCGCAGCGAGCCAGGTTTTCCGCAAACACGCGGTCGAAGTGGCCGAGCGTGCTGAGCTGACCCCCACGCCGCGCCAGCCGTTCCAGGGCCCACAGCGCAAAGCCACCGGCGGCGCCCTGCACCGACAGCACCTGCAACGGACCGCTCGGCAGCAGCAGCGCGAACACCCGGCACCAGCGGGGCAGCAGCTGCGACACCTCATCCTGCTCGAAGCGGTAGTTCCGGGCCACGCAGCCCGGCCAGCCCAGCCGTTCATAGGCCTGGGCGCGATGCTCGGAAGCCCGATCGGCTCGGCCGCGCCGGGCCGCCCCCACCGCCCGCGCCAACCAGCTCCAGTGGTCGGCGATGCCGATCTGGCAATCCTCGGCCAGCACCTGCTCCGCGGCCTCGGCGTCGCCGGCGGCCAGCAGGGCCTCGGCCAGCAGCGGGGCCACCGCCGGATGCAGGCAGCTGCGCCGCAGCTCACGCAGCAGGCTGATCGCCGCCTCTGTCTGCTCGGCCTGCAGCAGGGCACGGGCGTCATCGAAGCGGTTCCAGTCCATATCAGGGGCCGGTGGCGGGGTGGAAGGGGGGCAGCCGCAGCGCCTTGCCCACCTCCAGGGCCGCCTCGGCGGGCCAGAGGTGCTGGCGGGCCACCTCCCGCGCCGCGGCGGGCAGGGCGTGATCGATGTAGCCGCGGGTCCAGTCCAGCAGCTCCGCCGGTGTCGGCATCGCCTCGGCCTCCGCCAGCAGCGCCAGCTGCAGCCCCTCCCGCAGGCTGCGGGCGATCCAGGCCGGGCAGGGATCCAACGGTTGCGCCAGCTGCAGCAACAGCGTCATCGAGCGGCGCAGGGCCTGCAGCAGCTCTGCCCCCGCCGCCGCCTGCCGGGCGCGGCGATGCCAGGCGATGGCGCCATAGCGGCTGATCTGCTCGTCGATCACCGCCAGGCCGTCGGGCTTCACCACCGGCAGGGTGGCGATCAGCCGCTGCCAGCGGTGCGCCTGCCACAGCAGTTCGGCCCGTTCGCCGTCGGGCGCTGCACCGGCCGGCTCGGTCTCGCTGGCTGCAGCCGGGTTGATCAGCAGCCCGTGCAAGGCCGTCAGCAGCTCGATCAACCGCTCCCCCAGCCGCTCCCCTTCCCCCAGCGGCACGGCCAGGCCCTGCAGCAGATCCAGCTGCCGGCCGCCCTGCAGCCAGTCGCCCTCCAGGCACAGACGGCGGCAACGATCCAGCTCCTCGGCGAACAGCCGCCGCTCCAGGGCCAGCGTCAGGGCCTGGCTGGCCGGCGCCGGATCAGCGGCTCGCCGCTGCAGCAGCAGCAGCTCACGCCAGAGGGTGGCCCGCGCCACCGCATCGAGCGGCAGCGCCTCCAACCACGTCAGCTCCAGCCGAATCGGTGCCGTCATCCGCACACCGGTGGGGTGGATGCCGCCGCCAGCCGCTGCTGCAGCGCCGGCTCCACCCAGGGCCGGGCCTCGGGGTTGACCGCCGCCAGCCGCTGCAGCAGCGCCACCGCCCGCGCCGCGGCCTCCGCTCCCGACCGCTGCATCCAGGCCAGGGCGCCGTAGCGGCTGATCTGTTCGATCACCACCGGCAGACGATCCGGTCGCGGTCCCGGCAGTGGGGTCAGCAGCTCGAGCAGCACGAAGCCGCGCCAGAGCAGCTCGGCGCGCTGATCGTCGTCATAGGGACAGGGGGGTGCATCCTCATCCAGCAGGCGGTGGTGCAGTTCCTGCAGCAGCGGCAATGCCAGGGAGGTCACGAACCGACGCATCCCATCCTCCCGCCAGCCCCGCCGCGCCCGTTCCTCCAGCCGCTCCAGCCCGGCGATCCAGTCGCCATCGAGGCAGCGACCGCGCAGGTTGTAGATCTCCTGGCGCTCCAGGGCCTCCTCCAGGGCGGCCAGCGCCGCCTGCGTGGCCGGGGGCCGCTGCGGCGCGGCGGCCAGATCACGCTGCACGGCGCTCCACAACACGCTGAGGGCCGCTCCCTCCAGGGGCAGGCCCAGCAGCCAGTCGAGCTCCACCCACAGGCCCAGGTCGCTGGCGGCTGGGTTCTGCGGCGTCAACGGCATCGGCTCAGCGGCTCAGCGGCTCGATCATGCAGCGGAGCCATTCTCCAGCAGACGTCGGGCGCGGCGGGGCTGGCTCTCGACCACCCCCACCAGAGCGACCAGCCGTTCGTGTCCCTCCACGTAATGGTCGAGCTCCCGCTCCAGCTGATGCAGCTCGGCCAGCTGGGTTCTGCGGCGTCAACGGCATCGGCTCAGCGGCTCAGCGGCTCAGCGGCTCGATCATGCAGCGGAGCCATTCTCCAGCAGACGTCGGGCGCGGTGCAGCTGGCTCTCGACCACCCCCACCAGAGCGACCAGCCGTTCGTGTCCCTCCACGTAATGGTCGAGCTCCCGCTCCAGCTGATGCAGCTCGGCCAGCAGCTGATCGCGCTCCTCCCGGTCGCGCCGTTGCTGCCACTCCAGTTCCTCCAAGCGCAGATCGCGGTCGCCCAGGGCGCCATGGTGTTCATCCCACTGGCGCAGCGCCTCCAGCAGCTGGGCACCATCCGGGGCCTGGCGCCAGCGGGCGGCATCCGCTTCCCGCCCGTAGCGATCGGCCCAGCTCTCCAGATCGAGATAGGCATTGAGCAGGGCAGGCGTGAGCTGCAGCAGCGCCTGGGTGGTGGCCCGCAGCACTCCTGAGGGCAGCGATCGGCCGCTGCCGGCACGCCGCCGGCGCACATCCTGCTCCAGTTCCGGCAGCTCGCGGCGCAGCACCTGCTCCAGCTGCGGGCTGGAGCGCCCCAGGTTGACCAGCTGCAACCGCTCCCGCCAGCGGCGCTTGGCCTGCACGGCGAACTCCATCGCCTCCTGCCAGGCGGCCAGGGATCCCGCCGCCGCCGCCTCCCCCGTCCGTCCGCCGCCGCCACCGCCGTCGCCCCCATCCGCCAGTTCCTGCAGCGCCTCATCGGGGGGGCCGTAGAACACCCAGGCGGCACGGGGAACGCTCTCCTCGCCGCTGGAGCGGGCCAGGGACAGCAGCGACGGGGCTCCGGCGGAGCGCTGCAGGCCGAGACGGCTGCCCGGCAGGCCATAGATCCAGATCCCCTGGGACGGGGGGAGCGCCACTGACGGATCCGAGCTGATCACCTTGCCCTGTCCCGCGTCCTGCGGCGCCTGGTTGACGCTGCGCTGGACAATAGATCGGTTGCCACGGGCCAGTGGTTCAGAAGCAGACGCTGCTGGAGGGACTGCGGGCACTCCCCGGCGATGATCGCCTGCTGCGCAGCCTCGCCCTCCTGCTGGAGCAGGAGGGTGCCTGGCGGGAACTGCTCGACATGATCCTCGAGCAGTTGCCTCAGTTGCAGCGGGGCAGTCCGCTGGAGGCCCATGCCTGCTACCTGGGGGGCAAGGCGGCCCTGGAGCTGGGGGAACTGCGCCAGGCCCTAGCCCTGAGCGGTCGATCGGTGCAGATGCAGCCCAATATCTGGTATGTCCAGCACATCCATGGCCGCGTGCTGGCCCGCCTGGGGCGCCGCCTGGAGGCCCTGCAGGCCCAGCAGCGCTGCGCCGAACTGGCGCCGGCGTTTCCCTGGTGCTGGTTCGAGATCGGCCAGCTGCAGCTGGCCCAGGCGCAGGTGACCGCCGCGCGCGAGGCATTCGAGCGGGCCCTTCGCCTCCAGGACGAGCGCGATCCCGCCGGCAGCTCGCTGTTCCGTCAGGCCCTGGAAGGGGTGGAGAACCAGGCGCGGCTGGCGGAACGCCAGGGGGCGGCGCTGGCGCTGTGGCCCCAGCGGCCGCCACCGGGTCCCGGTGAGCGGCTGCCGGCGCTCGATGAACTGGCCCTGGCGCTGGAGCAATTCCGCCGCTTCCTCGATCAGCACGAGCAGCGGCTCGGGGCGGGCTGAGCCGCTGGGCCTGGGCTCGGCTCACGGGCCTCGATGCCGTGCCCCAGCCCGCTACTCCCAGCCGTGACCCGCCAGCTCCCGGGGGCGGCCATCGGGGGTGTCCAGGCCCGCCGCCGCCGGCCACCAGGGGGCGCCGCTGGCCATCGCCGCCGGCCAGCGGCGCATCAGCAGCAGCTGGGCCGGGCCCCAGGTGGAGCTGCGGCCGGCCGGCCGGCTGGCGGCCTCGTGATGCAGCAGGGTGGCCTCCGGGCAGACCACATGGCGCAGGCCGAGCTGCCCGAGCCGCAGGCAGAAGTCCACGTCGTTGCCCTCCACCGGCAGCGCCGCATCGAAGCCACCGCAGCGCCACCACAGATCACGGCGCACCATCAGGCAGGCGCCGGTGACGGCGGGCCAGCCGCTGAGGTGGTGCAGGCGACCGCGGTGGGGGGCGGCAGCCGGCGCCATGCCGCGGTAGGGATGCTCACAACCGGCGCCGAGGGGCGGCAACACCCCGGCGTGCTGCAGGCTGCCATCGGGGTAGAGCAGCCGGGCGCCGACGCAGCCGATCGCGGCACGGCGGGCCTGGCCCGCCATCACCGACAGCCAGCCCGCTGCGGTGCTGGCCGGCACCGCCACGTCGTTGTTGACGAACAGCAGCAGCTCACCGCTGGCGCAGCGGGCGGCGCGGTTGTTGAGCAGGCTCCAGTTGAACGGTTGATCGAGCTGGAGCACGCGCACGCGGCTGCCCGGCCGCTGCTGCCAGCTGCGCCACAGGGCGGCGGTGGCCTCCTGGCGTGAGCCGTTGTCGACCAGCAGCCATTCCAGATCCAGCTGCCCGCGGCTGCGCTCGATGTCATGCAGGCAGCGGCCGAGCAGATCGGGCCGGTCGCGGCTGAGCACCACCAGGCTCAGGCGCAGGCTGGCGGGCACCGCCCAGCTGAGCCGGAAGCGCGGGGCCGCGCCGGTCGCACCCGGCGGCGGCGGCAGCGGGTCCACCTGCAGGGGCCCCTCGCCGAGGCTGCGCAGATGCTCAGCCAGGGCCGTCGCCTGCGGCTGCAGGTCGCGGTCAGCCCGGGCCGCTGGATCGGGCCCGGGGCTCGGGCGGCGATGGACCAGCACCCGATCGATGTGGCGGATGCGGGGCGCACAGGCCAGGGCCTGCAGCTGCCAGCGCCAGACCGCTGCCGCCTCGCCGGCCGGGGGTGGGGGCGGCAGACCCTGGCGCTCCAGCCAGGCGCGACGCCAGAGGGCGAGGCTGCCGAGCCAGGGGGTGCTCCAGAAGCTCTCGGGCACCCAGCCCGGCTTGAACCACGGATCGTGGCGTCGGCCGTCGGCATCGAGGCGATCCTCATCGCTGTAGAGCAGATCGGCCTCCTGCGGCTGGGTCGCCCACCAGGCGGACAGCCAGGCCCGTGCCCCCGGTCGCAGCACGGCATCGGCCGCGATCTGGAGCTGCCAGGCCGCCGGCAGCACCTCGTCGGCGCCTGGCCCCCCCGGGCCGGTGAGCGGTGGCTCGAAGCGACGGCACCAGAGGCGATAGGCCGCCGGGCTCAGGCCAGCCGCCAGGCGTTCGCCGCCGAACAGGCTCAGCCCCTCGTTGCGGCTGGCCAGGGCGCTGATCCAGCTCTCGCCGGGCAGGGCATCGCGGGCCGCCCGGAACGCCGCGGCGGCCTCACCCCAGCGCTGGGCGCGCTCGAGCAGCTCGGCGGCGGCAAAGGCGTTCCAGCCGAGGGCGGGATCCTGGCGCCAGCTGGCCAGCTGCAGGGCCAGGGCCGCCTCCGCCTGCCCCTGGTGCTGGCGCACCCGGCCCAGCAGATGCAGGGCGCTGGCATGGCGGTCATCCGCCGCCAGGCAGGCCCAGAACGAGGCCTCGGCCTCCGCCAGCCGTCCCTGCTCCAGGGCCTGGGCGCCCCGGCGGTACCAGTGGTCGGCGTCGTCGAGGGGGGACTGGGGCGCCACGGCCTCCCTGGGGCAGCGATGCCATGATCGCCCCAGCGGGGTACGGGGCGATCACCAGCACGGGCACGATCACCGTGAACCTCTGGGGCCATCTCAGCGGCGGCTTCGGGCTGGGGGAGGGGGCACGCTGCACGGCCCGGGCGCTGGAGGCCGCCGGGGTGCGGGTGCAATGGCGCGATCTGCCGCTCAGCACCCATGTCAATGATCAGCCGCTGCCGGTGGCGCCGGCGCTGCGCCCGGCGGCGATCGATCTGATCCACACCAACCCCAATGTGCTGCGGCAGACCGATGGCCTCTGGCAGCGGCTGGAGCTGCAGGCACCGCTGCGGATCGGTTTCTGGGCCTGGGAGCTGGAGGCCTTCCCCAGCGGTTGGGAACCGGGCTTCGCGGGGCTGGATCAGCTCTGGTGCCCCTCCGGCTTCACGGCCGCCGCCCTGGCCCTGCGCAGCCCGGTGCCGGTGTCGGCCCTGCCGCATCTGATCGACTGGAGCCGGGCCGATCGCCTGGCGCAGCGGCGGCTGTCTCGGCCGCCGCGACTGCCCGGCAGCCCCTTCACGGTGCTGTTCGGTTTCGATTTCTGGAGCACGATCGGGCGCAAGAACCCGCAGGGCGCCATCGAGGCCTTCCAGCGGGCCTTCCCCAGGCAGCAGGCGGCGCGGCCGGCGGGCGCTGCGCCCCTGCCTCCGGCGCGGCTGGTGCTGAAGCTCTCCAGCGCCAACCAGTTCCCGGATGCGGCCGCAGGGTTGCGGGAGCAGGCGCAGGCCGATCCGCGCCTGCTGGTGCTGGATGACCATCTGTCGCTGCAGGAACTGGATGATCTCTATGCCGAGGCGGATGTGCTGCTGAGCCTGCATCGAGCCGAGGGCTTCGGGTTGACCCTGGCGGAGGCCATGGCCGGCGGCCTGCCGGTGGTGGCCACGGGCTATTCCGGCAACCTGGAGTTCATGCCACCCGGCAGCTGCGAACTGGTCCCCTGGCGGCTGGTGCCGATCGTGCGCACCGAGGGCGACTACCGCCAGGGATGGCACTGGGCCGAACCGGATCTGGAGGATGCGGCGGCGGCGCTGCAGCGCCTGGCGCTCGACAGCGGCCATCACAGGCGTCTGGCCCGTGCCGGACGGGATGCGCTGCGGCAGCGGCTGGCGCCGGATCGTCTGGCGGCCGTGGTGCGCCAGCGGCTGGGCTGCCTGCTGCGTCAGGCGGGGCGGGCGGAACTGGTGCGCGCCCTGCCCTCGGATGCGCCGCTGCGCCAGCTCGACGACTGAACGGCGCCTCGGCACCAGCCGGATTCAGCGCCGGGGGATCAACCGCCGGCGCGGCAGTAGTCGCGCAGCAGCTGTTGCTCGTAGTCGGTGCTGGGATCCTCCCAGGCCTGCCACTGGCCGGAGGTCGTGGTGGCGTTGAGCTTGCGGGCGTTGCAGTTGATCGCCAGATACAGCTGCTGGCCCTTGGCATTGAGGCCGGGGGCGACCATGCTGCCGCCCATCGCCTGCCAGGCGGCCCAGTTCACCTGCAGGGGGCCATAGGTGCGCCAATCGGCCCGGGCCAGGGCGGGGGCGCTGCTGGCCGGCGTGGCTCCGCTGCGGGCGGGGCTGGGGCTGGCTGTGCCGCTGGTGTTGGCGCCGGGACTGCCGCTGGCGGGGGTGCCGCCGCCACCGGGCCGCGGGCTGCCGGCCGCGGGGCTGGGCGTGCTGCGGCCCGCCGCGGCCACTGCGGAATTGGTGCTGGAATTGGTGGCGGGATTGGCGGCGGGGCCGGTGCGGCTGCTGGCCGTGGGGCTGACCGTGGCCGTTGTGGCCGTTGCCGCAGCAGTCCCTGCAGCAGGTGCGGTGGCAGTCGCCATGCCCGTCGGCGCCGTGCCGGTCGCCCTGGTGGTTGACCTGGTGGTCGCTGTGGCCGCAGCGGTGGCCGCAGTGGTTGCGGCAGTGGTCGCAGCAGCCGTTGTTGCAGCAGCAGTGGACGCAGCAGCAGTGGTCGATCCAGTGGTCGATCCAGTGGTCGATCCAGTGGTCGATCCAGTGGTCGTCGCAGCGGTCGGGGCCGTGCGGCCGCGGCTGGCCGCCGGGCTCGCCGCCGGGCGCGCGGCGGCCAGGGGTGGGTTGGGGCGGGCCGGGCCGCCGCTGGCCGCCGCCGGCCGGCCGGCGCCGCTGTTGCTGCGCGCCGGGGGCTGGCCGCGAAGCTTGAGGCGGGTGCCCACCTCGACCTGATTCGGATCCTCGATGGCGTTGATCGCGATCAGCCGGCTCAGGGAGATGCCATAACCGCTGGCGATCAGTGACAGGTTCTCGCCGTCGCGCACCACATGGCTGCTGGCACCGCGGGGGTAGCGGGGGGGGGATGGGCTGCCTGCCGCGGCCGGGCGGGCGGTGCTGACGCGCAGACTCTGGCCGGCCTCGACCGCATCGGGATCGCGGAGCCCGTTCAGCTGCATCAGCTGGTTGATCCCGATGCCATGGCGCTCGGCGAGCTCCGAGAGGGTCTCGC
>Ga0172372_10005065_pt1 | contig 18498 bp, 9 predicted proteins | sample LakKiv5m_2_FD_114544 | JGI IMG/M metagenome (GOLD analysis project Ga0172372, IMG submission 114544) | Freshwater microbial communities from Kabuno Bay, South-Kivu, Congo - kab_092012_9.5m | ecosystem: Environmental > Aquatic > Freshwater > Lake | place: Democratic Republic of the Congo...
GTTTGAACACAACCACTATAATCAGTTACGGTATAAACATATGTACCAAAAGCTAATGAACTAAATGTTGCTCCTGTATCAGAAGTTGTTATTGTATTTCCATTACTTAATGAATAAAGATATGGTGCTGTACCACCAGTAGATAATGTAAGTCTTATTGAACCATTATCTTGACCACACGTGGTTCCCGATGCCGATGTTGAAACAGTATATTTGTTTTGTGCTATTAAAGTTACTTCTTGTGAATATCCACACGATGAATTATCACTAATGAATACTGTATAATCACCCGATACTAAATTTGAAAATGTCTGTGTTGTAAAATTAGATGCTACAGATACTGATGATGAATCTGGTTTAACTAAAGTATATGTGAATGGAGGTGTACCTCCTTGTAAAGATATGTCAATACTACCATTAGTACTACTACAAGTTGAGTTGTTACCTTGTATTACAACATCATAAAATGATTGTGGTGCAATTAAAGTAGTACCTAATGTTATTTTACATAATGCAGCATCTGTTACGGATACTGAAAATGGTCCTGATGATAACCCACTAAACGTGTAATCATAAGCATATGTCACATCCACAGTTCCATTTGAACCCGAATAAAGATATGGACCTGTTCCACCAGTAATTGTTAATGTTAAAGCTCCATCCGCCGAAAAACATGTTGGGTTAGACCCACTCCAAGAACCAAGTCCTAAACCAGGAACGTAGTCAATAGTTGCTGTTTGTGATAAACTACAACCATCTGATGATGTAACAGTAACCTCATAAGTTCCTTGAGTTAATCCAGTTACTGAAGTACCTGTTGTACCATCAAACCATAAATAAGTAAATGGAGAATTACCCGTAACACCAGTTATGTATAACTTACCAGTTGGGCTGGCACATTCAGTATCGTTTACTATATAAAATCCGTAATCAACCGATGATGATGAATAAATAATACAGGTTTCTGTTGTGGCACTACACCCACCAGCATTTACACCTTGTACAGAATAAATTCCTGGTGACAAACTATTAAATTCAGCCAAGTTATTATTGGTTGTTACACCACTAATTAAAGATGAACCTGAATATAAATAATAATTTATTTGTGAATTATCTGAAGTTGCCGAAACAGTTAACGAACCATTACTTATACCGCAAGTGGTTGCTGATGTTGAAATAATATCTAAACACATTCCTGACGATACAGGTGCATTTATATAAAACTCTAAATTTACTGGTGCGGTTGAATCGTTGGCTCTAATTTGATATATACCTGATGATAAACCTGTTTTATAATCTCCAAGACCTAAATCAGGATTATACCATTCAAATGTGTAAGGTGCAGTACCACCACTCGCAACAATCTGAATTGCTCCAGTTCCGTTCTCACATGTTCCCGTAATGTTTAATATGTAACCAAAAGCACTCATGAGCAGGTAATATCTATATTTATTCCAACATTTATTTGTAGTGATTTAGTGCCAGTATTTGTTTGACAAGTTAAATTGTAAACCGTAATCGTATTTCCATTTACGTAGAAATAATAACCATCATCAACTAATTGTGATAAGTTAAGTATCAAAGCGGCTTTCCATTGATTATTTGTCGGTACTTGTGATGTACCATAACCATCAAAGAATTTTGTTTGAATTACTTGAGTTCCGTCTATCTTAACATCAACATACCATTCTGAATGTAAAGTATTTGCCTGACAATCTGAAAGTTGTAAACCTTGAGTGTTTAAATAATTATAAAGAACATTGTACAATATTTCCGAAAATGAACTAACAGTACTTGAACTTCCAAGCCATGGGTATATAAAACATGAAGTACTTTCAGTAGTACAATCATAACTGAATAAATCACCAGTTGCCAAACATGGGTCATTTGTCACAGGAACTAATTGACATCCTCGTTGTCTTCTATAAACAAATTTTTGTCTCTGAAGTGGAGAGTTTTCTAAACGAGTACCTGTATTCCAAATTGTGGACGCGGGTATCATTTGTTGGGTTAATCTAATCCAATATGGTCCCAAACCGTCAACATATTCAACTAACTTTTGGTAAGTAAAATTATCATTTGGTATTCCAACATTTTGGTCAGATAATAAATAATTGTAGAATATATTCAACAAAGTTGAGTATCCGCTTGTTTTACCATCTGTCGAATACCATCTATCTCGAGCATTTATGGTACTTGAAACAAAAGTTTGAGCAAATTCAAAGAATGTTTTCTTATTGGCTTGTGGATTTATATATGTCCAATCATAAGACCCCAAACTTGGATAAGTTGGTGACATACCTGAATTTGGTATTGGGTAATTGTAATTACGAGACATTGACCAAACATTATATAGGATACCTTGTGATGGATTTATAAATAAATCAACATTTTTGGCATTCAATACAAGTTTGTCAGTTGGAGTAACATAATAGGCATTATAATTAGATTCCGTACTAACTCTATATACGGGTGGTTGCCAACTTTTTTTATTATCTTTTGTTAGTTTCAAATTAAAACCCAAATTCATGTATGGGAATTTTCTGAACCTATTGAAGTATTCTTGACCGTATGTAAACGGTTCCAAGTTTGTTTGTATGTTTGGACTACTTCCCGTAAACACAGATGAAGTATTATTAACAACTTGTGGACTTCTGTGTTGTGGTGTCGATTCAAACCATCCAGCACCTTTTTCAAAGAAATAATTCTCAGTAGCTTCAGGTGATTGTGGATATCCTTCATTATCAACAGGATAATCTTCACGAGTTTGGTCAACAATGAATGTATCGGTTGAAGATGTGAATGCCGTATAAGTTATACCCTTAATAGTATATGTGTTTCCTGAGTCATATATTGTTATATCCTCCGTATATGTCCCACCAGTAATTTGAGCAAACTGTCGGTCAAATTGTCTCATGTTTATTCTTTGGTCAGCCAAATAAACATGTTCATTAAATTCAATTAAAGCGTCAGGTGCTCCAACCAATCTCATCGTAAATTCAATAGAACGTCTAGTACCTTTTGATTTAAACAAATAAGCGGAATTTAATATTAAATTTCTATAGAATTGGTAGTTTAATTCTGATGGTGTTAATTCTCTTGAGAAACCTTCATATTGTGTAATACCTGTTGAGGCATAAACTGATTGCAAGAAGTTTTCATTTGTTATTGGTGATATATTTGTACTCCAACCTAAAGTTTGTGCCAAGTTTTTTAATAACATTGAAGGAATATCATTCCCTGGCGTGTAGTTCACTGAGTTCATGTAAGCCAATGCGTCAATGAACATTTTGATTTGGTCGAAACTTCTACCATATATTTGGAGAACTTTACCCACTTTATGGTCAGGTGTATCAAACTCCAATAACGATTCTGTAGTTAAAAATCGAGCAATTAAGTTTGTTTTAAATGCATCAAAATCAACCGCAATCTGATTTAACTTTTCAAGATAGTTTGTAAATAATTGTGTTCGAATATCTAAGTTCCACAAACCATCCAAATACCATGTTACAGAATCCGTAATAACCGCAGCAGTTCCATCTTCTAATTCTCTTGGGACATTAAATGATGCGGTATATTTTGGGATTACTAATCTGTTTAATAAGAATTTTTCAACCTCATCAAAGTCTTCAGAAAATACTCTTTCAGTATTGTAATCATTGGGTCTTACGACCAAAGATTTAGTAGTCGCAGTTGTTGCGGTTGTCGCACTAAAAGGATTACCAACAACAACCAAATTGATTACACCAGATGTTAAACTTGGAGATGCTGTAAAATCAATCAATTGATATTGTACATCATCAACAAATAAAGCGTAGTCTCTAAATCTTGTTGTTAAATTTCTTAATGGAGAAATTGGTGTTTCTCTATTTTGTAAGTTTCTTGTTGAGTTTACCGAGTAATCAATACTGAACGGATTTTTAATTCTATCAACAGGTATTTTTAATTCAGTTTCATTTGAAATGGCATCATACGTAATTCCTGTTGCAGTATCAGCCGCAGATAAATTATAATAAAGTTGGTCAACCTCTAATGCTGCAGGAAAAAAGTTAATAATTTTCTGTACCGAAACTTCAAACCTTTTTTGTAACGAACCAAAAATTGTAAAATTAGTTACTTGTGATAAATCAAAATTTGGGTAAACCCTATATTCTTTAGCTAATAATTCTCTCGATGCGTTAATAGAATCTAAATCCAAATCTTCCAAAGAAACAGGTTCTTGGAATACACCAATATTGAAAGTTCTATTTGTTTTTTCAGATAACCCAAAATCAAATTCAAAATTACCTTGGGTTAATCCACCACCTTGCACGGTTTGTAACCCCACAATATTATCAAAGGGGGTTCCTGCTCCTGAAGCTGCCGTATTAGGTATGAATACTTTCGCCATTATTATTGTTCAGTTATATTTTGATAACTCTTAGTAAAATCAATATTTTCGTTTCTATTTTGTTTAACCTCATACAACAAGTTATTGAAATCGTCTTTAATTTCATACAAGTTGAACTGTTGGTAGATATTATTTTGTGAATCGTAAATTGTGTAAATTCCGTCTTCCATTGACTTAGTTTGGTTTCCATAAAGAGCAATACCTAATGTATCTAAGTCATACTGTGAAACTTGTACTTCTAATGTTAAAGGATTAAAGTATGTGTTTGAGATTATAATGTTTTGAGCGGGTTGTCCAATAAACGGTGTTGCATTTGGTTTGTTTGTTGGTGAAGAACTTGGTGATAAAGTACAGAATACTAAATTTGTCTGTCCTTCAGTATATCTATATCTTACTGCCTTTTGTTGTGTATTTGTAAGATTTTGTATCACTGGTTCACAATAAAAATTGGAAGTGATAACTCTAAAAAAGTTTGGTATTTTACTACCGTCAGAATTTAAATATTCAACTCTAAAACCAACCAATCCTTGAGCAACAAATTTATTAACAAATTGGCTAGGTACGTTTGATAAATCAATAACAAGTCCTTTTACATTAGGAAGTGCTGATAAAACACCACAATCAGTAATTGATGTTCTTATTTGTGCTGGTCTTATATACAATGTATAGATACCAAGTTGGGTAAATGTTTCTGCCGGTAATCTTAAATTATATAAACCACCCAAAACTTCATTTGTATTACCACCTGTGGCGGCATTATTAAAGTAGGGTCTTAATATTGACGCGGCATCTAAAGAAGTTAATGTAAAATTATCAGTTACATCTCTCGATGGAGTGTAATTTAAGATGATGTCAACATCTTCTGGTGATACATCCGCTGGTCTTATTGTTCCGTAGGTTCCAACACTCATATTATTTCTTTTTTTATTACTGTATTGTTTCTTTTATCAACAATTAAAATTTCGACAGGCATTACATTTGTATTAACCCATTTAATTTTTTCATATTGTTTAGTTTCTTTTTTTCCACTAAATCTAGAGATTTTTTTTCCAATTAAAATATCATAAGTATAATTACATTTTATTTCAACCAAAGTATTATTGTTAGTAAAATCAGGGTAATACACACCAAATGGTGTAATAACTGGTAAACTTTTTGTTGGTAAATTACCACCATCTTTTACGATTTTTTCAATATAAAATTTTTCATATGTTCCTTGACATTCCAAACCATTAACTATAAAGTTTTTACAAACTCCACCAGTTTGTTTTCGTTTACCACTTTTTGATAAATTTTGTTGTCCAATCCTCATATTTTTTATGACCTCTTGATTTAATTTTTTTCCAATTTTTGTTACGGACATTGCAACACTCTTATTACGTCTAAATCCAGAATTTTGTAATACCTTATCAATAAAAGATTTACTTAAATTTAATTTTTTAGAAATCTCTTCAGAATTTTTTTTATCTTCTAAATACAATTGTTTTATCAATGTTTTTTGTTCAGTTGTTAAAGTAATTTTTTTTCCGTTACTTAGTCCACCTCTAAGAATTCCCATGTCTTTCAATAATTGGTTAATTGGTCGTTTACTAACATTAAATTTTTTACCAATTTTTTCGCACGATAGTTTTTTGACTAAATAATCATGTTTAATCATAGACATATCATTATCAGTAAAAATAATTTTTTTCATATATTCTATAAATACCATTTTTATTTTTTTATATTACATTAAAAAATCTATACCCATATTTTATTAGGTCTCCAAGGTTATCAACCTCACCAATTCTTTGTACTCGTTCGTACGCAGAATTTTTTCCTCTTTCAATAAAAATATTTGATTGTATTTCCGCTTCAGAAATAATACCTAATAAAAGTTCGTCTTTAATAATTGGTTCTTGAACCATCCAATTTTCTGTCAAACCTGATGATTGAACAAAATAAATTGTAGTTCCATCACTATAATCGTAGTAATCAACATCTTGAATTGTATAAGCGGTATACACTAAATTTATATCAGTGATTATACCATAATTCTCATTGTTTTTAGTTACAGGGACTAATAATTGAAATTTGTTTGAACCATATCCCGCCAAATCGTTAATTCTTGATTCAGTATATCCACTTACAGTAAATGGTACTGTCACATAATCAGAAGAAACTTGGTCATTAACTAAATTAACACTATCCCCACTGAATATATAATCATATGATATTGGTGTTGCCGTCCAAGCACCAACATTTGGTGTAAAATAAGCGGTTCCCTGTGGATTAAAGTTTGGAACATCTACATAAGGTGTTTGTATTTTTTTGGAAACTGTGGTATTACCCCAAGGATTATTTTGATATAATGTTATAGTATATCCACTTGGATTTGAATTATAAACGTGGCTAATTGAATTTGGTGTGTATGCGGTAATAGTTTCCAAAGGACTGTTATCACCCCAATCTAATTGATATGATGATAGTTGTAGGTAAGAATTAAACTCCGCATCAGCAGTATTATACACATACCATGTATATGGGTTAGTGGTTGTTGATGAGAATATAAAATTACTAACAACATTTTGTTGTGATATTGCACCATCAAAGACTGAATAATATCCCAAATCAACAGTGTTTTCCAATAACAAAATTGGTACTGTTAATCCGGTTAGTAGTGAAGTATCATTAGGACCACCTGTTAGTGTTTGAGTCATTGCGGAATAAACACCAAATGTTTCACCTGAATAGGTAACATCATGGATGATTGTATCCAATACCTCGGGGGAAACCCTTATTTTCATTACTTGAGTATCCATTATGGGTTTACGTATTCATACCATTTTATGGGTGTAGTAATTGTACCGACCCTACCTAAGTTTGGATAATTAAAAATTTGATATGTTTGTGTAATATAATCCAAATCTACTTTATAATAAAAATACTCTTCAGGTGGAAAATCATATCTATTTGTTAAATTACCTTGCGGAGTATTCATCATTTTTGTAAAAACACCAGTACCACCATTAAAAAATTTTGCAGTCATATAGAAAGTATTGATGTTTAAAAACTGACGACTTTTCAACCAATAAATGAAAAATCCTTCTTTATCACCAATATAATCTAAGAGGTATTTTGGTTTTCTTATTTCAACAGATTTAGTACCATTTAAATTTGAAGTTTGGAATAAACCTTGTTGTACAGGTAGTATTATTGTGAAATAATTTTTTTGACTTCTTGGTGTAGGTGAATCGTAAAAATCTATTTTCCAAAATGATTTTGTAAAAGGAAGTTGATTATAATAAATTTGATTTGTGGTAAACTTTGGTGTGTATGAGTTTACCCAACTATCTGTTTGAGCACTATATAAATAAAACTCATAATTTGCGGATGTTTTTGTTCCGTCATAAATTTGATGGTCAAATCTTGTAACTTCAAAATCATCTTGTTGATTAAGGATTTCCTCCAATACTTGTGACTCATATTGTTCAATTGCCTGTTGTTGACCTCCAAAATCCCAAATTTGTTCAATAGGTATAACCAATTCTTTTGATTGATTATTAAATAATACTCTTATCTTATTCGCATCCATCAATAATTGGGTCCGCTACAACCTGGTAAAGCTCTGTTATGTCAAATGACGCACCTTCAGGGTACAATCTGAATGTAATATTTTCGAAAGGATAGTGTGAATTATTTAAAAAGGGGTAATCAACACCTCTTTCTAAATTATCAATATAACCATAATCGTATATGTCTCTCCAAAACCATTGTTTTGTGTTGTTACTAAAGTATGCCCAATATGGAACACCATCAACAAAATTTTGACCAGCAGTTTCAACATAATCTGAAAAAACTTTTAATGTTATTGGATTGTGAACTTGATAGTAATATCCGTTTAAATTAGTTCCTTGGGTTGTTGTTGGTGATGTGTCGAACGCCTTTTCATAATATGTAAGTTTATTCATGTAATTAGAAATAACTCTTTCAGATTGAGTTGAGTCATTCCATTCACACCAATCACCATACATGGTATCTCCACTATATCTTGGGAGATTTACTGTAAAATTGTAAGTTGTACCACTTTGAGTTTTTGTATATCCTGAGGTTAAATTATCCTCCTGTGATAATGGATTATTAGTATCCCACCAAGGATTTGTTTGACCCGGTGTCATATTGAATTGCCAACCTCTTCTCAATCTGTTCCACCAACCAAAATATCCAACATTTTGGAAAGTAGCAAAAACTTGGGTTAATGGTTTTTTATTATTATCAACTTGCTTAATAACTTCTAAATCTCTAGATAGTGTTAAATTATAAGTGTTACTACTTTGCCACTTGGCAATACGGGCTATTTTATTTGGTGTTAATGATGAAAATTGATATGCTGCACCATCATCAAAAGGATTTAATTCAAATCCAGATAATGTAAGAATTGAATCATCAGGATTTGATATAATCTTATGTTTTCTCACATAGTAAATTGATTTAGTTTCACCTGAATTGTTGATATCGATAATTCGTTTAAAAGTTCCTTGAACTCCACTAGCAAAAGTACTTCCGGTAAATCCAATATTATAAATGTTAAAAATATACTCATCTGAACCAACAGTATCATTACCTAAGCTATTAACTTGGAATGTGTTAGTATTATTATATGAAAAAGGTAATAGGACCCACTCACCAATACTTAAACCATGTTTTACAGGACATGTAAAAACAATTGTTGGAGCTCCGTTGTCGGTACCATTAGTAATGTTAAATGGTATACCATCACCAGATACCCACGGAGAAAGTGATGTTCCGCCAGAAAAATAATACTCCATTTGAACAGAATAATCATTTTCGTATGGGTACGATAAAACAATATTCCAATTATATGTCGAACTGCTTTTAGTTACAAAATTTAATTGTTTTGAATCAACATCTGTTCTTATAAATTCAAACTCTTGATAAGAAGGTAATCCACTCCAAATACCATTACCTAAAGATATTTCAGGATTGACATAGTAAAGATTGTCTCTAAAAATTCTATAGTCTGTGAAACCAACCAAACCATTTTCATATATGTATGAAATTTTTAATGTAGGTCTAAAAGTTGTAGACTTTTGACGTTCATTATCAAATATTGTTGCCAAATTAGCTGTAACCGTTCTATCAAAATCAACAACCTCTGATTGTGTTTGACTCAACTCTGTCACAAAATTGATATCAGAATCAGGTGCCGATTTATATCTTAAATCAGGTTTAACTATTAGATAATCGTCTTGGTTCATAATTGCTCCTCCGTATTTATATATAGTTGTCTGAATTTATCCATCGCCGAACGACCGGTTTTTAAACCAAAATAGAAGTACCAAGGTGCACTTGTTAATGTCGTATAATTTGTTGTATTACCTTGTGTTGTTACATATTGACCAGAAAAATTTCTATTATAAATGTAACCTGTTAGATTCTGAATTTGTCCACTATTTCCAATAAACATTGGCGCTTGTAATCTATCGATACTTTGATAATTATTTTTATAAGCATTACCTGTTGTATACCAAGTATTTTCTTCATTACCAAAAATTGATGGTTGAGCATTTGGTCCCCAACCAGTGTTAGTCCATCTATAGAATGGAACAACTTGTGATTTTGTTCCTAAATAATCGGCAACAAAACTAGACGTACTACCTGTTGTAGTTCTATCAATTCTTCTTGGTGAAATTAAATCTCTCTCTTGTGTAAATCCACTATAAAATACGCCAAATACTGAATTGTTATCATCGTCAACACTAACGTAAATTGGGTTATATCCTGTACTACCTGTAGTATCAACATAATTTTCAGAATTAAATGGTACAATACCATATTGAGAATTTATCTGAATCATCTGAGCATAATCACCATCAACACGTTGTTCATTTCTACTAAAGAATCCACGTACTGAAGCATCGCCAGCACCCACTATACTTTCCAAATAATTAGCATTTACCAATCTTGATATAACAAATAATTGGAGTAAGTCAGATTCGTCATTCCAACTTGATGTTTGGAATTCATCCATTTGGTAACCATAATAATCAGGTGATAAAACAACGTCTTTAGTCCAAATAAATTTTGGTCCGAGGTCAACAACTGTTGTTGGAAATAACAAGTTTTTAACATTAACATCATTAGCAACACTAGTTGGTGAATCTTTACCAATAAATTGTTTTGAAGAATTATTCCAAGGACTTGAGCGATAATAGAAATTATTTGAATTTGGTTCGTAGGCTATTACATCGGCACAGAATGTATAGTCAACTGTAAATCGAGGGTCCGCCAAACTACCATTATCAATTACTCGTCTTACAAATGGACGATTCTTATCGTCAAAAAATACGTTAGATTTAAATGGAAACGCAAATAATGTACCGTTTACCCATGAATTAACAAAGGTATGTGATAGGACACCACGACAAATTGCAAAGTTAACTCTAAATCTAGAAACCCACTCAGATAATAATTCAAAATCGTTATTTCTACCAAACAAAGTAACAATTGGTTTATTAACCAAAACATAACAACCGTTCTTAACGACTTGTCCACCAGCATTTGTATTACATGGGTTATTTGCCGGAAGAACAGTAAATGATTGTCCATATCCTTGGTAACAATCTAAATCAACCATACCTGTACAATCAAATGATGTTAATACTTTATTCATAGTCCCACCAGTTGTAACATCAGCACCGGCCGTAGTGTCACCATAACTAAAAGTAGGTCCCGTAACTTGTGTAACCGCGGTACCTTCATCACTAACTAAAATATACGGTAAAGCATTTGATGACTGCCAAGCAAAAAAGTTATTTAACGAACCATCCAATATAGTTCCAACAGGTAATCTGTCAGACCTCATAACCATCTTGTCTTTATATACCAACATACTACCAGGTGAGTATCTAGCCCATGATGGTGAAAAATAATACCTTGGTCTTCTATCATTATTATCATTACCATTTACCTTGGTAATATTAGCATCCTCATACCAAATGAATGTACCACCTTCAATATATTCATTTGTACCATAACCAACATTTGATGGTGTTGTTTGGGTCAAAGTTTGAAGTTGTCCATAAGAACCTGTACCAACCATAGAATTAGATAAAATCGTATCATTATCACTACTATCAATTTTATATACATTGATTTGTGATGAGTCTAATGCCGAATAATAACTTTGAAGGGTTGATGTGTATGCAGAATATTGTGTACCCGCAGAATATTGATATGAGTTAAAATATAAATAACCCCCATTGTTAGTTTGAAGGTTGTTTGTTAATGCACTGTGTCTTACAGTCTTTAATCCTGATTGGATTGGTACATTCATATAGTATTGTCCTTCAACTACGTGATATCCATAAGTGTTATATCCAAGTATTCTTGATAGGTCGTACTTAATTTTCTTTCTTCCACTGTGGGGGTCAACTCCTCTAACCATAAAGACAAGTCTTATATCACCACCAATCCATCTTGATAGATAGTTTGAATATGTTTCAGCACCGTCTTTACCGTCTTTTCTGAATAACTTAATTTGTTTATTAAGTTGAGCATATAATGAACTTCCAAGAACTAAAGCCGGATTACTTGGTGGCGTACAAGCAGTTTGGAATGTTATATTATAGTTTCCTGTTGATGTAATTGTTCCTTGGCAAGCACAAATTTCATCACTTAGTCCGTAGTATTCTTGTAGAGTTGTGTCAAAATCAACACCAATTTCAATACTACCCGCAACCCCTAAACAATCAGTATAATCAATTGTGATTGGAACTGTTTCAAGATTTTGTATATTATAAGTAATACAAGTACATGATGAACTTTGAGGTACATTTGTTGCATTTAAGGTAACAAATTCATTATATGTTAAACCCGTTATAACTTGGAAATATTCCACGTCTGTTGGAAACTTGTAATCTAATTCAGTTACTCCTGATGATGGAAAATTATATGTTGTTGTTAAATTTTGAGTTGGGTTGGCAGGATTTGCATAACTAATTGTAACCGATTTTCCTGAATCTGTTAATCCTGTAATACCTGTTGTAGTACCACTTGTCGCTCCTGAAATATTGGGGTCTTTTGACAGTGTTAGTTCTTGGAAGGTTAATAGTTGTCCTGCCGGTGTAAATTGTTCAGTATCAGGGTCAACAAAAACCACCATTAAATTATCGTAGTGGGATTTTGTTGGGTTATCTATTGGATTTACTTGAACTTTAATTCTATTAGAACCAGCGTATGTATCTGTATCAAAATACTTGGATTTTAGATTAAATTTATTTACAACCTCCCAAGGTGGTAAATTGTTAATAAAGTCATAATCGTTATTGTCAACAGCTCTAATTGGTACTCTTATAGATGATTCATCAAATCCAGCACCAGCAAATGTTTCTTGCCATTCAGGTACTGTTGTATTCCAATTATCGTACATAAAAAAGTCTGCATTTAATGAACGTGAATTTTGTGCCGCAGCTTCTTGTATTGCCGATAAATTATCATTATCTTGTGGAACATTTTCAGGTTTACAATCACAAGCCTGACAATCAGGATAACTTAACATCGGTAACGTTATCTTTTGAAAAGGGTTACTAGCGTTATTAAATAAATTACTAAAATTAAATGGTTGTGGACATTTAATTTTATTATTACCACTTCTAAATAAATTTACCGCTTGACACAATAATCTAACAACAGAAAGTACAACACCAAAAACAAACCCTATAATAATCCTAAGTATTGGCCATATTAGTGCAATTACGTGAACAACCGGAACTAATGAAATTAGTGCAAAAGTATTGATAGGTAAAATTACGTTATTAACTAAAAATGCGAAAAAATCAAAATTTCTAACTCCATCGGTTGCTGGAAATCTATTATTTTCTGACGCACATTCACTATCAGTAATTTCTTTAATACCAATAAACCTACCCCTGTTAGTTCCTTTTTTGTATTGGTCAATTAAACCAGCTACAGTATAAACTTTATTATATTGAAATTCATAAAATGTATCTTTACAGTCTATAGCATCTTGTTGATTAGTGTATCCACTCCAATCTAAACCAAAATAATACGAACCAATGAAGTCTTGATACCGTGTTGATAACGCATAAGGTTCGTAAGCCGGGTCATTATCTGATGTTGACCAACCATATTCTTTTACGTTTGGAACCAAAAAATAAGCTCGTCTAACTTCTTTTGTTTCAAAATTAGATGGTTGTGAATATTTTATTTTAAATCTATATTTTCCCTTAGTTGGAACACCAACTGTTGGGTCAGGGCTTGTTATTTGTTCACCAAATTCATTCGTGGTGACGTAATCCATATTCATTGGGACTTCCAATACCCAAGTACCGTCTTCATCAATTACTTTACCCCCTTGTGGTAATGGAGCTTGTTCTAAAATAGGCAATCCATCAGTATCTTGGAAAATAGTCTGTCTAACCGCAACAATTTCACCGGGTCCAACCTCCAAGTTACATAAATTACCCATTTCGGTTGGTGGTTTACAATTTTTTGAAATTGATTTATCAGGTATACCAGTAACTAGCGAACCCATAAATGTCGCCGTTGGTTGTATATCAATACCATTTTGTCTTAAATCAAAATCATGTCTGGCAATACTAATTTGACATATTTCAGGTTGTCCCCAAAAAGGTTGTACATTAACACTTTGATTTAGTGTTACAATTTGAGGTAATTCAAATAAATTAGTTGATGATTTAAAATTTACACCGTCAAATTGGTCAGGTGTTGCAATTCCCATTCTAATTAAATCTTGTGGTGATAAAGAAAATGGACCAATATCAGATAAGTCCATATCCATTATTACTGTATGAGCACCAACAGGTACTCCTAAAATCATATAATCACCACTACCATTTGTTTTAACAGTAAATTTATAATACTTGTCATAAACCTCAATTAAAGCTGGATTTGTTAAAACATCATTTTTACTTGGGAAGGTTCCCGTTGGGACGTGTCCAGTATGTTGTTGTTCGTATGGAAGTAAGTTATAACGATATCCATCAACATTTAAGTCTGTTAAACTTTGGTATGGGTATAAATCTGAAATTATTGGGTCTTGTAAATCTTCTTCAGATATTGGTATAAAAACAGAAACTCTAACATTAGGAACTCCATACCCACCATTAGCAACAACACGACCTACAATTACACCATAATCAGCACACATTCTTGTGTAAACTTCTTCAGACCTTACCTTTAATGATAAGATTTCAAGTTGTTCAAAATCTTGGTCTATTTGTAAATTGATTTGTCTATCAACTCCTACTTGCGTTCTAACTCTATACGTTTTGGACATCCCGAATTATTTCTTTGATAAATAGTTTATACACTATTTTATTAAAAATAACGGAATAATGAAACAAATAAATTATTAAGAGAAGTTTGTTGTTTGATAATTTTTAACTCTAACAACAATATCTTTATTTGGAAATCTAACTTGGTAGATTTGATTGGGTTCGGCAAATATTGTGTTATCAACTAAACTTATTTTTCGAGTTGCGTTATCAGAATACGGCATCGATGTTTGAGCAGAACTATATTGACCCCCAACTTTATTAAAGATTGAAATGTCTGTAACTGATAGGATTCCATTTTCTGCTTGTAGAACTCTATTTAACTCTGAAATGTTAATATTTTCACCTAAACCTCTTACTGTAGGACTAAAGAATGTAGTTACTCTATCAATCACATTACTAATTACAATACCCTGATTTTGAGTTGCATCTAAAACAACTGAAACATCAACACCCAAATCAATAACCTCAGCACTTCCAATAGCAACATAATCATTTATCATTCTGTAATTTGATAAGTACTCGGCTAAATTTTGTTTTAAAGTTTGGGAAACTTCAGAAGTTAAATTACCACTCGCATCGTATGAAAGAACATTAACATTTATTTTATTGTTGTTTTCTGTTATAGATACTTTAGCAGGAGCACCAAACTGTGGTGGCATGTTTCTAATAATTGCCTCATAATCTTGAACTGTAACCGCTCTGTTTTGTGCTGTAAAATTAAAAGTAACATAATTTCTAACTTCTTCAGTTGATGGATATCCAGCACCTCCAATAGCAGCAGTAACGTTATTACAAGTTAATGAATTTATTACAGAGTTGTTAATTAAATCTGATGGACCATTTACAAAAAAATCTACAGAACCAATTTGGTTAATAACATTTACACCCAAGTTAGTTGCTTGACCACCACCAATTCTATATTGGACAAATAATGTTGTATTTGCTTTAGGTGCATTTCCTAAAGACATAGAATTATTTTGATATCTTTGAATTTTCAATGGTACTCCTAATGCCGTAAATTCTCTTAATTGGTCGTCTGCGGTATTTGTACCACCACCAAATGTTAGTTTAAAAAATCCTTCAGGTGTATATTCAGTGATAAATCTGTTTTGAGTTTGTATATATCTACCTACTTTAATACCAGGGTCGTCTGATGGTTTTGATGGGTCTTCAATAAAAACTCTATCATCGGCTAATGCTTGTACTTCATACCATCTACCTTGAGCCCCAAGAAATTCTTGTGCGGTTGGTACATTTGAATAAGCGGTTCCGTCTCGTTGAATAATTGATGTTACACCGAGTACGTTTTTTTCAGGTAAGAAAAATTCAAAGAACGGTCTAACATCATTTGGTGTAATAACACGTTTAAAAACTTTAGTTATACCATTAACAACAGTTTCTCTTTTAGTGATTGTATAGTTCAATAAATTACCATTGGCATCAAAATTTGGAATTTTTAATCTGTTTGGAAACCCGTCAACATTAAATGGTGATGCAAAATTGATATCATATAGATTTTCAAATATTTGTCCAGAACCAGATACTTGACTTCCTCTTCTTAATATACCCAAATATCTTTCATCTTCTTTATCACCAAAAGCAGGTACTGTTATTGAAAAATCAACTAATGATATTGATGGTCTTTGTCCTGGTATTTTTAAACCATATGTTCTGGCAATATTATATATTGAGGAACGTTGTTGAGCGTATTGTAAAACAGTTTCTTGAATACTTCTATCAATATGATAATGTAAATTATCTGCTACAGCGGCATTTAAATCTAAAAAAACTGAAAAGACAGATGCGTCATTGAAATTATCAATTAACTCAGGATAATAAGTCTTAGTATAGTTAATAAGTTCTTGACGGATTGCTTGGAAATCCCTAACCGTATATGATATTCTTCTTTCAGCCATTTATCTTAAATATTGATAATAACAAAATCTTTCGAATTAAAAACATCGTTGGTAATTGAATAGTCGATTCTAACGGTCGCGGTATACTCACCAACATCTTGATTATATCTTGTAACTCCTAAGTTTTGAACGTTCCCAGCGTTTGTAACTGTAGCCCCAGCCTCTTCACCAGTAGGTGCGGTTATTGATATATTTGTAAGTTGTAATTGTGGCATAAATTTTTCAACAGAATCACGAATTTCAGATTCAATATTTTTAAATGTTGGTCCATCTAATGGTTCAAATATATATTCATACAAACGGGTACCAAAATCAGGTAAAAAATATCTAGTTCCTTTTTTTGTTAACAATAAGTGAATTAAATTACTTCTAATTTCCTCAGCAGGATAATCAGATAAATCTAAATACTTACCATCAAATGAATCAACAAAAGGAAATGTTAAACCATATGTTTTACCGTTAGCCATACTGATAAATATACTCTCATATTTTTTTTAAGAAATAAAAAACCCGACAAAGACTTTGCCGGGTTTATCACGCATTATTATTATTTAATATATTTTACGCCTCACAACTCGTGCAAACTAAGTCGTTAACATTTAATTTTTTTCGTGAAAATGCCTGAGCCGAATTCATTGAGTGTTGGTAATAAAGTGTTTTAACACCTAATTGCCAAGCATCTATCAATAATTTATTAACATCTTTTGTTGGCATATCAGGTGAAATCATTAAGTTCAAAGATTGTGATTGGTCAATAAAATCTTGTCTGATAGCTGCTTGGTTAATAATTGTTGATTGATTTATTTCCGCGAATGTTCTGAACACATCTTTTTGTTCATCTGTTAAAAATTCCAAATGTTGTACTGAACCGTCATGTTTTTTAATGCTATCCCAAGTTGTTTTAGTGTCTTTCTTTAATTCAACTAATAACTTTTTCAGAATAGGGTTTTTAATTGTAACTTTTAACTTAGCAACATCTTTAACATAAGCATTGGACCAAATAGGTTCAATTGATTGTGAAACTTGTCCCAAGATAAATGCCGATGAAGTTGTTGGTGCAATCGCATTTAATGTAACATTTCTTCTACCATAACCAACAAGAGTTTCCGGTTCTCCAAACATTTTAGCCAATTCTGCAGATGCTTTATATGACTTATCTTTAATTAGTTTAAAAACTTCAATATTAAGTCTTGCACTATCTTTACTATCGAATGGTAATCCTTTTGATTGAAGTAATGAGTGCCAACCTAAAACACCTAATCCAAGAGCTCTTTGTCTTTTAGCAAAGTTATATGATTTTTCAAGATAAAAGAATGCTCGTTGTCCTTCAATAGTACCACTATTTCTAATATCTTCAATTTTTGATATAAATTCTGTAACTACCGCATCTAAGAAATAAACCATCATTTCAACCGCGTCAGTATCTTTCCATTCATCATAATGAAGTAAATTCATTGAAGATAAAACACAAACAAAAGACTCTTCTTCTGAATTGTGTAATGCAATTTCAGAACAAAGGTTTGAATTATAAATTTTCATATCTTTATCTCTATAAACCTCAGGTGCTTTGTTATTCATAGTATCCGCGAACATAATGTATGGATATCCAATCTCACCTCTGCGTTGAATTACTTTTGCCCAAATTGCTCTTTTTTCCTTATCACCATTAACCATTTCTTCCATAAATTTGTCAGTAACGGTTACAGCGTGTGTTAGGTCTTGAATTGGAAACCCTTCTGTACCTATTTCCAAGAACTCCATAATATCAGGGTGTTCTAATGGAAGATATGGTGAGAATCTACCTCTACGAGTTGAGCCCTGTGAAATATTATGAACAACACTTTGAAATAAATTCATAAAGTGTACCGAA
>Ga0172372_10005068_pt1 | contig 18496 bp, 13 predicted proteins | sample LakKiv5m_2_FD_114544 | JGI IMG/M metagenome (GOLD analysis project Ga0172372, IMG submission 114544) | Freshwater microbial communities from Kabuno Bay, South-Kivu, Congo - kab_092012_9.5m | ecosystem: Environmental > Aquatic > Freshwater > Lake | place: Democratic Republic of the Congo...
CCAGTTTCTCCTGCACATGGCAGGCACCGCCGCCCTTGATCAACTGGAAGGCGGGATCCACCTCATCGGCACCATCGATGGCCAGATCGATGCGATCGATCGCATTGAGGCTGCGCAGCGGAATACCCAGTTCGGCCGCCAGCACCTCCCCCTGGAAGGAGGTGGTGACGCCGACGATGTCGCGCAGCTGGCCGCGTTGCAGGCGGGCTCCGAGCTCCTGGATCATCAGCGCCGCGGTGGAGCCGGAGCCGAGCCCCAGCACCATGCCATCGCGAATCTGCTCAACAGCCGCGATGGCCACCGCCTGCTTCATGCGGTCCTGCAGATCCGACATCGCCGTGATGCATCCGGGGCGCACTGAACGTAGCTCACCCCGCCTGCGGCATCGCCGCGGGCCGGATCGCCAGACGCAGCTCCCGCTGGCCGCGCACCACGGTCAACGCCAGGGGCTGCCCGACCTGGGCCTGTTCCACCTGCTGCAGCAGCGCCGACGGGGTGCGCACCCGCTGATCGGCCACGGCCACCACCAGATCACCGCGCCGCAGTCCGGCGGTCTCGGCGGGGCTGCCCTCGACGACGCGCTGCACCAGGGCGCCATCCTGCTCCGGCAACTGCAGCAGCGCGGCGGGATCGCGATTGTTCTCGCGCGCCACCCGAGCCGTGAGCGGCACCAGCTGCAGGCCCAGGTAGGGATGCACCACAGTGCCGCCCGTGGCCAGCTGGCCGGCCACCCGCCGGGCCAGGTTGATCGGGATCGCAAAACCCAGGCCAGCGCCGGGGCCGGAGCGCACCAGGGTGTTGATGCCGATCACCTCACCGGCGGCATTGATCAGCGGACCGCCGGAGTTGCCGGGATTGATGGCGGCATCGGTCTGAATCAGATCGAGCCGCTTGTCGGCGAAGCCGAGGCTGTTGATGTCGCGGTGCAGGCTGCTGACGATGCCCAGGGTGACGGTGCGCTCCAGGCCATAGGGACTGCCCAGGGCGATCGCCCAGTCGCCCACCTCCAGAGCCTCGGAATCCCCCAGGGGTGCCGCCCGCAGACCGGAGCGGCCCTGGATGCGCACCAGGGCCAGATCGGTGACGGGATCGGCGCCGACGACGCTGCCATCGAGCTGGCTGCCATCGGCCAGGGTGACGGACACCTGATCGACCTGATCGATGACGTGGGCATTGGTGAGCACCAGGCCGCGGTCGGCATCGATCACCACCCCGGATCCCTGGCCTCGCTCGCGCAGGCCCGGGGAGGGATCGCCGAACAGCTCGCGCAGCAACGGGTCGAGCATCAGGGGATCGAACGGATCCCTGCCCAGCTTGCGCTCGGTGTCGAGGCGCACCACGGCGGGCGCCACGCGCCGCACCGCCTGGGTCACGAAGCTGTGATTGGCCAGGCCAGCCGGGGCGGCGGCCATCGGCAGGGAGGAGCGGGCGAGCGCAGCGGAATCGGGATCGGGTGTCGGGGTTCGAACGGCGCCGGGCGGTGAGGCCCCGGCGGCGGGCGGCGAGGCGGCGGCGGTGGTGGTGGTGGCGACCCCGGAGGCGGGCGCAGGGGAGCCGGCATCAGCGCTGACCCCGACCCCGACCCCGACGCCGACTGCCGCGCCAGCAGCGGGCCGGGCGGCCTGCAGCGCCGGGGCCACGCCTGCGCCCGGCAGCGAGGTCGGCAGCGAGCTGGGCAGAGTGGCGGCGCAGGCGGGCTGCCAGGGCAGACCCAGCAGAACCAGCAACAACAACAGAGGCAGCCACAGCCGCTCTGCCGCCACACCGGGCAGCGGGCGCCGCACCGGGACCTCCGGCCGGCAGGCGGGCGAGCGAGCGGGGCGGCGGCGTGCGGCCGGCGCTGCGCTGGTGCCGGCCCGGCGGGCGAGGGCGGGTGGGGGCGCAGCTGCGACACCCGCCGGCGAGGCCATCGCCCCGCCAGCGCTGCGGGGCAGAGCCGACCCAGAGCCGCCTGGCCCCGGTGCCGGGGCCGGGGCGATCCCCGCCTCCGGGTTGTCAGCCGATGGGGCCGGCGCAGGGGAGGCGGACAGCGGCCCGGGCCGACGGGCTCGGCGCGACGCCAGCCAGGGCTGCAGGCGGGAGATCGGAGGCGTCAGGGCTGGCGCACGCAGCGGCGGCCACGCTAGGGGGATCCGGGTGCCGACCAGCGCAGCAGCCGCTGGCGGATCTCCCCCGAGGGGCGCAGCTCCAACAGCCGCCCGCCGGGATCCTGCGCCCGTCCCAGGGGGCAGGGCTGCACGGGACCGTAGGCGCAGAAACAGGAGGGGCAGCCCAGCAGCAGGGCAGCGCCGCCGCTCGGCTCGCGGGCGGTCGCCGCAGGTCGCCGGGGCCACTCACCCTGCCAGTGCTGATGCACATGGCCGAACACCAGGGCGCGCCAGCGTCGGCTGCCGGCCAGGATCGCCAGCAGCGCCTCGCCATCGGCCAGGCCGATGGCATCAAAGCCGGCATCCCCGATCGCCAGAGGCGGGTGGTGAACGGCCACCAGCAACGGCCGCCGATCCGCCGGCAGCGCGGCGGCGATCCACTGCCGCTGGCCGGGCCCGAGCTCGCCGTCGAGGCGCCCGGGCACATGGCTGTCGAGCAGCAGCACCTGCCAGTCGCCCAGATCCAGCAGCGCCGGCGCCAGCTGGGCAGAACGCCCCAGTGCCGCCCGCAGCCGCAGGGCGTGATCGTGGTTGCCGGGCAGCAGCCAGGGCGGCGGCAGCCGGGCGAACGGCGAGGCGGCCAGGGCCTCCGCCAGACGCACATAACCGCCCCAGCTCTCGTCCTGGCAGAGATCGCCGCTGATCAGCAACTGATCGGGCAGCTCACCGCTGGCCTGCAGCTGCCGGTGGGCCTGCTCCAGGCCATGGCGCAGCCAGGCCAGCGGCTGGCGACCGCGGCGACGGGCGACGGGATCGGCGAGCAGATGGAGATCGCTGAGTTGCAGGATGCGCATGAAGATTTTTGCCTGGAGCGCCGACCCCAGGCCGCTGCTGCAGCCGGCCGCAGCCGGGATCGGCGTAAGTTTCCGGTAGTTTCGGCCTTGGCCATGGTTCCGATCCCCCCGGGCACGCGCCAGCGCTGCAGCCTCTGCCAGGTGGAGATCCAGGGCATGGTGGGCGGCAACGACGTGGTGCATTTCAGCCAGGGAGCGCCCGGCAGCCGCGCCAAGCTCTGGGCCCGCGTCTGCCAGTTCCTGCGCACCCCCGAGCAGTGCGGCCGTTGCCTCAACCAGGATGCGGCACTGCGCGGCGAGGTGCGCAGCAGCGATTACTACGCGGAGGCGCCGCGGCTGGATGGGATCGGCGACCAGGGGATCTGAGCGGCCGGGAGGCCCGTCGGGTCCGGCGCGCCGGCAACGGCCCCAGCCCGGCCCGGCCTGGCCGCAGGGCAGCTCGGCTTGAACAGCGGCTCGGCGGTCTGCTGATCGTCGATCGCCGGCAGCGCGATCATCCACCACACTGCGCTGGACTGGCCGGCTGCGCCGGGCGAGCTCCAGGACTGCCGTCAGGACTGCCTGAACCTCCGGCCGCAGGGCAGCTCGGCTTGAACAGCGGCTCGGCGGTCTGCTGATCGTCGATCGCCGGCAGCGCGATCATCCACCGCACTGCGCTGGACTGGCCGGCTGCGCCGGGCGAGCTCCAGGACTGCCGTCAGGACTGCCTGAACCTCTGGCCGCAGGGCAGCTCGGCTGCCCAGATTCCGGCGTCGACAGCGCTCGATCCGGGCCCGGCGCGTTGTTCAGCGGCCCCTGCGGATTGAAATCCCGGCCTTGAGGCAGCCCTGGGACTGTCGGCCAGAACGGGCCGGCACTGCCTCACAGAGGCGGGCATCGACGGCGCTCGATCGCTGCGACCTCGCACTGGTCAGCGGCCCCTGTGCACTGAAAGCCCGGCCTGAGATCCTGGAGGGTGGGGTGGTGCCGCTCAACGGTCCTGGAACAGCAGCCGGCGGATCACGCGCTGGGCGATGTCGCCGTAGCCCAGTTCACCGGAGAGGATCTGGGCGATGCGGCGCGGGGCCGATGGTCGCTTGATCCCCAGCTGGTATCCCACCCTGGGCAACCGGTAGAAGACCTGGGCGATGCGCCGCCCCCAGGCCATGGAATCGCCCCATTCAGCTCGCATCCGCTGGCTGTAGGCAGCCGGGGCCTGCCCATCACCGGCCAGCCAGCGGTCGAGGGCCTCGGCGGCCCGGCAGCCGCTCAGCAGGGCGGGCCGCAGCCCCTCCGCCAGGAACGGATCGCAGAGGGAGGCGGCATCACCGGCCACCAGCAGGCCTTCGCCCTGGTGGCCGCGGCCATGCAGCGGGTGATGCCCCTCCCATACCCGCAGACGACCACGCCGGCGCTCCCCCGCCTGGGGCGCAAGGCCGAGGGAGGGCAGCAGGGCCTGCAGCACCCCCTCCTGATCGCCCGGCTGCGACCCGATGAAGGTGCCCACGCCGATGCTCCAGCCCCCCCGCCGGGGGAAGGCCCAGCAGAAGCCGTGATGCACCAGGCCGAACTCAAACCGAGCCGTGTCCGGCTCTGCCACGGGGCCCTCCAGCTCCAGCGACAGCGTGGCGGCATGGCGGGGCCGAGCCGGGCCCAGCCCGTGGCGGGCAGCCAGCGACGACCCGGAGCCATCGGCGAGCAGCAGCGCACGGGCGCAGTATTGCTCGCCACCGGCCAGGCCCACCCGCCAGTGGCCATCAGCGCCGCGTTGCAACTGCTCCGCGGCGTGGCCGTAGAGGAACCGGGCACCGGCCGCCGCCGCCTGTTCGCCCAGGAAGGCATCCAGGCAGGAGCGACGCACGATCCAGAAGGGCGCATCACCGGGCAGCTCGGCCTGAACCGGATCCTCCAGGCACCAGCTGAAGCGCACCCGCCGGATCACCTGCTCCACCACCGGGGTGAGGGCAAAGGGAAACCAGTTCTGCACCGAGGCCGCCATGCCGCCGCCGCAGGGTTTGCTGCGACCCTGCTGCTGGCGCTCCAGCACCAGCACCGAGCGCCCGCGGGCGGCCAGCTGGAAGGCGGCGGCAGCCCCGGCCGGTCCGGCGCCAATCACGATCACATCCGTGTTGGCCGTCACCGCGTCAGCCCCGGAGCCCGTCCACGGCCATCCCGCCTGCCGGCGGACAATCGCGACTCATACCTTGAGAATGTCGGCTTCCTTCTCGGCCAGGTGCTTTTCGATCTCGGCGATGTAGCGGTCGGTGAGCTTCTGGATCCTGTCCTGCTGATCGCGGCTCTGGTCTTCGGAGAGCTCAGCATCCTTTTCCTGTTTCTTGATCCGGTCGATGCCCTCGCGGCGCAGATTGCGCAGCGCCACCTTGCCCTCCTCGGCATAGCGGGCCGCCAGCTTGCAGAGCTCCTTGCGGCGATCCTCGGTGAGCGGTGGGATGTTGATGCGGATCACCCTGCCATCGTTGTTGGGGGTCAGCCCCAGGTCGCTCATGGCGATCGCCTTTTCGATCAGATTGATCGAGCCACGATCAAAGGGCTGGATCTGGATCGTCTGCGAATCGGGGGTGCTGAGCGAGGCCAGGGCCTTGATGGCGGTCTCGGCGCCGTAGTAATCGACGCTGATCCGATCCAGCAGGGACGGATTGGCCCGGCCGGTGCGGATCGTGTTGAAGGTGCGCTGGGTGGCCTCCACCGACTTGCGCATGCTGGCATCGAGATCCATGGCTGTTGAGAGGATGCGGGGGAGCGTCTGGGAGCGGTTCGAGGGCCGGCGGTCTGGGGACTGGGGCCGGTCGGCAGCGGGCCCTGCCCTTCAGGGGGAGGGCAGGATGCTGGTGCCGATCGGTTCGCCGCGCACGGCCCGACCGATGTTGCCGGGACCGAACAGGTCAAAGACCACGATCGGAATGGCATTGTCCTTGCACAGGGCGATGGCGGTGCTGTCCATCACCTCGAGCTCGCCGCTGAGCACCTCCAGAAAGGAGAGGCGCTCGTAGCGCACGGCATCGGGATGTTTGTTGGGATCCTTGTTGTAGACCCCATCCACCTTGGTGGCCTTGAACACCACATCCGCGCCGATCTCAGCCGCCCGCAGGGCGGCGGTGGTGTCGGTGGTGAAGAAGGGATTGCCGGTGCCGGCGGCAAAGATCACCACCCTTCCCTTCTCCATGTGGCGGATCGCCTTGCGGCGGATGTAGGGCTCCGCCACCTCCTGCATCGAGATGGCGCTCTGCACCCGGGTGGGTACACCAACCCGTTCCAGGCCATCCTGCAGGGTGATGGCATTCATCACCGTGGCCAGCATGCCGACATAATCGGCGGTGGCCCGATCCATCCCGCCAGCGGAGCCCTTGAGGCCACGGAAGATGTTGCCACCGCCCACCACGATCGCCAGCTGGGTGCCGTCGGCGAGCACGGCCGCCACATCGGTGGCGATCGACTGGACGATGGCCGGATCGATGCCGTATCCCTGCTCGCCCATCAGAGCCTCGCCACTGAGCTTGAGCAGAACGCGCCGGTAAGCCATCGAGCTGTTCGATCCGGCGAACAGTAGCAACGGCCCCGCTGGCGGGCATTGATCCAGGCGCCGGCGCCCCCTGGCCACAGCGCCGCGAGCCGCGGTGATGCCTGATGCCTGATGCCTGATGCCTGATGCCCCGCGGCCGCAGGGCTGATTCAAGCTCGGCGCGAGGGCTGTGGCCTGAGCCGCAGGGGGTCAACCCGCGCCTGGCAGCGACTGGGGTGCTGAAGCCCATGCATGGTGCCCGTATTGCGCACGACTGGCGCAACGCAACCGGCACTTGGAAGCGGCCCCGGGGCCGCGCCCACCACGCCACGCCACGCCACGACGAGGCACACGACGGCACGGGCACGGGCACGGCATGCGACGGCAGGGCGCGCCACGGCACGGCGCGCCACGGCAAGGCGCGCCCACCACGGCACAACACAACACAACACGACGGCACGCACGCCACGCACGGCACGATCAAGACAAGGCACGGGCGGCACAGCGCGGCGCGGCAGGCTCAGTACTCGATGCCCGCCTGGGCGCGCACGCCCTGCTCCCGGAAGGGATGGCGCACCAGTTTCATCTCGGTCACCAGGTCCGCCTGCTCCAGCAGTGCCGGCGGTGCGCCGCGGCCGGTGAGCGCCACGTGGGTGAGCGGCGGCCGGCACTGCAGCCCCGCGAGCACCTCGCTGGGATCGAGATAGCCGAGCTTCATCGCCACATTGACCTCATCGAGCACCACCAGCTTGCGGGAGGCATCGGCGAGGTAGAGAAGCGATCGCTGCCAGGCCTGCTGCACCAGGGCGCGGTCGCGATCGCGGTCCTGGGTCTCCCAGGTGAAGCCCTCCCCCAGGGCATGCCAGTGCAGAGCCTCGCCGAACAGCTCCAGGGCGCGGGCCTCACCGGGCTGCCAGCCCCCCTTGATGAACTGCACCACCGCCACCTGCTCGCCATGGCCGAGGGTGCGCAGCACCAGGCCGAGGGCGGCGGTGGTCTTGCCCTTGCCGTCGCCGGTGAACACCAGCACCAGCCCCTTCTCGCGATCGCGTTCGGCGACGCGCTGGCGCTGCACCTCCTGGCGACGGCGCATGCGACGGCGATAGGCCTCGGCGTCCGCCTCCGGAGCCAGGTCGCCACCCATGCCGAGCTCGCCGGCCTGCCGGTCGAGCTCGCCGCTGGCCGCGGCAGAGGCTGGCGAACGGGCCGCCGCGGCAGCGGCATGCGAATCAGACACGGCGGGGGAGGCGGCGGCGCCCCACTCTGGCGCTGTGCAGCGCGGCGCGGCGGCGGCTCGGGTGCGGATCCCGATCGGCCCGCCGGCGGGTGCTGCGCCGGACCCGCGGGGTTGATTCAACCTCGGTGCGAGGGCTGCGGCCGAAGTGCAGGGGTCAAGCCGCTGCTTGCAGCGCCTGGGATGCGGATGCCCACGCACGGTGCCGGCGTCGCGCGCGACTGGCGCAACCGGCACTTGGTGTGCCGTCCTGCAACTACGCAGGGGAACGGAGGGATGATGCCGGCCCCTGGGTATCCAGTAGGGCAAGGCTTCCAAGCCCCATCAGCAGGTCCTGAATTGGGCCTAAACATGCAGGACAGCACATGAGAAGCGGCCCTGGCCGGACCCCGGGGCCAGAGCCCCTCGCCACGGCGGCAGCCCTGGAGGCCGGGGGTCAGGCGCTGCGCTGGCGGGCCAGGGCCGCATCCACCGCCTGCTGCTGATCGCGCCGGGTGATCCAGTGGTGATAGGTGCGCGTGTGAATCGTCACCGAATGGCCCATCATCCGGGCCGCCACCGTGTCGGGCAGGCCGATGTGAATGGTGCGCACCGCCCAGGCATGGCGCAGGTCGTAGGGGGTGATCGGCAGGGAATAGCGACGGAACTGCTCGGCCACCCGCTGGCCCACCTGCTTCAAGGTGGTGTGGCGCAGATCGGTGCAGATCGGGGGCAGAGCTGCGGTCTGCTCGCCCAGGCAGGCCAACCCGAAGCGCTCCACCCAGTCGGGCTGAAACGGCCAGACCTGGTGCTCACCGGTCTTGCTGGTGGGCAGCACCCGCAGCACCCGATCACCGTCGGGCGACAGGCCGGAGAGATCGCAGAAGAACACCTCATGGTTGCGCAGGCCATAGGTGGCCATCAGGCCATAGACGAGCCGCCAGGCGGGGTTGGGGATCGCTTCCACCAGGGCCAGGATGCGGCCATCGCTCGGCAGCTGGCGGAAGCGGGCCCGGTGCAGGCCGTAGCCGGCGCTGCGTTCATTCCAGTCGGCCGGCAGATCCAGGCCCTGCTGGCGAGCCAGGGCCGCCAGGGCGATGGCGCACTGCTGGCGGCTGCGGCTGGCCAGTTCGTAGCTCTCGAGGGTGCGCTCCAGCAGCTCCAGGCTGAGGGATTCGGCGCCGGCCAGCCCGGCCAGACGGCGCAGGTAGGGCTGATAGGCGGCCTGCCAGGTGCTGCGGCTGCCGGCCAGGGCCCGACGGCGGCGGGCCTCCGCGAAGAAGGCCAGCTCGAACTGCTCCAGCAGCGCAGCCAGGGGCGAGCGCTCGGCGGCGATGGCGCCAGCCGGGGGGCCGGCTGCGGCGGCCGGGCTGCCGCGCCGCGGTCGCAGGCGATGGCCGCTCGCGGTGCCGGAGGGAGCGGTTGCCGCCGGCGGCGCAGCGCGCCGGGCGGATCGGCCGGGGCCAGCGCCGCCGGCGGGGCGACCGCTGCCGGCAGGGCCACTGCTGCTGGCGGGGCCGATCCCGGATGCGGCGATCGAGGCCGGCAAGCCGGCGCTGCGGCGGCCCGATCGCGGCGGCAGCAGCGCCGCCGCCGCGGTGGCGACCGCGGGCCGCGGTGGAGCGGCAGCGGTGGCGGTGGCGGCGGTAGTGGTGGGGCGACGCCAGCGGTCCCAGCGGAAGGTGTCCCGCTGCAGTTCCTGCTGCACCTGCTCCAGCAGCAGCAGGGCGCGGGCCAGGCCCAGCCGATCGGGGCGCAGGCCGAGGCTGAGGCGCTGCACCTGCCACCCCGCCGCCGCATCCGGCCGCGGCAGTGGACCGCGCAAGCCCAGGTTGTCACCGCGGCGCTCCAGGCGCAGGCGGATGCCGCGGTCGGCCAGCTGCCGGTTGCAGGCCGCCAGTTGGGCGGCGGTGAGCGCAAGGCCGGGATCCGCAGGCCCCCATGGATCGACCACGGCTTCCCCGGCCGCCGGCCGGCCGGGATCGGGAGAGGAGGGGCTGACGCTCACGGCTGACTCGGGGCCGCTGCCCGCAGATGCGGCGCTGGGACCCTACCGGGCTCGACGCCGACCCGCCAGTGGGCGCTGGTACCGGCTGGTGCGGTCCTGGCGGCCGGGCTGCCCCAACGCCCCGCCGGCAGGGCTGCTCCGCTTCCGAACTGCCGGCGGCGACAGCCGCTGATCAGCCGGGAGCACCCGGTTCGGCCGCCGTGGCCAGCGCAGGTCCCGCGCCTGAGGCAACCCTGGCCCCCGGGGAGGGGCAGGGCCGCTTCAATGTGCCGGTTTCGCCAGTCGTACGGGGCAGCGCCAGCATGCGTGGGCATCAGCATCCCAGGTGCTGCCAGGAGCTGGTTGACCGCTGCGCTGCGGCCGCAGCCCTCGCGCCGAGTTGGAATCAGCCCTGGCCCCGGGGGGGGCGCTGGGCGGGCGGAACGGTGCCCGCTCAGCGGCGGGCCGCAGCCGGGCGGCGCTGCCACGGCAGGCGGAGGGATCGCGGGGCTACGCTCGCATCCACTCTTCTGTGGCGTCCGGGCATGGCCAGGGTTGGCGTGCTGCTGCTCAACCTCGGCGGTCCCGAACGGATCCAGGATGTCGGTCCGTTCCTCTACAACCTGTTTTCCGATCCGGAGATCATCCGGCTGCCTCTGCCGGCTCTGCAGAAGCCGCTGGCATGGTTGATCAGCAGCCTGCGGGCCGGCAAGTCGCAGGAGGCCTATCGATCGATCGGGGGCGGCTCACCCCTGCGCCGCATCACCGAGCACCAGGCCCGGGCGTTGCAGAGCAGCCTGCGGCAGCGCGGCATCGAAGCCACCACCTACGTGGCAATGCGCTACTGGCATCCGTTCACGGAATCGGCCGTGGCCGATCTCAAGGCCGATGGCATCGATGAGGTGGTGGTGCTGCCGCTGTATCCCCATTTCTCGATCAGCACCAGCGGCTCCAGCTTCCGTGAGCTGCAGCGGCTCCGCCAGGCCGATCCGACCTTCAGCGCCCTGCCGATCCGCTGCATTCGCAGCTACCACGACGACCCTGGCTACATCGACGCCATGGCCTCGTTGATCGCCCGCGAGATCCAGGCCTGTGCGGATCCGAGCGCCGCCCATGTATTTTTCAGTGCCCATGGTGTGCCCCGCAGTTATGTGGAGGAGGCCGGTGATCCCTACCAACGCGAGATCGAGGTCTGCAGCCGGCTGATCATGGAGAAGCTGCAGGCGGATCTGGGCCACCCCAATCCCTGCACGCTTGCCTACCAGAGCCGGGTCGGTCCGGTGGAGTGGCTCCGCCCCTACACCGATGAGGCCCTGCATGATCTGGGGGCGACCGGGGTGAGTGATCTGGTGGTGGTGCCGATCAGTTTTGTCAGCGAGCACATCGAAACGCTGGAGGAGATCGACATCGAATACCGGGAGATCGCCAGGGAGGCCGGCATCCGCAACTTCCGCCGCGTGCCGGCCCTCGACACCACCCCCGGCTTCATCGAGGGGCTGGCCTCGCTGGTGCAGCAGGCCCTGGCCGGCCCCGAGGTGAATCTCGACCAGGCGGCGAGCCTGCCCACCCGTGTCAAGCTCTACCCCCAGGACAAGTGGGCCTGGGGGTGGAACAACAGCTCGGAGGTCTGGAATGGTCGCCTGGCGATGGTGGGATTCTCCGCCTTTCTGCTGGAGCTGCTCAGTGGCCGTGGCCCGTTGCATGCCCTGGGCCTGCTCTGAGCCGTCGCGGCGGCGCGGCCAACGGCAACCGCCGCGGGCCCGGCCGCTGCTGCTGGCGGCGATCGCCCTGCTCGGCCTGATCAGCAGTCCCCCGGCCGGGGCCTCCTCCTGGCTGCAGGGCGTCTTCCCGGTCACGGCCTTCGCGGGATACAGCAGCCCTTTCGGCATGCGTCTGCATCCGCTGGGCGGCGATCTGCGGCCCCATTACGGCGTCGATATCGCCGCACCGCTGGGCTCCCCGGTGCGCAGCTGGTGGGCGGGAAGGATCCAGGAGGTGATCAGCGACCAGGGCTGCGGCAACGGCCTGGTGATCCGCTCCGGAGACTACGAGCATCTGTACTGCCACCTGGCCGGCCGGGTGGTGGACGGCGGCTACCGCAGCGGTGCGGTGCTGCTGCAGGCCGGCCAGCCGGTGCGCCGCGGTGAGCTGATCGGCCATGTGGGCCTGAGCGGCAGCAGCACGGGCCCGCATCTGCACTGGGGCATGCGCTATCGCGGCCGCTGGCTCGATCCGGCCCGCATCCTGCGGGCGATGGCGGCCAGCCGGCGGCGCATCCTGATCAGCGGGCAGCGCTGACGGTCTGGCGGGCTTGCCGGGGGCGGGAGCGGCGCTCAGCCCCGTCGGCGCTGGCTGAACACCGCTCGCGGCTGGATCCGGGTTCCAGGCGGCCAGCGAAGGCCCCGTCGCAGCCTGGTGCCGGGCCACGGCAGTCGCCCCGGACCCGCACCCCGGAGCCGGGCTGGCCGGTTTTGTGCAGCGAGCCCCTATGTTGCACGGATCCGCTGAGGAGCCAGGCGCACAGCGCTGCGCTGACTACCCTTTAAGGGCTTTTGTGCCCGCGTCGCACCCCCTGCCCCCCAGCGCCCGTTCGCCTCAGGCCGGTGGCTCCGGCCCCGCCTGAGGCGAACGCCGGCCCCGCCTGAGCATCACGCTGGCCCGTCCTGCGTGCGGACCGGATGCCAGGCCGCTGAGTTCCCGCCAGGCCGTTGCCCGCAATCCGGAGCCCCGGCAGCAGCCTCCAGCCGCCGGATTCCCCAGCCCCGTTCCCGTCGCCCCCGTTGCCGTGACGCTCACCCCCCTGAACCCCGCGACCAGCCCCGCGCCGGCTTCCGCGGCCGCCGCCGCCGCCAGCCGGTCCTCACGGGTCAGTGGCGGATACGCCCTGATGGATGCGCTGCATCGCCACGGCGTGCGGCACATCTTCGGCTACCCGGGCGGTGCGATCCTGCCGATCTACGACGAGCTGCACAAGGCCGAGGCCCGCGGCTGGCTGCGCCACATCCTGGTGCGCCATGAGCAGGGCGGCACCCATGCCGCCGATGCCTATGCCCGGGCCACCGGCCAGGTGGGCGTCTGTTTCGGCACCTCCGGTCCCGGTGCCACCAATCTGGTCACCGGCATCGCCACCGCCCAGATGGATTCGGTGCCGATGGTGGTGATCACCGGCCAGGTGCCCAGGGCTGCGATCGGCACCGATGCCTTCCAGGAGACCGACATCTTCGGGATCACGCTGCCGATCGTGAAGCATTCCTGGGTGGTGCGTGATCCGCGCGACATCGGCCGGATCGTGGCCGAGGCGTTCCTGATCGCCGCCAGCGGTCGCCCCGGGCCGGTGCTGGTCGACATCCCCAAGGATGTGGGAGCCGAGGAGTTCGACTACGTGCCGGTGGAGCCCGGCAGCGCCGTGCCCAAGGGCTTCCGCGCCTCCCCCGCCCCCGATCCGGCCCGCATCGAGCAGGCCCTGGAGTTGATCCGGCAGGCGAACCGGCCGCTGCTCTATGTCGGAGGCGGCAGCATCAGCGCCGGCGCCCACGCCGCCCTCCATGCCCTGGCGGAGCGTTTCCGTCTGCCGGTCACCACCACGCTGATGGGTAAAGGTGCCTTCGATGAACACCACCCGCTGTCGGTCGGCATGCTCGGCATGCATGGCACCGCCTATGCCAATTTTGCCGTCACCGAATGCGATCTGCTGATCGCCGCCGGGGCCCGTTTCGATGATCGCGTCACCGGCCGGCTCGACAGCTTCGCGCCGCGGGCCCGGGTGATCCACATCGATATCGATGCCGCCGAAGTGGGCAAGAACCGCCGCCCGGATGTGCCCGTGGTGGCCGATGTGCGCCAGGCGCTGGAGATGTTGCTGGCCGCCTCAGGCGGTGAGCAATCCTGCGGTCGCACCGAGGCCTGGCTGCAGCGCATCGACAGCTGGAAGCAGCACTATCCGCTGGTGGTCCCGACCCCGGAGGGTGACATCGCCCCCCAGGAGGTGGTGGTGGCCCTGCGGGAGCTGGCCCCCGATGCCTTCTACACCACGGATGTGGGCCAGCATCAGATGTGGGCTGCCCAGTTCCTGCGCAATGCACCACGCCGCTGGATCAGCAGCGCCGGCCTGGGCACGATGGGCTATGGCATGCCCGCCGCGATGGGGGTACAGATGGCCTTCCCCGAGGAGCCGGTGATCTGCGTTTCCGGAGATGCCAGCATCCTGATGAACATCCAGGAGCTCGGCACCCTGTCCCAGTACCGCCTGCCGGTGAAGGTGGTGGTGCTCAACAATGGCTGGCAGGGAATGGTGCGCCAGTGGCAGGAGAGCTTCTACGGCGAGCGCTATTCCAATTCCGAGATGAACATCGGCATGCCCGACTTCCAGGCCCTGGCGGAGGCCTTCGGTGTCCGCGGTATCCGGATCAGCGAGCGCGCTGATCTGCATCGCCAGCTGGCCGCGGCGCTGTCCCATCCCGGACCGGTGTTCATCGATGTAGCGGTGCGCCGCAACGAAAACTGCTATCCGATGGTTCCTCCAGGGGCCAGCAATGCCCAGATGGTGGGACTGCCGAGCCATCCCGAACTGGCGATCGACACCCAGCGCCAATGCGGCGCCTGTGGTGCCACCACCGCCAGCGCCCACTTTTATTGCCCCAGCTGCGGGACCAAACTCTGAACCCACCGCTTGTTGAAGCGCTCGGCCGTCGCCTGGCCCTGCTGCTGGCCCTGATTCTGCTGCTGGTTCCGCTGCTGCCGCGTTCGGTCGCGGCGGCAGAGCTGCTGCAGGTGCGGCAGGCCACGCTGCTGCAGATCGGCGATGGCAATCGCAGCCTGGCCGTGCGGCTGGCCTGCCTGCAGGTGGCGCCGGATCAGGCCCAGGCCGCCGAGGCCTGGCTGCGGCGGGAACTACCGCGACGCAGTCGGGTCAACCTGCGGCCGATCGGCAGTCGCGATGGCCAGCTGCTGGCCCGGATCACCCGCCTGGGCGACAGCGAAGATCTGGGCAGTCGCCTGATTGCCGCCGGGCTGGCCGAGGCGGATCCGCAGCCGTCGGGCTGTGCGGCGCTCAACCCAGCGGCAGCCGCCTCTGTCGCAACTCCAGCGGCCTGACCACGGCAGCACCGGAGCGCTGGGAGCGCTGGGAGCGCTGGATCGGCCGCGAGGCCGGGCTGGCCGGCAACAGCGAACCCAGACGCCACCGGGCAGCCAGCGATGGCTCGGGTTGGGCTGCCGATCGCTGCGGCCCGCCGCCCAGACCTGGTGCCGCCTGTCCATCTGGGATCATTGCCCCTGCCGCCACCGCCTCCGATGAGCCTGAATCGCACCGCCAAGGGCATCGTGCTGGTGCCTTCCCTGCTGCTGGGGGGGGCCTTTCTGGCCGCAGCGGTCTGGAGTGATGGGCCGGCGGCGGCCAACCGCAGCCTGGCGATCAGCCTCGGGCTGGTGCTGATGGGAGCCGGGCTGCTGGCCCAGCTCCTGCCTGAGCAACCGCCGCAGGGGCCGGACGCCTGAGGTGTTCGCCGCCTCGGGGCCGGCCGGGGCCCCGAGGCACAAGTGCAGCAGAAGATACTAGGGGGTTACCCCTTCAATCCGATCTTCAATCTGCTGATAGATCTCCTGCAGCTGTTGGATGTTTTCGTCAGAGGTTTCCCAATAGCCGCGACCATTCACCTCCAGCAAGGTGCCAACGATGCGGCGGAAGCTGTGGGGGTTGAGATCCATCAACCGCTGCCGCATTTCTGGATCATTAATAAAAGTATTGTTGGCCTCTTCATAGACGAAGTTGTCAACGGCGCCGCTGGTGGCACTCCAGCCCAGCGTGAAGTTGAGCCGCTTGGCCACCTCGCGCACGCCCTCGTAACCGGAATTGAGCATTCCTTCATACCACTTGGGATTGAGCAGCTTGGTGCGTGAATCCAGCCGAATCGTTTCACTGAGACTGCGCACCTGGGCATTGGCCGTGGTGGTATCGGCGATATAGCTGGCCGGCGCCTTGCCATCCTCGCGCAGCCCGGCGATCAACTTGGTGGGATCTGAATCGAAATAATGGCTGACATCGGTCAGCGAGATCTCGGCTGAGTCGAGATTCTGGAACGTGACATCAGCGGTTTTCATCGCCGCTTCAAACACTTCGCGATTCTGATTCATCTCACCAGGATTGTCAGCATTAAACGCAAATGTTTTGCGGGAGAGGTACATCTCCTGCAGTTCGCCCTCCTGCTCCCAGCTGCTGTTCTCCACCGCCAGGTTCACATTGGAGCTGTAGCTGCCACTGGCATTGGAAAACACGCGCGTGGCGGCAGCGCGCAAATCAATGCCCTGGGCTTCAGCCTGTTCCTGGGCGTGCTTGCGCACAAAGTTCATCGCCAGGGGCTCATCCGCCTCGGCCGCCATCTTCACACCCTGATCAATCAGGGCCATCTGGTTAATGAACAGATCACGGAACACACCGCTGCAGTTCACCACCACATCAATGCGGGGTCGGCCCAGTTCCTCCAGCGGGATCAGCTCCAGCTTGTTCACCCGGCCGAGTGAATCTGCCAGCGGTCGTACACCGATGAACCAGAGAATCTGGGCCAGAGATTCGCCATAGGTCTTGATGTTATCGGTGCCCCACAGCACACAGGCGATCGTTTCCGGCCAGCTGCCCTGCTCGGCCCGCTGGCGTTCGATCAAGCGATCAACCACCACCTTGGCCGCAGCGATCGCCGCACGGGTGGGGATCGCCTGGGGGTCGAGCGCATGCAGATTCTTGCCGCTGGGCAATACCGCGGGATTACGGATCGGATCACCACCGGGTCCCGGCAGCACATACTCGCCATCGAGGGCGCGCAGCAGGCTCTGCATCTCCAGATCGGCGCATACCTGTTCCAGGCAGAACTGCAGATAGGCGAACAGCCGATCCAGTTCCGTTGGCTCGATCGCGCTGAAACCGGCCGCGCGGCAGGCGCTCAGCCAGGGGCTGGGCAGCTTGAAGCCGAACCGTTCCAGCAGCTGGAAGAACCAGCCGAAGTTGCGGCGCAGGCTGACGCGGCCATCGGCCCCGGTGACACAGCGCACCATCGCGCCCACCGCCGCCCGGCTGGTTTCGGTGATGCGGCGATTGAGCTCCACATCGGCCAGCACACCGGCATCATTGCCGCTGTAGATATCCTGAATCGAACGGCCCAGGCTTTCGGCCAGCAGACCGGGCAGGGAGCGCAGCCCCTCCTGTTCGCGTTCAAGGGCGGCGATGTTGACCAGGGTGGCGATCGCCTCCTCCGCGGTGGGCGGCTTGCCGATCGTGTGCAAACCGCAGGGCAGCAGCCGGCTCTCAATCTCCATCAGCTGGCGATAGACCGCCCCCACCACAGCATCGCGGCCCTCGAGATCGAGTTCGGCCGCATCGACCTCGGGCAGCGACACATCCTTGTCGAGATTGCACTGGCGGGCGGTTTCCACCAAGGCATTGACGATCTGCACGCCGCGGGAACCCTCACGCAGCTGCTGGTAACTGCCCACCAGTTCACCCAGCTCCTTGAGGCCCTTGTAAAGACCGGCGTTCTCGGCCGGCGGGGTGAGATAGCTGATCGTTTCGGCGTAGCCGCGTCGCTTGGCGATCGTGGCCTCGGACGGGTTGTTGGCAGCGTAGTAGTAGAGATTGGGCAGGGCACCGATCAGGGAATCCGGGTAGCAGGTTTCGCTCATGCCCATCTGCTTGCCAGGCATGAACTCCAGCGAACCATGGGTGCCGAAATGCAGCACCGCATCGGCGCCCCACACCTTCTCCAAATAGGTGTAGTACGCGGCAAAGCCGTGATGGGGGCTGGCACTGCGCGAGTAGAGCAGCCGCATCGGATCGCCCTCATACCCGAAGGTGGGCTGCACGCCGACGAACACGTTGCCGAAGTGGCGGCCATAGATCAGCAGATGGCTGCCGTCGGAGTTGAGATTGCCGGGGGGCTTGCCCCAGTTCTCCTCCAGCCGCTGCGAATAGGGGGTGAGCCGCTCATACTCGGCCACGCTCATGCGATGGGCAATCGCCAGCTCCGGGGATCCCTCCATCGCCTCGGGATCCTTGAGCACCGCCTCCATCAGCGCCTTGGGGTTGGGCGGCAGAGCGGCCACGTCATAGCCCTTGGCGCGCATCTCCTCCATGACGCGATGGATGGAGCCGAACACATCCAGGTAGGCAGCCGTACCCACATTGCCCTTGTCGGGCGGGAAGCTGAATACCGTGATCGCCAGTTTCTTCTCGGCGCGGGGCTTGATGCGCAGCGAGGCCCAGCGGATGGCGCGCTCGGCGATCGCCTCGACCCGATCCTGCAGGGTGTGGGCCTTGCCGGTGGCGTCATCGCGGCCGGAGAGCACGATCGGCTCGATCGCGCCGTCGAGTTCGGGAATCGCAATCTGCAGGGCCACCTGCACCGGATGCAGGCCGAGATCACTCTCCTCCCACTCCTGCGTGGTCTGGAACACCAACGGCAGGGCCACCATATAGGGCCGGTTGAGCTTCTTGAGCACCTCGATCGCCCTGGGGTGATCCTGACGGGCGGGGCCGCCCACCAAGGCGAAGCCGGTGAGGCTGACCACGCCATCCACCAGCGGCTGCTCGGGATTGAGCGGGTCGTAGAAGAAGGCATTCACCGGCCGGGTGAAATCAAGCCCACCGCAGAACACCGGAATCACGGTGGCACCGCGATATTCCAACTCCTGAATCACGGCCACATAGTGGGCCTCATCGCCGGTGACGATATGGCTACGCTGCAGCACCAGGCCGATCACCGGACCGCTGCGGGCCCGACTGCTGAGGTCCCCGCGGCTGGCGATCCAGTTGAGGTATTCCTTGATGTCTTCGAACATCGCCGGCGCCAGCGGATGCCAGATGCCGAG
>Ga0172372_10005071_pt1 | contig 18474 bp, 14 predicted proteins | sample LakKiv5m_2_FD_114544 | JGI IMG/M metagenome (GOLD analysis project Ga0172372, IMG submission 114544) | Freshwater microbial communities from Kabuno Bay, South-Kivu, Congo - kab_092012_9.5m | ecosystem: Environmental > Aquatic > Freshwater > Lake | place: Democratic Republic of the Congo...
GCTGGCTTAGGGGCTGGCTTAGGGGCTGCCTTGACCACAGCGGGAGCTGGTGCTGGCCTTGGTGCTGGCTTAGGGGCTGGCGCTGGCCTTGGAGCCGGAGGTGATTTTGGTCTATGAAAAATTCGCTGAACCTTCTTTACAATACGTTTAAACCGTAATAGTCTTCGACCAGAACCAATTTCGACTACCGCGTCAGGTTCATCATCTTCTTCGTCGATTTGGTTGTCTTCGTCGGCACTTTGAACGTCAGACTCGGCATCGGATTCATCGGCTTCATCGGCTTCATCGGCATCGGACTCGGCATCATCAGCATCAGCATCAGACTCAGCATCGTCATCTAACTCTTCCGCATGTTCATCGTCATCAGATTCAGCTTCAGCATCCGAATTCGTGTCAATACCATCATCATCATCTGGATCAAGTGAAACAATTCCATTGTGCGGTATATCAGACATAACGTCTGTTATTTTTGTATTCAAAGGAATTTTTATTTCATCTTGATTGTATGGTATTGAATGCTCAGCAGGAACATCAATTGTCGCAATACCGGCGACGAATGATGTCGAGAGAAGAAATAGCAACAGTCCCGATGAAAGACGCATAAAAAACTGGTTATACTATATCCTCATAAAATATCTTTATGTCTCACTCCAAAACATAATAAACATTATATGGCAATAATATATATTTACAATGTCGTCGGCACTAACAAATGAACCTAACATACATAACAGACAGGAAACACAAAAGTTATATACGCTTCTACTACCGTATAGTATATACGACAATCCGTATAAACAATATTCGAGAAGGTTGAAACTTAAAAAACAACCGTTTGTTTTCTCGCCAATACAGGCAGCCTCCCCCGCGACTTCGACAAGCGAATTCATTATTTTTTCACCCTATTGGGTATCAACCACATTCCCTGTAACTTCACATATAACTAATCATCAGGAACCCAATTCTGGTGTAAAGACGCGGAAAAAAATGAAACTTACGTCGTCGTCGTCGTCGTCGTCGTCGTCGTCGTCGTCGTCGTCGTCGTCGTCATCCATGACTGTCACGAATGAAAATACTACCGACCATGACATTCCTAAATTATCGAATACAGCCGAAGATGACTCTCCACCTATAAACATTATTATATTGAAGCCGTCTGAATATGAAAAAATGACATACGCAAAATATAGCCTCGCGGATTTACGTGCGTTATGCTCTCATTACAACATAAAAAAATCAGGAACAAAATCAGACCTTACACAACGCATATATACATTTTTGAAACAAACACACTTTATTCGAAGAATCCAGCGCAATTTTAAGGATTTTTTATCCAGAAAATATCGGAAATTATCTGGACCAGGCTATCTTAACTCCATGAAGTGTGTGAATGACACAGACTTTTATACATTCGATAAAATCTCGAATATTAAACCAACGCAACTTTTTACATATCAAGATAGCGATAATAAAATATATGGATTTCATATCGCATCTATATTTCATCTGATCGTGTCTTCGTATCCCACAATAACAAATCCGTATAATCGTAATGTCATGTCGTCATCTATCATCAAAAATCTATACGAAAAATTAATATATGGCTCGCTTATTGGATTTCGTGTATCGATTAAGCTCGATGATAGCGACAACGACAACGACATTCAGGATACTACATGTCATTCAGATTCATATTCGTCGGGAGTAGCAGCTTTAGGTGGTGGTGGCGGTGGCGGTGGCGGCGGCGGTGGCGGTGGCGGTGGCGGTGTCCAAGTATTAACGCGTGAGAAACAAGAAGAACTATTTATCGTTGATTTATTTCAGCATATCAATACGCTCGGCAATTATTCTGATTCGGAGTGGTTTATCGCATTACAGCGTGATGAACTTATTCGATTCATTCGACATATTCATGATATATGGTATTATCGTGCGAATCTAACACAAGAAATGAAGGAACGTATCTCTCCACCAAATGGTAACCCGTTTGTTCTTCAAAATGCGCATGTAAATTTGAATGTCATTTCATTACTCACCGCTGCGGAATTACGAACAATATCTGTGAGTATCATTGAAAGAATGACCCGGCGAGGCGTGTCTCGTGAAGACCAGTGTCTCGGCGCGTTTTATGTGTTGGCCACACTGACAATTGTAAATCAAGATGCGCGTAATGCGTTGCCATGGTTGTATGAAGCGGTTTTATAATAAACGCGAATTGATTTAGAATTACTCGAAGTATGCTGCCGATGGTGATGCGCGAAAACAACTTAAAAAGACTTTACTCATATGTGTATAACCAATAACATGGTCAAGTCTGCTCCTTCTTCTTCCGCTGTTTCTAGCTCTGCTACTCCCGCTGCTGCCTCCGCCGCCAGTGCTACTCCTGCTGCTGCCGCATCCAAGCCTGCCAAGGCTCCCGCTACCCCCAAGGCTGCTAAGGCCGAGGCTGCCGCCCCCGTGAGCGCCCCTGCCCCCGCCGTTGATGGCGCCGAGGCCACTCCCGCTGCTGCTGAGCTCGATGGTTCTGTTAGCACCGCACTCTACTCTAGTGTTCTTACCAAGCTTCAGAGTGCTCAGGCCGTTCTTGCTTCCATTCGCTCTGAGGTGAATGAGCTTAAGCGTCAGCATGCCCGTGAGCTTCGTGCCGCCAACAAGGCCAACAAGCGTCGTAAGACCAGTGCCAACCGTGCTCCTTCTGGTTTCGTCAAGCCCACTTTGATTTCCAACGAGCTCGCTGCCTTCCTTGGAAAGCCTGAGGGCAGTGTTCTTGCCCGCACTGAGGTCACTCGTGAGGTGAATGCTTACATCCGCAACCAGAAGCTCCAGGATAAGGACAATGGTCGTAAGATTAACCCCGACGCCAAGCTTCTCAAGCTGTTGAAGCTGAAGAAGGGTGAGGAGCTTACCTACTTCAACCTCCAGAAGTACATGGCTGCCCACTTCGCGAAGTCTTCCGCTGCCCCTGCTGCCTCTGCTGGTGGTGCTGTCAAGGCCTAAACAAATACAGTTTATCACTACGGGATGAACAAAAATCATAAAAACCAACAAAAAATGAATACAACGACGACGACGACGCCGGACGTTGGATTCATTTGTCTTTTACTTACCGTTTTTAAAATACTTCTTTTTCTTGTGAATCTTGTGAAGTTCTTGAAATGATGATACGTTGATTCCATATACTTCCGATGCCAGAACATTCGCGTGTTTTTCTTGAGGGATTTGGTCAATTCCATATACTGGTGAAGATGTCAGCGACCCATTCCCTGACGAAAGCGATTTGAGTATAACTTCATCACTTGGAGATGGTTCAATAAATATGAAGTCTTCTTTCATCATGATTTCGATGATTCGTTTCCTGTGTATATCGTCACGATTTAAAACAACCAGCTGTTTATATCCTTGACCTTGACCTTGACCTTGACCTTGACCTTGACCTTGACCTTGACCTTTGGTCTCGGCGCATGTAATTGTATCGAACATCGCTTCATTCATTAAATATGTGATTGCGCCGATGGCACACCCTGATGCGTCGATGATTCGTTTCGCGGATGTCTTTATTGTGCTTTGTTCCGAATACCAGTCATAAAATCCACCACCACTCTCATGATATTTTTGCCTCTCTTTTGATGACAGCGTTTTGAATTTTACTAGTTTCTTAAATACCGCATCAGGTGATACAAAGGACACCGATGACGCCGCCGATGACGCCGCCGATGACGCCGCCGAGTCCGAATGATGTGAATAATCGGTTCCACTCACGACACACATCATTTTGAACTCTTGTTGTGTCAAACCCAGTGTTTTCAAAATAGCATTCGTATCATAGCGCATAACTGAATGATTCAATAAACTGATATTCCTTAATACAACGGGGCATCCATAAACAAACATGTCGGTGTCATCACTCATACAAGCATCAACACGTTTGCGAATCGATAACTTCGCACATAATGCGTCGGCTTCGCCTTCTGCGTCAATTGTCGCGAACCCGAAGCTCACCAGCAGCTCTTTTACACTGCTTACATCACAGTCACGCAGTCGAACGAATTGTTTTTTCAACTCGCGCATCGTTTCTTCGATATCATCCAACTCGGTTGTTGTAATCTCACATCCCGACGCGTCCCTCTTTTCTTTCGTCATTTTCAGCAGTGTATCGTATTGTTTCTTTGCTTGGTCCTTCTTTTTTTTGCGTATTTCGATAATCTCCGTTTTTTGCGGAGGAGGCGGACCATCAAACACGAAAACCGCGTGAATATTGTAGTGCCGAAATACCGACGCCATGAGATACATATTTTCTAATAATGCTCCTTCGCCGGAATACCGATACATATATATGCTTGTATCCACTGCGATACGTTTTCCAGCCAATTCTCTTAAATGAACCCGGCATGACGCGTCGGGACATTTGTGTTGTATAAATCGATTCAAATTTCGAACACCCATTTTTTATGTAAAGTCAATCGCGCACTTAACATAAAAAAATATATTTCATTCAATTTTATAGATGGGGTTGCGCCCCCACACGACGCAGTGCTATTGCCGGGTAATTATACTTGTGGTGCTAATACCTCTTCGTTGTCGGAATGAAACGTATTTTCATCAATAATAATCACGTGCTCTTCATTTTCTGGCCGTAGCTGAGGCTGATGCTGCTGAGGCTCCGGCTCCGGCTCCGGCTCCGCATATTCAGACGCAATAAGTTGAACAGCATTTGTAGGCTCATCGTTGTCATGCTCACGAGGATGATATTTCTTCTCATGTCGGTGGTTCTGACGCTTCACGTAATCCTTCAAGTCATAATAATCACGATCCATCTCACGATATATATCATCCTTCAATTCGGCTAAATCTTCTTGAAGGTCACAAACATCGGTCGTATTCTGCCCAACTTCATCCGTAAGATGTTCGACATTTTCTTTGACATCAGATAATTCTGCATCCACCATTCCGATACTCTTCTTAAGTGTTTCACCATTCTCTCGAATCTGCTTCACTTCTTCCACCAATCCAAAATAACGATACGAGTGATATTCATTTGAACGCGTAATCATCTCGGTGAGTTCATCATTCACACTTTGAACGAGTTGTGCGCTAGTCTTGCTCTCAAACGCAACTTCCTTCGTAATCGCACGAGCAAATTCCTCACGTAAATCACCCGCCATGTGAAGGTTTCGTTGAACCATTTCATCGCGCAACTCTTCGCACACCGTATAAATTTGGTTATACTTAACATCCAGCTGCCGCATCATTGCGGCTTCGAAATCTTTGAGACGCGCATTCAACGCCTCATTCATCTTTACTGCTGTGTCCAACTTCGCCATCAAGTCATTTTCCCGTCGAACAAACATCTCGTAATCACGATAATATGTATCGTTCAGGTCGGATATCTCTTGATCGCGGCGTGTATTTTCATCTTGGAGATTCTTTATCCTTGTATCAAATTCACCACGAAGCGTCTCGATATACGCAAAGATTTCATCATCCGCACACGACGAACCGTAATTCACATCAGATTTCAACTTATCACATTTCTTATTCACATATTTCCTTATTTTGCGAACATGCTTTGAGAGCACGTTATTTTCAGCAACGTCGGTTTGAAGAGTTTCAAACTCGCACCACATTCCCTTCAAATCACCATAGATATCGTCTGAACGGCGTTTTAATGAATCATGATGTTCTTGAACCACACTTTCCAGATTGTCATATTTCGCGAACAAAGTCGCAACGTTTTTCCAGAGCATCGTCTTTTCTTCCGAGTCGTTGTTATTGTTCTCTTGGTTTGTGCTCGTGTGGTGAATCGGAAGAAGATGAGGTAATGGAGCCGACGTAGGCATCCTTGATTCCGCCACAGGAGAAGAAGTATAATAGTTTGGATTATCCACGGTCAGAGAGACCAACTTTCCAATCGAGGTTTGAGGAAAAGGGCGACGACTTGACGACATAATAACGTTTTAGGACAACGATATATATATCACAAGAACATCGATTTAAATTCAATTTTGCGATATTCAAATACTAAATTATTCTAATGTCATTCGCATCGTTTTTTTAAGCACGGACGCCGACGCCGACCCCGACGCCGACCCCGACGCCGACGCCTTTTCAATATATTCAATCATACTCACTAACATCGAATCTCTCGACGCATCACAAATCAAATCTGTAAAATCGGAGAGATTCTTGTCTGTTTGTTTAAAACGAATCACCGATGACGTGTTATGCTCACAGCACCAACATATAAATGGAAGAGCATATGCCGAGAGAATTCCCCCAAATATATAATACGCATACACATTCGTATCTTCCGCGTATCGTTTGCGACACACCGCCATATTTTCCGGTGTTAATACGGTGATTTGTGCGTATTTCAGCTCCATGACATCCAACGCTTTTACCATCTGATACACATGAAAGAACGCGTTCTGCGTGAGTTTCTCTCGAACAACCCGTATAAAATTCGCGCGGTCGTATTCATTTCCTGAAAAATACGTTAGCATCATAATATTGATAATACGCGCCCATGACTCCGTATATGCTTCAAACAATAGAATGTCGTCATGTGGAATACAAAATGAATGACGCAATCTCTCATTCGCATCACGGAGGTCGGAGTCAATAAAATCGATATTGAAATTGTGTATCGACTCATGAACGAAAACCTTAAACCATTCTTCCGCGCGATATACCACGATTTCGCCATGTCTCTCGCAATTTCGAGTTAGACCGGTATTTACATGGATTGCCGAGAGAATTGCGTGCTTGCGTGCGGATGCTGATGAAGTTGGCGACGAAGACGGACGCTCCTTCTTAAATGGTGTCATATAAAAATAAATGTCCAATTTTTCGGAACATTCGACGTCCGACATTCTTGCTACAATCGACAACCAAATAAATACTTTATATGCGTAAATTTGATAGACCGCGATTTCGGCGGCACATGGACCGTGGATTGCCGATGTCGGCCCTGCTGCCGTTTTACATATCGATATATGCGACTCCGGAAATGTAATAAAATACAGCGTAAATAATCGACCCCGAATCGTATGTTGAAACCGAATACAGTATTCCGATTTTTCGCGAATATAACAATAGATTTGGTAAGGAATATAACGGTGTCTCGCTGTTTCGTCGTCGTCGTCGTCGTCGTCGTCGCGACCGCGGGCGCGGGTGGTGCTGCGTCTCTCGTATTCGTGCCGTAACTCCGATAATAATCGCGGATGCGGAAGGTCATTTGATGAGTTTCGAACCTCAATCAGGTCATAGGTTAAATCCGTGCCGTGTTGCGATTCTTTATTTAATACCGAAAATTGCTTGTATATTTCGTATTCGGCCTGCCGTATAGAGTCATAAAAATTCATAAAAAATCGTGTCGTATTTTCTTTGTTTTCTCTCATATGCGAACGTCGCATATTCTTGGAGGTATAGCCGCGTGATAACGCATGTATCGAGTGTTGAATCTGTTCTGCGTCTTTTTGTAGTTCGTTTTCTATCCACATCAGATATAATTATATTATATCACAGTAATATCACGGTATTATTATATCACAGTAATATCACGGTATTATTATATCACACTATTATAATATAATCATACGAATGTTCCACCTTATCATTAAGAAATACTTCAAACCGGGAACGCTACATATATTCGCGTTTTCGTTCATGGTGTTTATCGTGTTGAACGTCATCGAAAATGTCATCCATTACAATATTGGTAAATATCATGAAGGCCATGCTATCAACACCAAAGGTAGTCATGGTAGCGCGAATGTCGCGGGTATTTATTTCACAAACCCGTCTCAAACCGACTGGGTGCGCATTATCGTGATTATGTTGATTTTCGCGGTATTACAGGGGATTTTCACGTCTTATTTCAGCGTGTGTTAGCCCCCGTCCGTAATTTATGACGAACACGCATCAAGTGATGATATATCTCCGGCGGCGCACCACGCACATAATGAACCAATTTTGCGTTCCTTGTCGCCAACAATAGATCTTTGAGATTCTTGTTCTGAGAGAATTTCGCGAATGTAGCATTCTCCATCTCTCGTTCGCTTCGTCCATGATTGAAAAAATCGGGGTCAATCGTAATCCGTGACGGGCGAATAATGGTGGTATGATTCAACTTACCGCTCTTACTCCCCGCCGCCTTCGCTAAAACCGGGTCGGCCGATAATTGCGACCGCGAATCAAGAGAGAATTTCAAGTAAAATTCGCGGTTATTGTTTTTGAATTTACTGGCTTGATAATAATGCTCCACACTCTGCCATGTATGGTTATCAAGCATAAACGGCTCATTCCATGTATTCGCCAATTTACGCCGCCAGTTATCAAACGTCGTCGCCAACTTGTGAAAGTGGATTTTCTCGGTCTCCGGGATTTTCTCTCCAGCACCCGTTCCTGGCAGCGCATTCGGGTTTGAGTTTGAATAAAACTGGAATACGATATCCGGTGTATATAAATTCGCAGCATTTCGTGTGCCGCTTACTTCTTCAATTAAATCATCCAAACTCTCGTTCGGTATATCATCCACGCGGATTCCAAGCTCGCGCTGAAATAGTTTGAACTGCGGAATCAGGCAAAATGCGCCGGCTTGTGTTTCAAGGCACTTCGTCGTGACCAGCAACTTAATATCGTATGGTAATTCGGAAAACGAGAGAACTCCGTGGGTCTTATAAGTAATGAGCTGATACGTCGCAGTAGCCGACATTGAAAGTAGTCCGTCGCGCTTACGTGGCGAACGGGCGCTGCGACCCCCGACCGTGGGTCTGGCTGAATTAGAACCGGATTTTCCTATTAAAATATAAGCCGTAGGTTCGAATACCCCGCGCTTTTGAATGGCGGGGTCAATCGACTCATCTACCGAAACACCGTTGTCACATTGAAGAACGTGGTCGATATCACCCGCTTCATACGCATCTCTCGAAAATAGAATAAACTTCATATTCAATACACGCTCGAGAGTGGCGATGGCCCATCCATCCGGCCAATACACCGAGGTCATCATTCGCTGTTTCAGGTGGTCGAGAGAACGAACATCGCGCATATAATCATAATTGCCCCCCAACAGTTTCGTATATTTCATTTCATCGTGCTTTTGATTATGTTCAACCACCAATTTTTTCGCGTTGGCAATCATAAGTTGTTGTTGGGCGCGGTCATGAATCGCGGATATCCGGCGTTTGATATCGTTATAGTTATTCACCAACTCTTTTGTCTCTCGGAATTGCGTTTTCGAGAGATTATGATACATCGCAAATTTCTCTCGGTAAGCACGAAATACCTCGTCGCTGACTTCTTCGGAGAGCTGCTTTCGAAGTTCAAGGATGGTCGTTGTGCGGCCTTGTGTCAGAAGTGCGTCCCGAATCACCGCAAAAATCGCATCGCTGCCGCCTTCGTTGTCTATAAAATTAAAATACTTATTACGGAGGTATTTCTGAATCCAGAGGTCGGTCGCGGGATTCGGTTTATACTGTCGTCTCTCCAATTCGGATTGTTCCTTTGTTTGAAGTGGCAAGATAGACGCACCTGATAATAGATGGACTTGTCGTGCGTCAAGTCCGAACACCTTGGCTGTGTCGGTGTCGTTGTCGGCGCCGTTGGCGCTGTCGCTATCGCTCTCGACGTCATGTTCATTTGTTGGAACGATGACGCCGGCGGCTGCGGCCGCTGTGGCGGGTTTCACCGGCTCCTTGCCGAGAGATTTCTTGATTTCGTTGATTTCGGTCGCATGCTTCTTGGAGTCGGGTGCTGATGACATTGACGCCGCTGCCGCCGCAGCCGATGACTTCGCGCGAGACCTTCGCAATAATTCCGTATTTACGAATCCATATAATAAAGGCGTCAAACGTTTGACATCCAAATCACCGGATTCATCCATTTTGATTTGTCCGGAGGGCATTTCATACACACCGATCTGCTTCATGAATTCCATATCTGTATTGAATAAATAGATGGGCACATAGACGACGTTATAACGTTTCGCAAAATGATAGTTCAATTGGCCAACACCGATGACGACTTTTTGAGGTTCGCGTAATAACTGGACTTGGAATAATGGTGTGTTGTAATTAAAATCTTCTTCTTCTAAATGCGAGTATTCGTGGTAGTTGATATTGGCGTTGAGTTTAGACTTTACCATAATGGAATGTAATTATTATATGCATACAAATAATAATTACTGAGTTGGCGAACGAACACGATTCAACGATAGACAAGCGTATTCCGCATGACCCCACTTGACGGGTCTCTTTCTATTGTAATAAACGACATTTTAAAATGACGTTCCTTATTTTTATTCAGCACTGTAATCACGCGCTTATACCGATCAACATTATTATCTGATGTTCCGTTGGCGCCCAAATGTAATGCGTCAGTCTCATTTCGATAATCCAAAATCTTCTTTTCATCCCAAATATCATTAATCGAAAGCATTCCTGTCAAGTTCATAATCGTAATTCCGACATTACGTCGATGATAATAGTTGCTTAAAATGATGTCATCCGAGAGACGGCATATTTGATTGTCCATCGCGGTGTATCGCGTCATATACTCGACGAAATCATCCCCGAATGTATTTAATTTCACACAAACAGAACCATATCCTTCTGCGATTGTCGCAGTGTCTCGATGCATGCGCTTTCCATTCAGCGACATATTGACAAAATCAAAGCCGGTCGATGTCCATACATTACGGTCATTCGGTGGAATCATCTGTGAATATGTCTCAACCATTCGCTTCGGGTAGGCGATGTCATCGTCCAAATAAATGATTCGTGTATATTCAGGGTCATATTTTTTATCGTCGCGTAAATACATTACTGTCGGTAATATCTTTGTCGCTGGACCATAATCCGTGCTTATCTTATTCACGGTGAGAGATTTACGAATGTATTTTGGGACGATGTAAGATTCACCTGTTCGCGCAAACACTTCCGGAATATTCAATAAAAATAAATCGGGTCTGTGTGTTTGGTCTAAGATACTATGTATCATCTGCGAACATTTATTGATACGGGTTGGACTTGTGGTGAATGACACGACGATTCTCATTTTCTTTGGTTTCTCTGATGCCGACAACATACCTATGCGATGATTCAGTAATGCGGTGATGGGTGATGGGTGCTGTTTATCTATATTATACACAGCACTCTATATAACTTTTCTTTCTATTTCTTCGTCTTTCCAGAAATCTCGTCCAACATATCCAGATGCTTAAATATTGTCTTATTGGTAATACTGGGCTTGCTCTTTATTTTCATCTTTGAAATTTCGGTGATTTGTTCAACGCGCGTTGTAAAGAGCTCAATCGTTTCTGCGTCATTTGCGCGGGGGTCTTTCAAGAAAGTATGCGCATGTTTTACCATGATAAACAGGTTTTCCGCCAACTCATCCACTTCATTCGTCTTTCCTTCTTGACGAATATTCGAATACATGAGTTCTTGGATTTGTTTCATCAACGCGATAACCTGTGACTTTTCAACGATTCCGATTTTCATCAGATTCACGATAAACAGCGACATCGCCTTTCGCTTTTCATTCGCCTTATTGATATCGCAAAACTTGTCGTAATTCTTCTTTGGGTCGCAATACTCAATCGAGTCAAACAACGACATGAATGATGCTAAATTCTGCTCAAATACGTTGCGAAACACTGCGTATTCTGCGTGGTCAGGTTCCTGCTCCTTCGCCATCAAATCCTGAAACAGACGTGCGTATATCTCCGAGTAGAATGCGTTGGAACTTGCCGTTGCGAAAATGGACGACGCAACCCGGTTCATAACCGTTTCGGTATTGTGCTCATCTGAAGTATCATTCTTACATGCATCGAACAAACTCGAAATCTCTTTCAAAATATTGGCAAGCATCGTAGTGTATGTTTTGTCGGTGAGTTTGTTAAGGAACGAACGAATATTATCAATACTTAGCTCAATACCTTCCTTTTTCTTCAACTCGGTCTTCTGAAATGACAAAATCGTCTCCCATTCACTGCTCGGGATTTGCTGATTTCGCGAAGAACCCGAACCCGAACCCGACGACGAATGGCGTGTAATCGAATGATGACTAAATCCTTGTGATGATGACTCGGATGCCCCTCCACCGCTTCCGCCGAACCTCGATTGAAATGTATTTGCGCTACTACCAGCGACATGATAACCGCCACTGCCGCTGCCGCTGCCACCGTTATGAAGCGAACCAGACCGAAAATCGATTGGGTCGCGCACAGGAAACACCGGCGTCTTAATATACGTAGGAGCACCAACTAAGTCGGCCAACCCAGATACCGATTTGATAACATCGTCGGGTAATTTCAATTCAAATCCCATATTCATAAAAGCAGCATAATCCGGAAGGTCGTAGCGATGTGTTATTTTCGCCATGGTGGTCGTAACGATAACTGCTTATAATACTACATAGTAAAGTTTTATATCAATTTTATACGCCGGAAGTCATCATCATTATCTGAGTGAGAGAACAAATATAACGACTTAAATATATTTTACTATCATTATTAGACACATTCGTTATTACAATGTCAAATCACGACGAAACTCCAAGTTCTTCTGGTTCCGCATCCGATTCTTACCCCGAATTCAAAGTGTGGGAAGATGTTGCTGAAATTTCACCCGACCTTCTACGAGGTATATACGCATATGGATTCGAAAAACCAAGCAATATTCAACAAAAATCAATCATGTCGATTATTCAGGGTCGAGATGTAATTGCGCAGGCTCAATCCGGCACAGGGAAGACCGGCGCATTCACCGTAGCAGCATTACAAAGTGTAGATGTAAGCAAAGCACTCACTCAGGTCCTCATTCTCGCACCAACACGCGAGCTTGCTCGGCAAATCTATGATGTAATTCATGGTCTCTCAGCGATGATGGCGGGGCTTCATATGCGCCTTCTTGTAGGCGGCACTTCTACCTCGGAAGATGCGGCGGAGCTTCGAAAATCAGTTCCACATATTATTGTGGGTTGCCCAGGCCGTGTATTCGATATGATTCGACGCAACCATATTCAAAGCTCACAGGTTCATATGCTTGTTCTTGATGAGGCGGACGAGATGCTTTCTGCGGGGTTCAATGACCAAATCTATAATATTTTTCAATACATGCCATCTGATATTCAGGTTGTTTTGTTTAGCGCTACGATGCCAACGGAGTTATATAACTTGACTGAGAAATTCATGCGAAATCCAGTAAATATCCAAGTGAAGGCGGAACAGCTTACTTTGGAGGGTATTCAACAACATTATGTCGCTCTTGATGATGATGTTCAAAAATACTTAACATTGAAGGACCTGTTCAAGACGATTTCGGTATCTCAATGTATTATTTTCTGTAATTCGACAAAACGCGTGGCCGACCTTCATGAGGCAATGCTTTTCGACGGGTTTCCTGTATGCTGTATTCATAGTGGTATGGAAAAGGGCGACAACCGCGACCGTGAAAAGGCGTATCAAGAATTCAAGGCTGGTATTCATCGTGTGCTTATTTCGTCGAATGTAACTGCGCGCGGTATTGATATTCAGCAGGTCAGCACCGTTATCAATTTTGATATGCCACAGGATGTCCATATTTATCTTCACCGTATTGGTCGTTCGGGGCGTTGGGGGCGTAAGGGTATCGCGATTAACTTCATTACTCGCCGTGACATGCGGATTAAGAAAGAAATCGAAACGTATTATGAAACATCGATTACGGAATTGCCTGTGAATTTTATGGAAGGAATATAAGGCGAATTGTCGCACTTTTTCACTACATGACGGGAGCATCGACCATTGTGAGTTTGAATTCGTATATTATATTGTTGGCTGATAACAATATAATCATGAGTTGTTCTTTTAGTGTGTGTTCATTACTTGCGGATGTTCGAGAGTCTGTCAATGATATTCCGCGAAACCCAGATGATGTAAAGTCGTTATTATTTGAACATTTAGGGGTGAAATCCGGTAAGCTTGACTCCTCGACCTCGCCCTCGCCCTCGCCCTCGACCTCGACTTCGACTGCGGTCATAGTCGCCGGTATATTTCGACCACCGATTGCTTATACAAACCCCGACAAATTACATGAGTTGTCGCACTCTATTATCGATGACTTAGAAATGTTACAAGTAAAACCGAAATCATTGAATGCGGTCAATGACGACGCCGACGTAAAAGGCCTCTATCATTATTTATTTTCGCCTAAATCCGTGTATGGTGCCGAACATTTGCCCATCTGGAGTAAATACTATACAACTGATATCGAATACTTAAAACAAACCCAGACCTTACTCGAGTTGTTCGACAACGAACTACTTCAACGTAATATCGTACAAAACACCGCCCATCACGATTGTATTGAAGCATTTTCAACGATGAAAGATACATGGGCCGACTTTCGCGGAACAGGCAAACTTCATGATTTCAAAGAGAAATTCAGTTATGTTGAAACCCCTTTCCTCGCAAAACTCAACACGTCTTCGTCATTCCTCCAATTTCTCAGCCTTTACAATATTTCATCGCCAGTTATCGCACTTCTTACACCGTTGATTGTTCTGATTATACCTTTCTTCGTTCTTTTAATGCGCGGGTTAGGCGTGAGTTTTTCAGAATACGTGGAAATATTAAAACAGATTATAAGCCAGCATTCGGTAGGTAAATTCTTTACACAGTTTGAAACCGTGAATGTCGAACAAAAAATGTATATTTTAATGTCGGTGGTGTTTTACTTCATCCAGATTTACCAGAATATCATGGCGTGTGTGCGATTTTACAATAACATCAAATTGGTTCATACACATCTACATACCATCAACGGATATTTGACAGCTACCGGCGTAAATATGAGTTATATGATTCAACTTATTCAAACCTATCATCTCTCGGAATATGAACCTTTCCGCGAGGAACTTGCCGAGAGATATCGCTTGCTGGAAGAAGTCACGACGGCACTTTCCGATATTTCGCCATTTTCTGTGAGTGTTGGTAAGTTCTTTCAAATCGGATATGTCATGAAGAATTACTATTCCTTGTTTTCACAGACGGACTTGAATGAATTACTTGAATACAGCTTTGGTTTTAATGCGTATATGGAACATTTGACCGCGTGCCGTTCCTTCGTCATTGAAGGCGTCATTCATAAATGCTCATTTGTTCGAGAGGAGGGAGAGCCTGCGCCAGAGCCTGAGACGGAAGTAGCCGCACCCATTACTGAATCCAATGCCGAACCTGACACAGAACCTATGAGCGACACTCTTCTCCCGCCTCCGTCGCCGCCGCCGTCGCCCTCGCCGCCGCCGCCTCCATCCCCACCAGTCAATCAACGTAAAGGCGGTATCACCAAACTTTTCGGTCAAGTGTATGCACCGCTCAAGGCACATCGCGCAGACGAAGTTGTGACGAATGACGTGGTCCTCGACAAACAACTCATTATAACCGGCCCCAACGCCGCAGGGAAAACAACGGTCATCAAATCCACTCTATTCAATATCATAATCTCTCAACAACTCGGTTTTGGGTTTTACCAACGCGCCGAAATCAATCCATATGACTATCTTCACTGTTATCTCAATATTCCAGATACGTCTGGACGCGATAGTCTATTTCAAGCGGAATCTCGTCGTTGTATGGAAATATTGCGTTGTATCATGGATAATCCATCAAAGCGGCATTTCTGTATATTCGATGAGCTTTATTCTGGAACAAACCCGTATGAGGCCGTAGCAGCCGCATATGGATATATTGATTATATTTCGAAAAACCCGAAGGTTGATCTCATTCTCACCACGCATTATATTGAATTATGTCGGCTTCTCGAAAAGAAGAATGCGGATTCAATTACAAACTTACATATGTCGGTCTGCGCGGAAACCGGAAAATACTTGTATAAAATCGCCGATGGTGTTTCAACAATTAAAGGCGGATTGAAGGTTCTCCGTGAGCTCGAATATCCTTCCGAAATTGTAGAAAGTGCGAGGGTGATTATTGAGGGGTAGAGGTAGGTGTAAGCACTGCGATATACCTTCGTAATAATCTCTTGTATCGATGATATTCGGGGTCATCTGTTTCGATGACATTTTCAAGAATACGAACGTTATTATAAAATGACACACACTGTTCAAGCGTGGGCGATGTTTGAGGCGTCTTTGATACTTCGGTAAGTAACGAATCCAAATTCAAACGAGCAACCTGATGGGCGTGTGTAAAATGATATTCGTAATACGACGAATTCAAATAATTGGTGAAATTGATGAAAAGGGTGACGATTTCATTCATTTCATTCATTTCATTCATTACATTCATTTCATTACGACATAAACATGAATTTATTTTTATGCCGTATTCGAAGACAACATTTTTGTTTTATCAATTGTCACGCTTTTGGCAACTTTCTTTATCACTTTCGATATATTTCCATCTTGCGCACCATCGGTTACGATTTTCGATAACTTGAAATATTGGTCGTTGTCTTTGGTATAACTCGTCATACATTTCGGATGTTGTGCTGCCCATTCTCCCATCAGTTGGACATTCTTATGTTCAACCGCCAGCACCGCATTCGTCATTTTTGGATGGTCTGGACCATCACACTCCCACTTATCCGCATCTTTCACATAAAGCGTCTCTCGTTTCACGTCACTACAATGAACTGGCCGTTTATGTAGCTCGGTTTTATTCAAATTCGTGATAAAAATATTCGACATTCCTTCAACATACCCCAGTTTTCCCATATTTTCAAGGTCGTCCGTATTCAGTTGAATCGAATTCACAAAATCCTTCATATTCATCGCATCTTTACACTTTTCATTCAAGAAAAACTGCATATTGTATGTCTGATTATAGCAGTTCGTCAAATTATTGGTATTCGTATTGTTATTCGTAATATTCGTAGATGAAGCCGTTGTTAGAGCGGTCATGCTTGTTTTATACATCTCCATTATCTGAGTTTTGAATTCATTATTCATATCCATCATCGTATTGATTACATTCTTCAGTTCAGCGGTGCTTTCTATTTTAGTGACATCCATCGATTTTGTAATACATGATACCCCATATTTCTTATTATGTCGCCATAATCCTGTTCGGTTGATATAAGGCCGGCGACAATATTTACATTCATAGGCCGAACCGGCCGACGTCGCAGAACCGTTGTCGTTGGTCACGTGACTTCCGTTGTCTGGGTTGGTCACGTGACCTACCGTTTCGTCCTCCTCACTTTCAGCATCAGTATCCGAACCTTCGTCGTAGATCACATTTTTTTGGTCATCTTCTTCATGAAGGTTAATTTGGACCACTTTTTTGATGGGTGTTTTTTGGGGGTGCGAATTTTCATAATTATTTGATGTCGGTTTTTTGGGGATGCTTTCCGGGGCCGAACCGCCGCCACCCACCGAAATGAGACTGTGAATGTAATTTTTACATTTGGCGTTCTCGGAACATAACCGTTGATGCTTTGACGATAAAAGATGTCGATTATAATCAAATTTGTTATTGGTTTTGATGTCACATGTGTCGCAATAAAACATAATGCGTTTTTCAGTCTTGCGTAAAATGCTGCCTAAATGGGGGAGGTATATATATGGACGACAAAAAACCGCCCGCCGACGGACGCGGAGGGGGGTCGGATGAATGGTTGAAAAAATTATCGTCACAAAATTTTCGTTGGATTGAAAAAAGTTGTGACTGGTCAGTCACAAATCGCGAAAAATTGTGTTTCAAAAGTTCTACGCAAAATGCGAAAAAGGACATGGTCGGGGCATGTTGCCATTTGTTGCGTGTTTACGCAACATTTTTCGCAGGTCAGCATTTCAAGCATTACGTATAAATATGTGATGATATATGGTGTTATTTTTTTCTAATTTCAAACGGAATATTTTTGGCTGAAAAGCGTCCGAACACGGACCTTCGGTCCTTCCTAACCACGGACTTTTGGGATTTCATCGTTTTTCAAGGGAATATTTTTGGCTGAAAAGTGTTTGAACACGGACCTTCGGTCCTTCCTAGCCACGGACTTTTGGGATTTTCATCGTTTTTCAAGGGAATATTTTTGGCTGAAAAGCGTCCGAACACGGACCTTCGGTCCTTCCTAACCATGGACTTTTGGGATTTACCGAATTTCATGGATTTTCATCATTTTTAAACGAAATATTTTTGACTGAAAAGTGTTTGAACACAGACCTTCGGTCCTTCCTAACCATGGACTTTTGGGATTTACCGATTTCATGGAATTTCATCGTTTTTCAAGGGAATATTTTTGGCTGAAAAGTGTTTGAACACAGACCTTCGGTCCTTCCTAACCACGGACTTTTGGGATTTCATCGTTTTTCAAGGGAATATTTTTGGCGGAAAAGCGTCCGAACACGGACCTTCGGTCCTTCCTAACCATGGACTTTTGGGATTTACCGATTTCATGGATTTTCATCATTTTTCAAGGGAATATTTTTGGCGGAAAAGTGTTTGAACACAGACCTTCGGTCCTTCCTAAC
>Ga0172372_10005072_pt1 | contig 18474 bp, 15 predicted proteins | sample LakKiv5m_2_FD_114544 | JGI IMG/M metagenome (GOLD analysis project Ga0172372, IMG submission 114544) | Freshwater microbial communities from Kabuno Bay, South-Kivu, Congo - kab_092012_9.5m | ecosystem: Environmental > Aquatic > Freshwater > Lake | place: Democratic Republic of the Congo...
GAGGGCGAGACTGGCACTTCTACTGAAATAAGCCTGGGTTTTCATATTGATTATCATCATCTTAGCAGGGTCAGTTGGATTAAAATCTTTAAGCTCCTGCATTGAAATACTATCCATGTACATGTCCTCATTTTCACTCAACGCCTCACGGGCAGCATTGGATTTATCCACCCCATAAATAAATGTTTCGGTTCCCTTGGCAGTATTGGGGGTAGTCCAATACCTGTAATCTTTCACTTTGCGGGTATATTTTTTGCGGCGGCTACCCTTTCCCTTGTAGTAAGTTACGGTCTTATAACCAACGAATTCCTTGTGGCGTATGGGGGGTGTTGAATTGACATGAATACATATAAACAAATCTCCCTTGGCCTGGTTGGCTAATTTAGCTTTTTGCGTTACCGGGTCAAAAATATCAGTTGTTCGGGTCATGAATACATCCACTTCCGGCATCTGCTCCCGAATCATCGCTTCCAGTTTCAATGCGATAGCCAGAGAAATGTCTTTTTCATAAGAAAACGTTCCTTTCGCACCATGATCTTGTCCACCATGCCCGGCATCTATGACAATTTTTCTGAGACCCTGTCTAGCTTTGGAAGGACCTGCATTTTGGCTATATCCAACCATGCTTCCAAAAAAAAGAGGGAGTATCCAGGCAACCAAAGTACTTCGCTTCATATCAATACGTTAATTGGATAGGGATGGAAACGTGTTTACCAACCCAAGGGCTTATTTTTGTCGCGCTTATGTTATTAAAACACTGCAAACTTAACGCAAATTCAGCCGTCAGTATTGTTATGGCGGCAGGATGGATTTTATTAACATTTCTTAGGGTCGATGCCTCAGAATGGAAGCTTACGGCCAAACGGGGTTCCGATACCATGATAAGCTTTACTGATACAATCCCTGCGGGTACCCCGGGGAAAGAAAAGGATTCACTCTACTTTGAAAAGAAAAAGGATACCCTACAAATAGATACGCTCCCTGTTTCTACGGATTCTTTGGATGCTACAGTAAACTATGCAGCTGAAGATTCGGGTGTGTTAATGATTCCCGATAAGCTATTCATTTTATACGGCAAAGCCAAGACTGATTACAAAGACCTCAAGTTGGAGGCAGCAGTGATCGAATTCAACCAACAAAGCCAGATGGTCAAAGCCTATGGAAATACTGACTCTTCCGGAAACCCCAACAGCAAACCTCAATTTTCACAGGGAGAAATGAAAACGGTCAGTGACTCGATATTTTATAGCATGAAAAGCAACAAAGGACTGATAAAAAATACTTATCTGCAGGAGGGAGAAATTTTTGTGAATGCCAAAACCCTGAAAAAAGTAGGGGTGGATGAATCATTTGGCAAAGATGTTCGCTTCACTACTTGTAACCTGGATGAGCCGCATTTTGCTTTCAAAAGCAACAAGATGAAATTAATCAACAATAAGTTGGCTGTAACAGGGCGTGTATATCCGGAAATAGAATCCATACCCATAGGAATAGTCACCCTGCCCTTTGGTATTTTTCCACTGAACCGAGGCAGACACTCCGGTGTCATGTTTCCCACTTTTACTGCCAGTGAGGATTTTGGTTTGGGACTGGAAGGGTTGGGCTATTACAAAGTACTGAGTGACTATGCCGACATTACTACGCGTGCCAATATTTATTCGTACGGAGGATGGAATGTAAATGTGAGTTCGAAGTACATCAAAAGATATAAATATTCGGGAACATTTACCGTCAGCTTCCTTAACAACAAACAATTGAACCGATCCCCTTTTTCAAAAGAGGAATTCAGCCAGAACAGGGCATTCATGATAACCTGGGGGCATACAAGAGATTCAAGGGCAAGACCGGGAACCAATTTTTCTGCCAATGTTAATTTCGGTAGCAGTCGCTTCAATCAAAATCTACTCAACAACCCTTTTCTGAATTTTCAGAATCAATTACAATCCAACATCAGTTATTCGAAAGACTGGCGTGGTAAGTACAATGTGTCACTTAACTTCAACCACAACCAAAATTCCAATACCAAACTGGTCAATCTGAACCTGCCTACAGCTAATTTTAATGTGGTCACCTTTTTTCCTTTTCAAAAAAAGGACAGGGTCGGAACTGCCAAATGGTATGAAAAAATTGGTATTGGGTACAATGGTAATTTTCAAAACCTGATCTCCTTTTACGACACCGCATTCAGCATGCGACGTCTTCTTGATACCCTTCAATGGGGTGCACAACACAACCTGCCCATCAATTTATCCCTTCCAGCGCTGGGTCCCATTACAATTGCTCCGGGCGTTAGTTATGAAGAGAGATGGTATGGACAAAGGATGTTCAGGAACTGGAACAACACATCAAAAAAAGTTGATACCACCATTCAAAAGGGTTTTTATACCGCAAGACAAATGTCTTTCAGTCTCTCGCTGAATACGCGAATTTTCGGAACCTATAAATTCCGACCTTCCAGTCGTGCCGTGGCCATCCGCCATGAAGTGAGACCGTCGATTTCATTGAATTACAAGCCTGACATGGCAGCCCGTTATCACTACAATACCCAGGTGGATAGTACAGGTCGAATTTTGCGCTTTTCACAATTTGAGGGTGGGGTATTGGGAACTTTTTCGGAGGGAAAATTCGGGGGCATTGCATTTGGTATAGATAATGTTCTTGAAATGAAAGTGAAAGACAAAACGGATACTTCAGGAAAGAATACAAAAAAAATTAAGTTACTGGATGGATTTGGCTTCAATTCCTCCTATAACCTGATGGCAGATAGTTTTGCTTTGGGAATTTTTTCTATATATGCAAGAAGTACGTTGTTCGAGGTCATCAACATCAGTGCGAATGCAACAATGGATCCCTATCAGGTCAATGATCGAGGTTTTAGGGTGAATCAGATAAATTTTGATCCTACCCGCCTAAAATTTGGACGCATAACGAGTGGTAACATTGCCCTCTCCACTTCATTCAAAAGCAAAAGCAGGGATGGAAAGGAGGCAGATAAAAAAACAAACACACCTCTTCCGTACGACCCCTTCCAGACACCCGATGAACAACAACGCGAATTACAATTCATCCGTTCCAATCCTGCGGAATTCACAGATTTTAATATCCCCTGGAATCTCTCCCTATCTTATTCATTGGGATTTTCAAAGATCTTAAAATCTGACTACTCAGGATTTGAAACCATCACCAATTCAAGCATCAATTTCAATGGTGACTTTAGTTTGACAGAAAAATGGAAGATTGGTGGAACAGGTTATTATGATATCAGCAGGCGATCTCTTCAACAACTCAGCATGTTCATCACCCGAGAAATGCACTGCTGGCAATTGGCATTGAATATTACTCCAATCGGTTTGTTCAGGTCCTTCAACATCACTTTTAATCCAAAATCAGGTATCCTACGCGACCTTCGGATCAATCGAAGCCGAACTTTTTCTAATCAATGATGGGTTAAAAAGTAGTGGCTCATCCGCTCAAACAAAACTTCTTTTAGTTGTAAGGCAGACCTTCCATTTACCGGTTCAGCAGGGAGAATGTGCATGTGAATGGGATGCGGCCAACAATAAAAAAATTTACCGGGTGGAAGTATGCTCCTTGTATGAAAAAGAAGGACCGGCAATAAATCATTCCCGGTGGCTTCTGCCAGTCGGAAAGCACCACTGTAAAATGGTGCCAGTGGTTGTGATGTAGTATTTCTGGTTCCTTCAGGATAAATCAACATATCAAGTCCCAGTTTCAGCATAGCCTGCATATCCAAGAAACTTTTCTTCCTGCTTTCCTCACTTTTCCGATCCACCAAAACGCTTCCGAAGGAATAAATCCACCCAAAAACCGGCACTCGGGTAAAACTTTTTTTTGCGATGGTTTTATTGGCACGAGGCAAAAAAGGGGTACTTACCGGAACATCCATTAAACTATTGTGGTTACAGAGAACAATGTAGGGTCTTCCGAATTGATAGTTTTCTTTTCCAACGATGGTTATGGGACAACCAATCAGGAGAAGATATATGCGCATCCATACTCTGGAGACATACCTGTGCCAATTTGCTTTGGCAGGTTCGTTTAACCAAAAACAGGGTAGATAAAAAAGGAAGGCGATTGGTAGGGTAGTAACAAAAAGTATCAATGCCCAAACGGCAAAAATTCTGCCGAATATATTTTTTATGAGTAGGTTGAGGGAATTGCTTGTTACATTAGCAGGCATACTGAAGGTAATGATTGGCACACAAAGTTAATCCAAATCAGTTCGAGGATATATTTGAGTTTACCGGTGGTAACCATTGAATGGGTGCTTCACCCTTGCTGGATAATATTGCGTTTACTTTGCTAAAATGACGGCAACCAAAAAAACCCTTGTATGCACTGAATGGAGAAGGATGAGCAGCTTTTAAGACAGTATGCTTTGTCTCATCTATTAAACTTTGCTTGTCCTGAGCAAATTTTCCCCATAAGAGAAATACAAGGCCCTCCCGTTGATCAGAGAGGGTAGCAATAACAGCATCCGTAAACTCTGTCCATCCAATTTTGGCATGACTTGCTGGTTCGTTTTGTCGAACGGTAAGGGCAGCATTGAGTAAAAGAACCCCCTGTTCAGCCCAATAAGTCAGGTCACCGGAAAGGGGTGCCTCCCCACCTATGTCGTCGACTATTTCTTTAAAGATATTCTGAAGGGATGGTGGCAGTGCCACACCCTCCGGAACAGAGAAACTCAGTCCATGCGCCTGTCCCGGATTATGATATGGGTCCTGACCTAAAATAACTACCTTAACTTTATTAAAAGGTGTCTTCCAGAATGCATTGAAAATCAATTTACCTGACGGATAAATTATTTTTCCGGATGCAATTTCAGTTTTCAAATGCGTAACCAACTGCAAGAAGAAGTGCCTGCGAAAAAGGGGGGACAAAACATTTTTCCAACCGGGTTCAATATTCACTTCCATGGCAATGAATTGGTAAATTGAGTAAATCTACGATGGGAATTCTATTTGTCCATTCTCAATAGGGGGGTGTGATAAATGAAGATAACCCACGGAACCCGGTTGCCAAAGCTGGTTCAAGGAGAAAAAACGATAGGTAGTACCTTCGCAATCTACATCATACCATCTCCCTTTGCCTGCGAAACGGGAATAAAGAATTTTACATGGCAATGCCCGAGAATGGGATTGTAAGGAAAAAAAGAACTGTTCCGGACGAACCAGTCTGTGGATATGTGGGTCCGATAGACGTTCCCGGAGCTGCCAAAAATGGGCATGTTCCACCGATATCAGTTGAAACTCGCCCAATAAACCTGCCACATAGGTATTCGGGGGAATTGAATACAAAGACATAGGCGTATCATCAGCAATTAACTTTCCATCCCTAATGACCAGGAGCCGTTCTGCCCAGGAAAAAATGTCTTCGGGATGATGAGAGCATAACAAACAGGTGATCGACAATCGTTGAGATACTTCCAGCAGCACCTGCTGCAAAATTGCCTTGTTGATAGCATCGAGGTGAGAAAAAGGTTCATCTAAAAGTAGCCATTGGGGGGAACTGATTAGCAGTAAGGCAAGGGCAATGCGTTGTTTCTCGCCACCTGATATTTCCTGGTGCCGTCGATTCATCAGGTGATCGATGCGACACCAGGCAAAAAGATCTTTTCCCATTTGGGCGTCCCACTGATTCGCGTAACTGAAGAGTTCATGCACAAAAAAATGATGCGGGAGATCGCAATGTTGGGGAAGATAAGCCAGTTCGGGATGACCCGGAATAAGTTGTTCGTGAGGTCCCAAGACCCTTTTCCCATTTAAAAGAATGGATCCTCGGTCAGGGGCTTGATGACCAGCCAGCAATTGTAACAAAGTAGATTTTCCCGAACCGCTGCTTCCGGCTATGGCCAATCGCTCTCCCGGCTGCTGAATAAAAGACACTTCACTCAAAGAAAATATCTCCGACACCCGTTTGTTCAGCCCAATTACTTCCAGCATGGCTCAAAGGTAAGATAAGCGGAGAGTTCGAAGGGAAGGTTTGAAAAATGAAACAGTAGATCATTTTTTTTCTGAAATAATTACCAAGTAATTTTTATAATAAATTCATTTTAAGTATATTATATAAAAGAAAGCCTCCACACAATGTGCAGAGGCAATCTCACCTTGTAAACTTAAAAAACAACCTACTAACTGACTTTTCTATACAAAACCTGTTTGGCGGTGAATGCGTGTTGTTGTGTTGGCCGAACCTTTTGCGTAGAATATACTTTCCCTGGATTGAAGATGATGGTGATATTTGAAAATTTAGGTTTCTTTTCTTTGTTGTACCCAATGGTGATCAATGAAACGGAGGGAGCAATGAGTGAATAGATTTGCCATCTGTTTTGATTCAATCCCTTTTTGCGCGCAATTTTTCCAATCCAAACATAAGCCACAGCCCGAAGTACCAGACCAAAGCTTATCATAACATTTAGGTAGAGCGCCAGTGCATCATAAAATACATTGTAGGCAAAGCTGAAAATTGTAAAGACAATAGGGGTGTAGAGACAGAATATACCGGTGAAGGAAGATTCTTCAATTCGCTTGACTAGTTTTTTTGAAAACGCCAGATAATCTGATAATTGAAAATTGCCGATGGTTACCGGCTCTTTTTGCCTGAACATTCCGTTGAATGAATAAGTTGCCATGGTTGTAGGTTTTAAGGTGTTTGTCCGTTTGGACTAAGGTTAGTTATAGAAGGTTTTTCAAGTAGTTCGTTGTCTGTTCCTTGTTTTCCATACCCTGCTGTTTTTCCGTTCTCCTCAAACTTGAACACCATTAAAACCGTATTTTGCTGACATTTATTGTGCATTATGGGGATAACTTTGAAAAAAATTAAACTTATAAACATATAAACTGCCCTAATTCGCTGAAAATCAATTAATTAATTTCAATTAATTTTTTGAAATAAAATTGATTACAAGAGTTAACTAAATATTTGTATGAACAAAAAATGATAACAATATTAAAATGAATCAACTGATTAAAATTGGAGCTAAAAAGATGGGAAATCAGTTCGAAATTACCGTCTCAACCGAGGAAAAAAGCGCTGGAATTCAGTACATTCAAGAGGCCTATGACCAAATTAATGACATTGAAAAACAATTAAGTACATATATAAAAGATAGCGATACCTCACTTATTAACATCGCTGCCGGACTCCATCCCGTTAGAGTACGACAGGAAACATTTGATCTTATTCAGCGGTGCCAACGCATCTCTCATTTGACACAAGGTGCTTTTGACATCAGCTATGGTTCTGTGGACAAACGCTTGTGGAATTTCGATACCCAAATGACCCGACTTCCCGACCCTGCCACTGCAAAAAAAATGGTCCGCTTGATCAATTACCAAAACATTGAACTTGACCCTGCCGATACATCAGTTTTTCTCAAAGAGAAGGGTATGCGCATCGGTTTTGGAGGAATAGGAAAGGGCTATGCTGCTGATAAGACAAGGAACTGGCTCCGCCGGAAAGGAATAACTGCCGGTATTGTAAACGCCTCGGGTGATTTGACTACCTGGGGATTACAGCCCAACGGGCAACCATGGACCATTGGAATTGCCGATCCTAACCAATCGGGTAGTATTTTTTCTTTTATGGAGGTTTCTGATATGGCAGTTGCTACATCGGGTAACTACGAAAAATTCATACTCGTGAATGGTAAAAAATATTCCCACACCATTGACCCCAGAACGGGATTACCCATTACTGGTATAAAAAGTGTAACCATCATCACCCCCCATGCAGAACTGGCAGATGCCCTGACTACTCCGGTCGCCATCATGGGCATTGAAGCGGGACTGGATTTAGTGAATCAATTGCATCAGGTTGAATGCGTTATCATCGATGACAATGATCAAATTTATACCAGCAAAAACATTGCATGGAAAGATCAGGTGAAAACCAAGTAACTTTACTGCATACATTCAATACCCACCATGCATAATCATTCCCGTTTGCTGTTGCTGTTTTTTTTGTGTCTTCCTTTTTTTTCTATCTCCCAATACACTTATGCTGAAAAGCTGGGTTTTCCGAAGGGAAGCAAAGTATTGATCTTACATGTAGATGATGCCGGCATGTCCAAAGAATCGAATGAAGGAGTATTTGAATCCATCGAAAAAGGTGTTGCCAATTCTTTCAGTATCATGATGCCCTGCCCATGGGTGCCTGAAATTTTTTCCTACCTGAAAAAGAATCCTGCAGCAGATGCAGGACTACACCTGACGATGAATGCAGAGTGGAAAGATTACCGTTGGCCCCCGGTTGCCGGTCCCCAGGAGGTTCCGGGTCTGATAGACCCGCAGGGAGCAATGTGGTCGGGTGTGCTCGAGGTAGTATTGCATGCCAAACCCAATGAAATAGCGAAGGAAATTGAAGCACAAATCAGGCGATCCCGCAGAGCGGGTTGGGAGCCTACCCATCTTGATTCACACATGGGAACTTTGTTTGCACAACCTTCTTTCATGGAACAATACCTCACCATTGGCATGCGAGAAAAAATTCCGGTAATGTTTCCCGGTGGTCATGCGACCCTTGCCAACAAAACCAATGGCGGTATTCTAACTGTTCAGCAAGCACAAAAAATAGGTGAGAGGTTATGGCAAGCCGGACTTCCAGTCATTGATGACCTGCACAATTTTAGTTATGGTTTTACCTATCCCAAACAAAAAGTGAGCGATCAGGAGTTGCAGAAAATCGCTGCCGAAAACTACATTCGCTCTTTCAAAACGTTGGAACCCGGAATCACGATGGTTATCATGCATTGCTCTGTGGCAGCTGATCATTTTAGCCATATTTCCTCTTCCGGCACCATTCGGAGAGCCGATTGGCTGGCCATGCAATCCCCGGAATTAAAAAAATACCTGCAAGAGAACAACATCATTCTCACTACCTGGCGTGAATTGATGGAAAGAAGGAAAAAATTGATCAGTGCTTCCGGCGGGTAAGTGATCTGGGTAGTGAAACAGTTTTCCAAACAATTTCCCTGTAATCATTCCTTTCATACAGGACACCTAAATTTTTCCTTGATAGTAGTAACACATCGGAATAAGCAGTGTAATCTTTGGTTGCTCCTTCAGGAGCTTCATCAATCATTTGAAATGGTCGCCAGGAATATCCATCATCCCGACTAATGTGCAACATCAAGTGATTGCGCCTCAAACTATCCTGTGTATGGGTATGAGCAATCACCGCCTTCCCCTTTAGATAACCAATGGTAAGAACAGCCCCTTGGTTAACCGGATCAACCAAAGTTTTTTCGAGATAGGTAGTATCCCAATGTTCACCGCCATCAGCACTGCGTGAGATTAACCGAAATTTTTCATCTCCACTTTGGTTGCGGGAGTTGAGCAGGATCCCGCCATTCCCTAATTCTGCTGCCATCGATTCGTTGCTACCCGGATAATAAATATCATCACTTAGCCGGAAGGTTTTGCCCCCATCATCCGAAAAGAACACATGGGCACGATAATCCCTGAACCTGAATTGAGGCGGACCGAAAGAATGATTAGCAGCAATCACCAATCGACCCCGGAATTTACCGTGCATTATTTGAAGGGCATGGCCGGGCGTATTCGCATAACTTCGCCAATCAAGGGTATTACCTCCGTTTTCTTTCCGGAGTCGATGTACCTGCGAAGTAATGTTTACAGGCAGCTCCCAGTTTCTTCCCCCATCATCAGAGACCTTGTACCAGACTTCGCGAATCCCTTTGCCTTCCCGAATACTTTGCTCGGCTTGATTTCCGGTATTGTAAAACAAAAAAATCCGACCTGCATTCTCGGAATTTAGTAAATCCATTACAAGGGCGGGATTTCCTGCTTGCCTTTCGCCATTCTCAGCCACCAACTCCAGCAGACCCCAGGTTTTTCCTCCATCCAAACTTCGTTTTAATACAATGTCCACATTTCCAAAATCTGCCGAACCGGTTTTCCGTCCCTCACAAAATGCCAGTAAATGACCCTTCTTATTCTTAATGATAGCCGGGATGCGAAAAGTATGATACCCTGATTCACCGGAAGAAAATACAACCACCGCGGAATTCTGTGCGACGCACAACGGACCGGAAAACTGAAAAAAGAAAGTCGCAATCAAAATAATGGTTCGCTTATCCATAAGACATGCACATTAGACGGAGTTGGAGTGGTAATGAAAAATACCCCGAAAATAAAAGCAAAAAATACTCCAAATAAATAAGAAAGTCCGCCTAAGGCGGACCTGTGATTCGGATTGGATTCGAACCAATGACCTTACGCCTTCGGCGTATAACTCTATCCAGCTGTAATAAAAAAGTCCCCCACTTATGAGAGACTTTTTTAGTGATTCGGATTGGATTCGAACCAATGACCTACTGCTTAGAAGGCAGTTGCTCTATCCAGCTGAGCTACCGAACCGATGGGCGCGAAGGTACATAATTTTTTAATGTCCTTTTTTTGGGTGATACCAAATTAGAAACTTACTTTGAGCAAAAATTTATTATATGAAAAAGTACTTATTATCCATTGGCTGCCTGCTGTCGTTTACCACATTAATAGCGCAGCCATTCACAACCATGATTGGCGAAAAAATGAAGGTTACCTTTCCCGGACAGATTGATAGTACCACCAATCAAATGGGAGGCAAATTGTATCGCTATGTATCACAAGATTCAAGCATTACCTATGGTTCACTTTCCGTTGATCTTTCTCCTATGGGCTTGCAGCCTGAAATGATTAGCTCAATGGGAGATGCCCTTTGGGAACAAATGAAAGCAGGCATGATGCAGCAAATGGGCAACGTGGACATGAAAAAAGATGAGATAATTCAATTCAAAGGAAAAAGTTGTCTAAAGATGGAACTGGACATTAGTAAATCAGGCAATCCCGAACTCAAAGGAAATACCTTGTATGCGATTTCTTTTTTCTCCGGCTCAGTGCTTCATCAATTGAGTGTAATCTCCAGAACTGCAGAGAGCAGACAAAAGGAAGCTGAAGAGTTCTTCAATTCACTCGTTATAGAGTAATCGCAGCTGCTTCGAAGTGTTTCTACAACTGGTAAAGGGAAAAGATTTTGTAACTTTGTCCATTCCCTTACCAGCTGTAAATCATGAGCGAAGAAAAGAGTTTGAATTTTATTGAAGAAATCATCGAAAAGGATCTGGCAGAAGGCAGGCATTCATCTATTGTTACCCGATTTCCTCCGGAACCTAATGGATACCTGCATATTGGCCATGCAAAAAGTATCTGTCTCAATTTTGGTTTAGCCCTGAAATACGGTGGTGAAACAAATCTTCGATTCGATGACACAAACCCTGTGACAGAAGAGACAGCATATGTGGACAGCATCCGGAGAGATGTTCAATGGCTGGGATTCCAATGGGCAAGAGAACGGTATGCCTCTGATTATTTTGATACACTCTATCAATATGCAGAACAATTAATTCTGCAGGGTGATGCCTATGTTGATGACAGTTCACCGGAAGAAATTGCTGCACAAAAAGGTACACCTACACAACCGGGACGACGGAACGTTTTTGCAGATAGAACAAGCGAAGAAAACCTGAATTTGTTTCGTGAGATGCGGGAGGGTAAATATCCGGATGGCAGCCGTGTATTGCGTGCCAGAATTGACATGTCCTCTCCAAACATGATTTTAAGAGATCCGGTTCTTTATCGCATCAAACATGCAAGTCACCATCGAACCGGAGATAATTGGTGCATTTATCCCATGTATGACTTTGCTCATGGTCAAAGTGATTCCATCGAACACATCACCCATTCTATTTGTACACTTGAATTTGTACCACACAGGGATCTATACGATTGGTGCATAGAGAAGTTGAATATTTTTCCTTCCAAACAATATGAATTTGCCCGATTGAACATGACCTACACGGTGATGAGTAAAAGAAAACTTTTGCAACTGGTGCAGGAAGGTCACGTGAACGGATGGGATGATCCCCGGATGCCCACCATCAGCGGGATGCGCAGAAGGGGTTATACGCCGGAAAGTATTCGACATTTTTGTGAAAAAATCGGAGTCGCCAGAAGAGAAAATCTGATTGATGTTGGGTTACTTGAGTTTTGTGTTCGAGAACATCTGAACCAGATTGCTCTTCGCCGCATGGTGGTTTTACATCCTTTGAGAGTTGTACTTACCACCATGGGAAATGAAACAGAATGGTTGGAAGGTGAAAACAATCCCGAGGATCCTTCTGCAGGAACAAGGTCCATCCCTTTTAGCAGAGAACTGTTCATTGAACAAGATGATTTCAAAGAAATAGCTCCCAAAAAATTTTTCAGGCTGGCACCCGGTCAAATGGTACGCCTTAAGCATGCCTACATCATTCGCTGCGATGAAGTTATCAAAGATGAAGGGGGTAACATTGTAGAGCTTCATTGCTCACATATACCGAACAGCAAGAGTGGTGCTGATACCTCAGGTATTAATGTAAAGGGCACACTTCATTGGGTGAGCAAGGCCCACGCAGTACCTATAGAAATAAGGTTGTATGACCGCCTGTTTTCTGCAGAGGACCTCGCCAATGCTGAAGGAAATTTCACAGCGCACATCAACCCTTCTTCAAAAGAAATTTTATCTACAGCTTTGGCTGAACCTGCATTGGAAAAAGATCCTGCAGCAGCAAGATTCCAGTTCATTCGCCTTGGTTATTTTTATGGAGATGCTGAAAGTACAACCGGAAAACTCGTCTTCAACAGAACTGTTACACTCAAAGATACCTGGGCAAAAGAGGCAGCAAAGAGTTAACTTTCGTTGTTTGCACATACCCGAAATGATTCAAATGGACTTGTTAGCATTATTTGCCAAACATTGGAAAGAAAATTTCGCAAGATCGGTATCACCGGAATGCACGCTGCTGATTGCTATCAGTGGGGGGGTGGACAGTGCAGTGTTGGCACATCTCATAAAAAGGGCAGGCTTTTCTTTTCAACTTGCCCATATGAATTTTCAGCTTAGGGGAAATGAATCAGAAAGAGATGAACAGTTTGTAAGATCACTGGCGCAACAATGGAATGTTCCACTTCATGTAAAAAGAACCGATGCTGAGGCATTTTCAACAGAACAAAAAATTTCTATTCAGGAGGCAGCCCGGGAACTGAGGTATGAATGGTTCAAAAAAATTCAAATTGAACTACATGAAAAATCTGCTGCTCCTAAAAGGCAGGGAGCATGGATATTAACAGCACACCATGCTGACGACAACATTGAAACCTTGTTGCTTCATTTATTCAGGGGTACCGGGCTTGAGGGCCTGGCTGGAATACAACCAATAAAAAAAAATCAATACTTGGTTCGCCCATTATTGCCGTTTTACAAAAAGGATCTTCTGACATATGCACAGGAAAATAGAATCTCCTTTGTAGAAGACTCGTCGAATGCTACTGATCATTATACCAGGAATAAATTAAGGCATCAATTAATACCTGTATTACAGAATATATTCCCGGATATTGAAAAGCAACTTGCTGCCAATATTGAGAGATTCAGAGAAGGATTAGAAATCTACCGACAGGCAGTTACTCAACAAATTGAACGAATCAGTAATTGGCGGGGGAATGAAAAATATGTTTCAGTTGCAGGATGGAAAAAATTGAATCCATTGGCTACTTATACATGGGAGATCATTCATCCTTTTGGTTTTCATGCAGCACAAATTTCTGAAGTAATCAAACTACTGGAAGCAGACTCGGGTAAGTATTGCCAATCTTCCACGCATCGCATTATCCGTCACCGGGAACAACTAATTATAGCACCTCTTGCTGCGAAGACCGCTGCACTAATAACAATTGATGATGCAGATACCAACATACTTTTCGGTGAAGGAAAAATCATCATTGAAAAAATCAATTTTGAAACTATTCCGACCAATGCTGCAGCAAATGAAATTTATATTCCTCTTGAGTCCATACAATTTCCCATTTTACTAAGACGATGGCAACAAGGAGATTACTTTTATCCCTTAGGATTGAACAAGAAAAAAAAGATCAGTAGGTTGTTGATTGATTTAAAATTATCTGCAACGGAAAAAGAAAAAATATTTGTTTTGGAATCAAACAATAAAATAGTTTGGGTGGTAGGCATTCGACTAGATCATCGATTCAGGTTGCAATCGCAAAAAGGAGAAGCCCTTCACATTACTTATTGTAAATAACCCAACACTTCTTGCCAAAAATGAAAAAGTGGGTTAAAATAACCAAAGAAAAAACAGGTGACAATGAGAAATAGGATACCGAATAGTGCACCCCAGATATGTGCTGAGTGGTTGATGGAACCTTCAGATTTCTTACTCAGGTAGGCAGAAATAATGAGGTAAATCGGTCCAAAAATAAAAGCCGGGATGTAGAAGGGTAGGGGGAAGATGCCCATTTTCAGGGTAGGATAAAGAAATATGCCGGCAAAGACAACTGCCGAAACTGCACCTGATGCCCCCAGACAATAATAATCATAATCATTGCGGTGTTTTTGAAAACTGGCAGTAAGTGCTGCTGGCAAAGCAGTCAGGTACATGATGGCATAGAATATCCTCCCCTCTGAACCGAAAATTTGAAGAAATGCATTTTCAACCATGCCGCCAAACATATAAAATGTGTACATGTTGAATGCCAGGTGGAGAAAATCCGCATGGATGAGACCCGAAGAAAAAAAACGATACCATTGTTTATTGTTCACCACTGAGGGGGGATGAAAGATCAAATCCTGTATGATTCGCTCATTTGAAAAAGCGAGGAAAGATATTAGACAGGTAGCTAAAAGCAGAACCAGAGTAACAGAAAGGGCCATGAGTGAAGGAATGTATAATAAATGTATGCAAAGGTGTTGAACGGTTTTTATTAATTTTATGAGTGGTGATATTTCTCGTTTCTCATTATTGTACAGGCCCTGTAGAGCTGTTCCACGACGATCAGTCTTGCCAGCATATGAGGAAATACTAATGGAGACAAACTCCAGATAAATTGAGCCCTTGATTTTATTTCCTCAGAGACACCATACGCACCCCCAATCAGAAACAGCAATCTAGAACAACCCTGGTTGGCCTTTTTTTCTAACAGGTTGGCTACGCCGGAAGATGAAAGAAGTGTTCCCCGTTCATCCAGCAAAATCACCTGATCACCTGACTGAATTCGGGAAAGTATAACTCGTCCCTCTTCATATTTCAATTCTTCCGTTGACATTTTACCGGCATTCCTCGGAGGAGGAATGATGTCCCACTGAAAGGAGAAGTAATGCCTGATTCGTTCACTGAATAACTCGATCCCCTCCTTTACATGATTTTCGTGGACCTTACCGACTGTTAGGACTAATATTTTCATATACAAATAAATAGTATTTATAATTATGATTTATAACAATTAATAATTAATGATAGGTTTTAATAATATTAATAAATTTATGTTTATTTATAATATTAAATTTATTTATAGATTTTTGCACTATATTTTAATATTTGATACATGAACTGAATGTTAAAATAAGTTAAAATAAAGTGTTAACTTGTGCTTTACTAACGGAATTCATCCATTTGAACAATTCCGTGAGTCATTATTAATACCAAACATACTAACATGAGAAAACTTTTTTTGATGGTATGCTTGTGCATTGCAGCGACGCAAGTTTGGGCACAAGGTAGTAAAACCATTACCGGACGTGTAACCGATGAGAAGGGGGTTCCCCTTTCCGGTGCCACCGTATTTGTCAATGACCGCTTAGCCAAGCAAACCGACAGCGATGGTGGTTATTCAATAGTTGTACCCGGAGGGACTACTAAATTCACAGTAAGTTATATCGGATTTGCCTCCAGAGAAGTTGACCTTGGTAACAAGACCCAAGTCAATGTAGCGCTTCTTTTAGAGGACAAATTACTCTCTGAAGTAGTTGTTACCGGTGTGGGTTCAGCTACCAGTAAGAAAAAATTGGGAATTTCTGTTGAATCTGTTAACATCAACAATCAGGTTAAGGTTCCTACCGGGGACGTAGCTCAGCAATTGGTTGGTCAGGTTCCAGGAGCATTGATTGCCAGTACCAATGGTAACCCGGGTCGTCCTTTGAATATCCTGTTAAGAGGTATCAACACAGTACAAGGTAGCACGCAACCGATGATTTTGATCGATGGAATTGAAGCCCGTGGTACCAGTCTTCAGTCAATTGACCTTAATATTATTGAGCGTGTTGAAGTGGTACAGGGTGCCGCTGGTGCATCACTATATGGTGCACAGGGAGCTAATGGAGTTATCCAATTATTCACCAAAAAAGCTAAAGCAGGTAAATTCAATATTGATTTTTCTACCAGCTATGCTCAGAATGAGTTGTTGAATGTTGGTGGATTATCCAAAGCGCAAACACATGCTTTTGCAACGGATGCTAATGGAAATGTATTAACAGGTTCCGGTGCCATTATGACGCTAGATCCTGCGACACTGGTTTACAACGGTGACGTGGTTTATAACGCACTTGGGACAACCAGCTACCAGGAAAAGCCATACAACAAGAATCTATTGTATTACGATCATTTTTCCATGTTCTACCAAAGGACTCCAACAACCAATAATTCACTCACTATTTCAGGTTCCCGTGATAAGGTTGATTTCCTTTTCTCTGCTTCCAATAACAAACAGGAATCTCCTTTTGTAGGTAATGGCGGTGTGAACAGAACCAACCTTACCAGCAAAATCAGTTTTGAGTTGATGAAAAACATGAAATTGACCAGCTTAACTCAATTGGTTTATACCAGAAATGACTTAAAGGATCCAACTGGAAGAACCTATGTTTTTTATGTAAACAACGCTCGTCCTTTTGCTAATTTTTTACAAAGAGACCTTGATGGTAATCATGGAAGATACTTCGGTGCTGCTGTTGGAGTGAACCATAATAATGTTTTCAATTGGAATCAGTATTATGATAATCTAACTGAAAGAATTGATTTAATTCAAACTGTTAACTGGAATTATAAGCCTTTCAGATTCCTCGAGTTGGATGCTAAATATTCTATGAATTACACCAATAATAATACTACATACAAATACGAGGAACAGGCCAACAACAAGAATATGGTGCTTCAGAGTCGTTTTCTTGGATCCAATTTGGGAACAGGAGCAACCACCGGTGAAATCGGAAATACTGTTAGCAGAACTACTTTCCAAAACTTCATAGGTACTGTTAACTTGAAATCTGATTTTGAAAGAGATTTTAATATAAAGCTGCCCATCCGCACTACTACTACGGTAGCATTTGACTACAGAAATAGTTTATTTAAACAATTTTATGCATGGGCTTATGACGCTCCCGGTTTCTTCCCCTGGAATGCAACACAAGCCGCAGTTCAGAGAGTTTCTACTGATTATATTGAGCCATTCATCACCTATGGATTCCTGGCCAACCAACGATTCGAGTGGGGTGATATTTTTGGTATTGCCGTAGGAGTAAGAAGTGACTTTTCTTCTGCATTCGGTTCAGGAAATAAAGCTCAAACATTTCCTAGAGGAGATGCCTTTCTTAACATAGGTAGTTTCAATTTCTGGAAGAAAGGAAGTATCTCTAATATAATCTCAGACTGGAAAATACGTGCATCTTACGGAGAAGCCGGTATACAACCCGGAGCTTTCCAGCGTTTTGCAACATTGTCAACAGCCAACATAGGACCTAACAACCTTTTCAGATACAATATCACCAATCCGAACCCGGATTTATCAGTTGAGGTAAATAAAGAGAAAGAAATTGGAACTGATATCACCTTTAAATTGTTCAAGAGTAAATTTTTGAAAAATGCAAACTTCTCACTTTCATATTGGGAGAGAAGCACAGACAACGCGATTTACTCTGTAGATGCGGCCCCTAGCACTGGAGTAGGGGGAAGACTTGATAACTCATTTGGACTTGCTTCACAAGGTGTGCAAGCTTCATTGAATCTCTCTATGTTGACTACAAGAAACTTTTCTTGGGACTTCACGACCAACTACAGTAAAGCCAATTCAGAGATTGCTTATGTAAATGGTCCTCCTGTAATTCTGATTTCTTCTGCTGGATCTGTCGGAATTACGTTGACTCAGGGAATGCGTATAGGTCAGATTTTTGGATTTAAAATGATGCAAGCGTTGGATGAAGCAAATCCTCAAACAGGTAAACCATTCCTTTCAGCGGCTGATCAGGCGTTGCATGAAGTTGCCAACGGCTGGGTGGTTAATAAAGCTACAAAACAAGCTGTAGCCCTTCCAGGTCAATATCCTCTGGGTGATCCTAATCCGAAATTCAACATGAGTTTCATCAACAATTTCCGCATCAAAGATTTCGTAACTATCAATATGCAATGGGATTGGATCTATGGCAACAAACTCTACAATCAAACCAAACAGTGGATGTTCCGTGATGGTATCCATAGTGAATATGGAAAGCCCATAACTATTAATGGCGAAACTCGTGCATTTACTGCTTTCTATAGAAGTATGTATGCAGGTGGAGCAGCCAATGGTACCA
>Ga0172372_10005074_pt1 | contig 18471 bp, 14 predicted proteins | sample LakKiv5m_2_FD_114544 | JGI IMG/M metagenome (GOLD analysis project Ga0172372, IMG submission 114544) | Freshwater microbial communities from Kabuno Bay, South-Kivu, Congo - kab_092012_9.5m | ecosystem: Environmental > Aquatic > Freshwater > Lake | place: Democratic Republic of the Congo...
CACAAAATCGACAAAGGGATTGCCGGAGGTCACTTCAAATGCCACCTGATTCAAAACAGACGAAACTCCATTGGTCGTCGTGTCCAACTCAAACTCGAGGATCGCCACGTTAGCTGAATTGGTCGCTACATCAAACGGAGGTAAGAAAGGCGTGCTCGCCAAATAAACGTTGCCAGAACTCACACTATCTGCCTGCAATTGCGTAGGGCCACGAAAAATGTTATTGGGAGAAAGCTGATTAGCGCTAACAAGCATAATATTAGCCGAATTGAGCTCAGTGTAATAGTTGCTATTACTATTGCTGGCATTGGCAATAACACTAACTTTAAGGTGTAAATTGGAATTTGCCGTGATGGGTTCATTCATATTGTCAATCGTCACTTCTGAACCCATGAAATTTCCACCGAGAAAAGTTCCTATGCCGATGTAGTTTCCAGATGTAAATGAATAAATTCTCACTTCTTCAAAATCTGCCATGAGATTCGCTCCAAGGAAATTCACCTTCATGCTAAACAAAGACTCGTTGGTCATCGAGAAGTTCTGAATCTCAAATTCAATCATTTTTTGCAAACCATCTGAATTTTGAATAGTTGTAGGAGGGTTGAAACCAAGATCGTATAAAATCAAATTATCACCACCAATTGGGTCAAAAAATTCATAAGCTCCTATGTCGACAAATCCATCAGCTCTCGGATTTCCAATGATATCAATGGCAGGGCTATTGCCGTTATCCCCAGCTCCTATAAGGTTCGAAGAAGACGTCAAATTTAAACCGTCATCTTGAGTAAACCAAAGATTGTCAGCTCCAACAGGATTATTAACGTCAAAAAATAACGGGTCATTTGTAATATTGTTTCCCATATTAGTGATTCCGATAAATCCGCCGATAGAAGAAGACGAGTAACTCACGTTGATTGAACCATTGATATCATCCCCCCCTGAAAGGGCAATGTTGTCCCAGAACACCGAACTGATTACAACACCAGAAGAACCATTTAAAGCCCCACCATCTCTATCCGTGGAATTGTTCACGAAGGTACAGTTTATAAAATATGAACCTGCTGTATTAATATTAACTGCACCACCATCCCATGAACCTCCAAAAATTCCAGCATGATTGTTAACGAAAACCACATTTTCAAATTCACAAGGTAGATTTAGGTAAATTGCTCCTGAATGAGCTCCGGCTGAATTTGAATCAAACACCGAATTTCTAATATAGCTTTGAGTTCCTGAGAATAGATGCATAGCTCCCGCTATGCTCGAATTTGAAACAGGCGCAACATTGTTTCTAACAACGCAATTTTCCATTGTAAAACTTGAATTCTCAACATGAAAACCTGCGCCTCTATTGTCTATGCCAGAACCATTAGCATAACCATCCTGAACGATTAAACCATCTATATGAATGTTTGTGGAGTTAGAAATGACCACCACGTGATAACTATTGTCGCTATTTCCAGACGAGCCTATCTCACCTGTTAAAATAGTCGGGTTATTGATCCAATTTCTTTGGCCAACATCCGTTTCAAAACCATCGAACCCTCCAAAAATTGAAAGATTTGACATTCCACTGATCAAAATATTAGCACTTCTAGATAGTCCAGGAGCATAATTCCCTGCGGCCACCCATATCTCATCGCCATCAACCGCATTGCTAAGAGCAGACGTCAGGTTATCACTGGCATCAAACCAACTTATCCCTGAGTTGTTTCCTCCAGCTTGAAAGTCTACATAAATACGCGCGGCTGAAAGTTCAAAAGCCAAACTAATAGCAACAAGAACAAAAAGTCGAATTTTGTAGCTCATGGTATTCCTAGGTGATGTTTAAACCCGCCTATGCTAGCAAAATTCAATTGAAATCCAACACTTTTTCTCAGTTACTTTAAAATGTGACCAAAATCACATCAAAAACACCTCCCTTTAAAACTTTTAAGTCCAAAGACTCTGAAAATTCTCAATCATGCTTTCAAATGAATAATTCTCTTTAACCCATTTTCTGCGTTTTTCTACCATCTCATCATCTGCGGTTTTTAGGCAAATCGCTTCAACCTCGGCTGCGATAGCTACGGGTTCATGGCAATCAACAATGCCTCCAAAAGGCTTTAAAATTTCAGCGACGTTTCCAACCGAAGTTGAGACACAGGGGAGCCCGCAAGAGAGCGCCTCAAGCAATACATTGGGAAAAGCCTCACCTAAAGAGGTTAAAAGCAAAGCGTCCAAGCAGTCATAAATCTCTTCAACTTTATCGACAACTCCCAATAGGCTAAATTGAGGTTCAAGCGCCTCTGACTCCAGTGCTGCTATAAAGTCCTGATTTTCAGCAACTAAACCTTGCCCAACGCAAAGAAAATGAAGCTCTCGATACTGATCGCACAGTATTTTCGCGACTTTAACAAACATGATTGGACCCTTGTGTGGGTGATATCTGGAAATAAACCCAATGACAACATGGTTTGAATTCAATCCCCATTTTTCCCTCATGGTGTTTTTTCGAAGTGTTGATGCTGGTTTAAATCTTGTGGTATCACAACCATTTGAAATCACCTTCGTATGTTTGTGAAAAATACCAAAATTTTCATGGACTTGTCGTGATTCTTTTGATGGATAAGTTATGGCATTTGCAACCCAAATGAATTTTTTCAAAAACATCAAGCTCACTCGACTCGATTTTGACAAAATAAAAGGATCGATGTTTAGATTTCTTATTGCTACCACACAACGACTTTTGGGCCAAAGGCATTTTGCCATAATGGCCATAACAGAACCTTGATACATCCAGCCCTGAACAACATCAGGTCTTAATTTCCAGATCAACCTGATAAACCGGACCATCTTCAACAAGCTTAGACCCAACTGAAAATCAATTTGAATCAACTTACAACCACTGTCCAATACTTTTTTCGTTAAACTTCCCGATCTTCCAAGGCATAAACAGCAAGCTTCAAATTTGGAGTGATCCAAATTCTCTATCAGGCTAACTAAAATACGCTCTGCACCTCCGGTCTCCAACCCAGTCGTTATGAAGAGAAGTTTTCTTTTCACTGAAAATCTATAAAAAAAATTTCGAGATAAGTCTCAGCTATTTTTATAGCCTGCTCTTCTTGTTTTCTAATGACTTGCGAATGCAACTCTGGCAATTTCAAAAAACTTGACTCTAACTGAGCAATTGAATCTTGAAACCGATTCAATTGCTTAAAACGTCGCAACAATTCTTCACTCCCACCGGGATGAGATTTTACCAAAACCGAACAACCAAGCGTCAACGCTTCCAATAGAGCATTAGGGTACCCTTCATATCGTGAAGCTAAAATATATAAGTGACAATATTTTAAATATGGTTCCACATTCTTTTTAAAACCTTCAAAATGCACTTTATGGCTCACCTCAAGTTTTTCACTCAATTGCTCTAGCTCTGCCAAGCACTCGCCCTCACCTACAAACCATAACTGAGCATCGGGAAACTCTTTCAGCCAATGGCTAAAATGAGTGAGCACAACATCGCATTGCTTTTGAAGCGAAAGCCGCCCCACCATCAATAGGTGAGGTCCCTCTCCAAATTCAAGGTAAGGGTTTGGATAGTCATCGGCACTTAACAAAACGGGGTTGCGCACCACTTTAGTAAGAGATTTCAAACGAGGAAAATTCTCGTGCAAATCAAGCTCTACCACCTCAGAAGGGCAAATAATGCCATTTGCTTTTGGGTATAAGTAACGATAACCTAGTCTTTTTAAACCTTTAAAGTTATCGAGTTTTATATTCTGCGAAAAAAGACTGCATTCACGCAAGCACAATCTAAAGTTAAAAGTGAATTTTTTGACAAGTAGCAACAGTATGTTTACATGGGAAAACGTCGAGAACACCGTATCGGGTTTAAGCTGTCGAATCAATTTCAAACATGGCCAGAAAGCGAATAACACACGTTGGCAATTCAACGGATGAACTTTGACGCCCTCGGGAATCGCATAAGTCATGCCCACTATCGGATAAATCAATGCCAAATGCACTTCAATAGATTTTGAATCCCATAGTTGCAACAGATGACTGATCACTCGTTCAGCACCACCACCCTTGAGTGATGGCATCACAATCAAGAGTTTTCTCATCATTCTAAAAACAGCCTATAACTGATCTAAGCCTTGTGGGTTTAAATCCAGCCAAGTTAAAAAATCAGCGATGGCTTTGTTGTTCATGCCCATTTGTCGATTGGTTCCGGGATTGACAATAAAAAAATGTTGCCCTCCAGCTTCAATGCGCTCAAACAAAAATTTAAGCAATTGCAACCCTTGCATCTGCCCCCACTTGTAAGCTGCAGGATCGAGCGCAGAACTTTGCTTGCCCAATTCGGGCGATTCAAAAGCGATCCAAAAAACCTTGTCATCTTCATGATCAACCGACATCGGAAGACTGTCCTCATCGCAAGGAACAATGATACTCGAATTGAGGGCAAAGTACCCAGCACGTTTAATATCTTCTGTCATCGCAACTTCAAACTCAACAAAGAGAGCACCATCATACCAGCAGATAGAATCCACATCCTAACCACAATTTTAGGTTCACTGTACCCCAAGTATTTTAAATATTCATGAAAAGGAGCACGAAAAAAAATGCGTTTTCCCAAAAAACCTATTCCTATCCAATCTTGAATTAAAACAGATAGCAACTCTAAAACGAAAAATAAACCCAAAATGGGAAACAGCAGTTCTTGCTTCAAAAGCACGGAGACTGTCGCCATCACTCCACCCAAGTACATCGAACCACAGTCTCCCATAAAAATGGTAGCAGGGTAGGCATTGTACCATAGAAAACCCATTAAAGCACCCATTATAGAACAACATACCACCACTAGTTCAGAACAGTCTATAGACTGAATGCCGTGGTCGTGAAAATAAAAGAACAAAAAGTGTTTGCTCCAAATGACATTGCCTAAAATATAAGAGAAGATAGCTAAACCTAAAAAAGTCATCAAACTCGGCCCTGTGGCTAAGCCATCCATGCCATCGGCAAAATTCACTGCATTCGAAATGAATACCACTACAAAGATGGTGATGGGTATCTGAAGCCCGCCAACATGGAAAGGTTCTTTTATAAATGGCAAACTAAAGGTTCCCTGTAATAACTCGCCATGTGGTCCCCAAGATGAGGTGAGCATCAAACCCAATAAAAATCCCACTCCGCCTTGAATCATATACTTGGTCAAACGCGAAACGCCTTCATCGTGATGCCCTGCTTTGATCTTGAGCAAATCATCTCTTAGCCCCAATCCAAAAAATGCCACGGCACTGAACACCGAAGCCAAGACGTAAAGATCACTTAAGTCACACCATAAAATCATGCCTAAAAAAGAGGCCATAAATATATGGATGCCACCCATAATGGGAACTCCCTCCTTGCTGCTCGAATCTATCATGTAAGAACGCTGTCGATTGACCCAACCTAAACGAGAAAAGAGATCAAATGACTTTGGCATCAACCACATCACGATAAACATGGACATTAGGAAAGCCACACCTGCACGAAAACTGATGTAGCGATGGCCCAAACGCAATAAAGTTTCTGCATTTGGATCGAGCCATTGACTTAAAAAATAAATCATGCCTGTGCCTCGAGTTCGCGATCAAGATTTTGTCGCTTCTCTTTTAAAAGAAAAATGGGTTTAAAGTAATCAGACCTTAAGTGAACAATAGGTAGATATGCCCTGATCTGATCTTGTGATAGCATTTTTCGTTTAAATAAATTGCAAAGCAAATCAAAAAAAGCCCCTCGCACTCGCCAAGACTTAAAAGTTTTAACCTTATGGGAGAAGTTCAAAATCTCGTTCATCTCCATTACCTTTTCCATCAACGGCATCATCGCCAACATAATTTCAAAATTTCTTTCTTTTAAAATTTTAAACTTTAAGTGCTCTTTCCATTCATTTGAACACTGCCACTGTCGGGTGTATAGCATGTGATCTAAAACCTTCCAACTAGCACTTCTCACCTCATAATAAGGATCCTCAATGCCCAACGGCAGTATCGCAAAGAATTCATCTTGCGACAAAGCCTGTTTCAACAGCCCGTTCCAAGCGTTACGTCGAATAAAACCAACTTGGTAAAAGGGCTCACCTAAAAATCTTTTTACAATAGAAGACGACCTGCGGTCCTTAATCAAGCTGATCAATAAATTTTTATACTGCTCATCCGAATGTTCACCAAGATTCTTGACTGCCAAATTGCGCACCTGCCACTTGGGATGATTCAGCTTGGCTGCAAATTCATCTCTATCCATAGCGTTAAAACAAGGGCACTTTTTTAGGACTATTGCGAATGGCTCCTAAATCTCGCGGACAGTCAGGCGGCAACGAGCGAGTCAACTTAACCAATAACCCTAGTCCTATTAAGGTAAAGAGGGCGTTGGAGCCGCCATAGCTCACCAATGGCAAAGAAATGCCTTTATTGGGAACCATACCCGTTACGACACTGATATTAAAAAGGGCTTGCCCTGCAAACAGACATGTGATTCCGAATGAAACTAAAAGCGAAAAGAGATCAGAGCATCTCAAACACACCTGTATTGCATACCATACCAGCATAGCATAGACGCCAACTACGGTTGCACAGCCTAAAAAACCAAGATCTTCTCCAATGATCGCAAAAATGAAATCATTGTGAGCTTCAGGTAAATAGTAAAGTTTTTGCAAACCCTGACCTACGCCCTTGCCACTCCATCCGCCAGATCCCAAGGCAATCAAGGCTTGATGACCTTGATAAAAACCATCGTTGATATGATCTTCAGGGTTTAAGTAAACTAAAAGTCTTTTTTTTACATGATCAAATTTACTATACATGCCATACATAAATAATGGCAAAGTGATCAAGAGTAAACAAATCAGGTGTTTTATATTTGCACCTGCTATAAAAAGCATACCCACTAAAACAGCAAACAGGAGTGCTGCGTTGCCAAGGTCTGGTTCTATGGCAATCAACCCCACCATTAAAAGTATCATTAACATACAAGCCAACATTCCAAACCAGGAAGATACAGCATCTTTACGCTTATCTAAATACCATCCAAAAAAAAGAATCGCGCCTATTTTGGCGAGTTCTGAGGGTTGAAAACTCACCATACCAAATCTAAACCAACGACGCGCCCCCTTGACGTCAACACCCATGACCAAAACAGCGGCAAGCAATGCAAAGGATAGCAACCCCACCCAAAATGCAGAATTTTTAATCAAACGGTCGGGTAAAATATAAATGATGGTGCAAAAACAAAATAATCCAAAAACATTCCAAGTGAGTTGTTTGGTCACCTGTAGCGAAATAGTGCCTTGCGAGGTATTCTTGGGAGCGGTCGCATCCATCACCATGAACAGACCTATGCCCAACAACAGTATGACACAGATGATCATGTTCTCAGAAAGCAACACTCCGATTCGCTTGGGATGATGATTGGGCAGCAACATAGCTTTTACACAATACTTTCCATTTTAGGGTTGAGTCGTTTTACCACTTCTTCTAAATGCATACCGCGACTCCCTTTGATCAACACAATGTCATGTGGTCTCGACAAACTTGTTAATAAAGCGCTCATCTCTTCTTTGCTTTCACAGTGCTTAGAAGACTCCCCACCAGCTTTATCGAAACTCGATAAAGTTTTAAATGCCTCATCGCCCATGGTGAGCAAGACATCTATACCCAATTTAGCCAGACTTCTTCCTAGCTGACTATGAATACGAGCAGAGCTCACGCCCATCTCTTTCATATCAGCCATGGCTAAAAGAATCTTTTGCTCACGGCGTCGCTTAAGGTTGAGGGCCGATTCTACTGCTGCAATCATAGAAGCGGGGTTGGCATTGTAACAATCATCTATCAAGGTTCTTTTTCTCCAATTTAAAACACACATACGATGGTTTGAGGGCGTCCATTTCTCCAGTCGTCTGGACACGTGCTCAATCGGCTCTCCACATGCAAGAGCAACCTGTATGGCAACTTGTGCATTCTCAACGTTGTGTCGAGCTGGCGTGGTTAAAGAGAACACGATATGGTTGTAAGTCCATGTCATTTTATGTTTAACAAATGACAACTTGGACTCCACAGGATTAAAGTCAACTAAGTTGACCTGTTTATCTTTCAACGCAGACCTTACTGCATTCAACTTAAATTCTTTTTGCTTTAAAAAACAAATCCCTTTTGCCTTCATGAAGCGAAATATATCCGACTTTTCTTCCGCAATCACATGGATGTTTTTTAAACCTTGCATGTGAGCGGCATTGATTGACGTCAACACAGCTATGTCGGGTTTGGTGAGTTTGGTCAAGGCTTTTATCTCGCCAACAGCATTGGTGCCTATTTCAATGATGGCAAATTTATGATGATGCCTCAAACGACAAAGTGTCAGCGGCGTTCCTAACTGGTTATTGTAATTGCCACGAGTCTTGAGAACATGCTTTCCTTCTCCTCCAAGAGCAAGAGCCACAAGATCTTTCGTTGTCGTTTTTCCATTGGAACCTGTGATGACAATGCGTTTTGCTGTAGATAAATGCAAAATAGCTTTGCTGAGTTTCCAAAGAAACTTTTCAGGTTGACTCACCGCAATGGCTACCTCAGCATGACTATAAGGATAATGCGCATCAACTATGATTAAACTTGCGCCGCGTTTTAAGGCCTGATCGACATAATTGTTGCCATGAGTGTGTTCTCCCGGCAATGCAAGAAAAGCATCGCCTTTCTTGATGTTACGACTATCTATGTGCAGCTCGCCATACTCACCCTTGAAAAATTTTTCAGCTAGACTCCCTATTAAATCTTGAGGCACAATTCCTCCTCACTCATAGGAAGCTTTCGACCTTGAATTTCCTGCGTGCTCTCATGCCCTTTCCCACAGAGCAAAAGCAATTCATCTTCCTGCAATTCTGACAATGCTATAGCGATAGCTTGCTCGCGCGAAATAATCTTTTTAAGCTTAACTTTACTGGCATCAATTCCGGAAGCGACCTCCTCTATAATGGCTTGTGGATCTTCAAAACGCGGATTGTCGCTAGTGAGATAAATGGTTTGCACCAACCTTGATGCGATATTGCCCATGATGGCGCGTTTACTTTTGTCGCGATTGCCTCCACAGCCAAAAAGCAATTTTAATTTACTCGCATCAATATGGTGATGCATCGCTTTCAAGACAGATTCCAACGCATTCGGGGTGTGAGCATAATCGATCATAACTTTTCCTCTCGCCCTACAGATCACCTTTTGCAATCTTCCCTTTGGCGCTGAAAGTTGTGACATGGCATTTAAATAAAGCTCCAAGGAGGCTTCATCAATGCTTAAAGCCATGCCCAATGCACAAAGTGCATTGGATACATTAAATTCGCCTAACAGAGGCAAGGATAAGTCGTGGCATTGTCCTTTAAAAAAAAGTTTCAGCTTAAATCCGCCATCATCGCGTTCAAGAATATTCGCGTATAGATCTGCCTTGGAGTCTATACAGCTATAGGTCATGACATTAGGCCGATTTCTCAGAGCAGAAAAAAAATCACAATCTAAATTAACCCAAGCTTTGCCACGACATAGATCGAGTAGTTTAATCTTAGACTTGAACAGATGTTCCATGGTTTCATGGTAGTCTAAATGATCTTGAGTCAGATTCGTGAAAGCGACAACTTCAAAATCAAGCCCCTTTAATCTGTCCTGATCTAAGGCATGGGATGATGCCTCTAATACAAGCATCTTCTGACCCTCACGACAAGCTTGTTCTAACATGGGATGTAAGTCAAGCGGGAAAGGAGTCGTGTTTGGACTTGAATAATGCCCAGACTTGGTTTCAAAACCCAACGTTCCCAGTTTTGCAATGGGTCCGCAATTTGGATGAGCAAACATTAACTTTTCAAAAAAATGAACCACGCTGCTTTTTCCGTTAGTTCCAGTCACCGCACAAAGACGTAGCGCTCGAATGCTAGCTTCATGATAACGAAGACTCCATTCACGTGTGATCGTGGACAAATCATCAAAAACCAATTGTGCTTTGAATTCAGGATGTTTTTTTGAACTCACCAACAAGGTCGTTTCATTTTCCTCAGGGCAGGGAGCGCTTTCATTGAAGCTCACAAAAGCTTGGTTCGCTTGCCAACGGTCCAACCTATGCGTGAGCGCTGGGAGGGGCCGACTCAACCATGGCGTCACCTCAGAACTTTGATACCGGACGGATTTGTCGACAAGCCAATTAGACAACGTGGGCCTCATACCTCATCATCCAATTTTTTATGGGGTACACCCAAGTATTTCAAAACATTTTCAATCACCTGTTTGGCAACAGGTGCTGATACCGCACCACCAGTTGAAGACTTGCCCTTCGTCGGTCCATCCATCATAATCATAACGGCAATGCGTGGATGATCTATGGGCGCCAAGCCAACAAAACTAGCTATATTGTGATTTTTTTCAGCGTATCTTCCATTGATGATTTTTTCAGTCGTGCCAGTTTTTCCACCTATACTATACAATTCTGATCTCGCTGTTTTTGCCGTTCCCACTTGAACCACCTTTTCCAAGGCACGTAGTATTTTATTACAAGTATCTGTGGAGTACACCCGCCCTACCGGCAAGCTCCCGCCTTTTCTAAGCACCTCTCCATCATAGGTTCTAACGCCTAACTCCAGCGAAGGCTGCAAAACGTAACCATTATTACCTATAGCAGAATAAGCTCTCAGCATTTGAGTCATCGTCACGCCAATCTCATGGCCTATAGGAACAGATATCGTACTATAAGTGTCCCATTTATCTAAAGGGCGAAAAATGCCATTTGGTTCACCAGATAGCGGCAAGTAATTCTTCTCACCAAAACCCATGCTCTTTAAAAGATGGTAAATCTTGCTATTCCCCAGTCGCAAAGCCATATGTGCAGTGCCAATATTGGAACTTTTTACGATAACTTGCTCTAAACTAATTTTCCCATAAGCGTGGTCATGGTACTCTCCTAATTTGCGCTTACCGAACATTTTGTAACCACTAACTCCACAATCGACAATTTCATCGGGACTGCCCAACTTTTGCTCTAATATTGCTCCATAAATAAATGGTTTCATCGTGCTACCGGGTTCAAAGACATCCAGCACCATGCGCGGCTGTAATCCGTTTAAGTCTTTATGCACTATTTGACCAGGGGTATGAGCCGGCAAGGTCGCCATCGCCAAAATTTCCCCAGTTTGAACGTCCATCACCATGCCCGAAGCTGATTCAGGCACAAAGGTCTCATAGCCGGCCTTTAATTCATTGAACAGAATGGTTTGAATGGCCATGTCCAAAGTGAGTTCAACATGACAACCCGGCACAGGCATCTGTATCACATCCTCACTTAGAACAATGCGCTTGGCATCGCGAATTTGACCAGAAGTTCCCGCTTGGCCGCTGAGTAACTTTTCATAGCGTTGTTCAATGCCTGTTAACCCTTGATGCTCAGCCCCAACGATCCCAATAATGGGCGACATCATTTCACCACTGCGATAAAAACGCGACCACTCCTCCTTAAAGTAAATGCCTGAGGTTTTCTTGACATAAGGCTCCAAGCTCTGGCTTTGCAAAAAGGTTAATTTTCGCGCAAGCCAAACAAATCGCGATTGTTTTTGACAAGCTTTTTCCAAAGTATCCTCTGAAATACTCAAAACTTGACTCGCTTTTACAATGAATTCCTTCAAATCTTCTGGAGAATTTATCATCGCAGGATCCGTCCAAAGACTTTTGGTCTGATAAGACTCTGCAATAATTTTCCCATTGCGATCCAAAATACTGCCCCGCTTGGCCGGAATAGAACTTAGGCTGGTGGATTGCTTGATCGCCTTGTCATTGTAGTGTTCATGCATGTAAAACTGCAGATACACAAGTCTAAGTTGAATGGAGCAGAATCCAACTAATAACAGATATAGAACTCTGGCCCTCTTCTTGGAAAAGTAACCCGTTCTGATCAAAATGATTTTGCCTGAAAAGAAGCCACATGCACCTTTGCAGGAGATGATTTTTTGTTTTCGGGAGGAACCTCTTTTGAATCGCTAGCGACAAACTCCACAAATTCCAATTCCGCTTCGTGATCTTTCCAATAAGCATACAAATCGGCCGGAGTAGCTTGTTGCTGAATTTCCATTTCAAGCAATTTAACTTGTTTGCTCAAATACACTTTTTCATTTTCCAATGCCGCTCGCATGTAAGCATAATGTGAATGCATACTTCGTTGGTAAAGCAAAGCCGTCAATAAGAACAATATCGTAACAATGAGTAAAAGTCTTTGGCTCACGCCACCGCCCCCATTTCAAAACATCTCAGCTTTGCGCTACGTGAACGTGAGTTGAAGCGTTGCTCTTCACGAGTTGCTATCACACATTTTTTAGTGACGATCTGACCTAAATCAGATTGTTTCCATTTAAGGAAAGCTTGTTTCACCATTCTGTCCTCAAGCGAATGAAAACTGATGATCAAAGCGCGACCACCGGGCCTAAGTATTTTTGGAATACTTTGAAGTGCCAATTCAAGTTCATCCAATTCTCGATTAACGACAATTCTGAGCGCTTGAAAAGTTTTTGTGGCAGGGTGAAGTTTACCGTGACGAGGCACCACTGACTCGATTAAATTCGCCAAAGCCATCGTGTCTGAAATGGTGGAGTGCTTTCTCTGCTCCACGATGACCTTGGCAATTTTTCGACTGGCACGCTCCTCCCCATATAAATAGATGGCATCGGCCAAATCTTTTTCGGAGATGGAACGCAATAATTCAGCAAGGGTTTTGCCTTTGCGATCGTCCATGCGCATGTCGAGCGGCCCAGCTTTATTAAAACTAAAGCCACGCTCAGCTCGATCGAGCTGAGGAGAAGAAACGCCCAAGTCCAAAAAAACAACATCGACAGAAGCGGTTTGCTCTTGTTTGAGAAAATCTTCCATTTGAGAGAAGCAACCGTCATAAATTTTCATTTCAGCCTTAGCACCCCAATCTTCTTTCAGCTTTTGCGCGGTTTTTAGAGCCTCCAAATCACGATCCATGGCAAAGTAGGTTTTGACATGGTCGAGTAAAAGTTGGGCATGTCCGCCACGGCCAAAGGTTCCATCCAAAATATCAAGTCGACCTTGAGGGATAAGCTCCAACACTTCACGTCCCAACACCGGTAAATGCTCACGCTCTGTTGACTTAGAATTCAAATAGATCTCCAAGTTCCGTTTCAAAATCTTTGGCGTGTTTCTCGACAAAAGCACTGTAATCTTTTTGACTCCACAACTCAATCTTCTGAGTATTGCCGATGAAAATGACCTCATCATCCGGCCTAAAATATTCGACTAAATGCTGTGGTATGAGAATTCGACCATTGCCTTCTGGCTCAAGTTGTAAGGAAAGGGCCTTTGAATTGAGCATGCGATTCAAAAAAGGTTTGTTTTCATTTTTTGCTTTTAAGTCGACTCTTGCTTGAACCTGCTCCCATTCTTTAGCCGGATAAAGTTCAAGAAAACCCTGTTCACGGGGGCAAAACAAAATGAGCGGGTTGGCGTTTCCAAGAGCAAAAACCGACTCTCTGAGAGAACTCGGCAAAACGACCTGATTCTTCGCATTTAACTTAGCGCGATATTCGCCAGTGAAGCTCAGTTTTTACCCCAAACAAGTGAATGAAACTTTGAGTTACTTTATACTACTTTGTGTTAATCGTCTATAAATCAATCCATTAATTCTTGAATAAAACCACATTTAGTCAATTTTAGATCATCAAGCACTATATTTAGTACAGGTCTTTATTCTGGCAGTCGCTCTTGCGGCAAAATGCCGTAATTTCTGGGACTTGAGAACATGGCGCAGATACCCTTTCCGATATAAAGCCCGCCCTCATAAACCTTTCGTTCAATCATGACGTCTTCAGAAATTAGATCTGCTTTTTTAAAGTATTTTGAAAGCAAAGGTCACGAAATTGTGGCCAGCTCATCTTTAGTGCCCGAAGGCGATGCCACCTTGATGTTTGCCAATGCGGGCATGAACCAATTCAAAGATGTCTTTACAGGGCAAGTCCAAAGGAAAGTCCCGCGCGCAACCACTTCACAAAAATGCGTTCGTGCTGGCGGCAAACACAATGATTTGGAAAACGTCGGCAAAACATCTCGCCACCACACCTTTTTTGAAATGTTGGGCAATTTTTCATTTGGCAACTACTTTAAAGAGGGCGCCATCTCTCACGCGTGGGAGTTTTTAACTGAAGTGATGAAGCTCCCTAAAGATCGACTCTGGATCACCATCCACGACAGCGACGCCGAGGCTGGTGCATTGTGGGAAAAAATAGCTAAATTGCCAAAAAGCCGAATTGTTGCAATGGGCGATAAAGATAATTTTTGGGCCATGGGCGATACCGGACCTTGTGGTCCCTGCTCAGAAATCCATTTCGATCAAGGCGCTAACGTGGGCTGCAAACGACCCGAGTGCAGTTTGGAGTGCGATTGCGATCGCTATTTGGAAATTTGGAATCTGGTTTTTATGCAATTCGAACAAAAAGCCGATGGTTCCAGAATTGCTCTGCCCAATCCCTCTATCGACACCGGCATGGGGCTTGAGCGTTTATGTGCTGTCGTCGGTGGCTTCGAAAGCAATTACGACACCGATCTTTTCACACCTTTGCTCGAGGCTGTGGCTAAAATAAGCGCTGTAGCTTATGATCGCGGCGAAGCAGGCACCTCACATCGCGTTTTGGCCGATCACATCAAAGCGGCAACTTTCCTGATTGGCGATGGCATTCTACCTTCTAATGAAGGCCGTGGCTATGTATTGCGTCGCATCATGAGACGTGCGATTAGACATGCCTATTTGTTGGGTTGTCGTGAAGTCATTTTGCCGAAACTATGCCACATCGTACTCGAAATGTATGCTCCGGCTTACCCACAATTGATCGATAAAAAAGAGCGCATTTTGGAATTGTTAGAAAGGGAAGAACAGGCCTTTATGAAAACCATTTCAAAGGGATTGCAAATGTTTGACCAAAATCTTGCCGACTGGAAAAAAGTGGGACTGGTGCCAGGAGAGGTGGCTTTCAAACTCTACGACACGTTTGGTTTCCCACTAGACCTGACCGAAACCATGGCCGAACAAGAAGGCCTCAAAATAGATCAAACCGAATTCGATCATTGCATGGCAGAGCAAAGGCGCAAAGCTCAGGCCGCATCAATGTTCAAAACCTCTGAGCTGCAGGGTTTGCATTGGACAGTATTGTCAAACGAAGAACAAACCTTCTGTGGCTATGAGCGCTTAGATTGCAGCAGTTCGCTACTTCGCTATACCAAAACGGCGAGTGGCCAGTGTCTACTTGCTCCCCAAACAACCTGTTTCTATGCTGAGTCCGGTGGTCAAGTTGGCGATCGCGGCGAAATTGAATTGGGCGGCAATACCTTCCAAGTGGTTGATGTCCAATTGATTGAAGGCTTGCGGACTTTGGTGCTTTCACCTGAAGCTGAGTTGCCCTTGGATCTCAAAACCGACGTGCAGCAGCGAGTCGACAAAGAGCGCCGTCATCAAACAATGTCCAATCATACCTGCACACATTTATTGCATTTGGCCTTACAAGAAATACTGGGGCCACATGCAGAACAACGTGGTTCATGGGTTGGCCCAACCCACTTGAGATTTGACTTCCCACACACAAAAGCCATTGAACGACCTGTTTTACAAAGCATTGAACAAAGAGTCAACGACTTGATTCAAAGTAAAAACAAGGTGAGCATTGAAAACACGAGCCTTGATGCCGCAAAAGTTGCGGGTGTCACCGCATTGTTCGGCGAAAAATATGGCGACGAAGTCAGAGTGGTGCATATCGGCAACGTTTCAAAAGAGCTTTGTGGCGGCACTCACTTGCAACATAGTTCTGAAGCTCTGGCTTTCGTCATTCAATCAGAAGCTTCCGTTGCTTCCGGAATTCGACGTATTGAAGCGATAACTGGCCCGGCTGCGTTAAAAACTTTGTTTGAAAATCGTCAGTGGCTCAAAGAAGCTTCTATGGTAGTGCAAAGTCAACCACAAGAATTGAAAGATCGAATTGAATCTATACAAAGCGAGCAACAAACCTTAAAAAAAGAGCTCAGTCATTTAAAGCAATCGCTCGTGCTGGTAAAACTCCAAGATAAACTTAAAGCTTTACCTCAGGTAGGAAGCATTCCCTATTTAGCTGAAATCCTTCCCGATTTGGATGCTGGCGACTTGCGTTTGGCAGCGGATAAAATACGACACGATTATCCTGATCTACCGATTTTATTGGCAACCAAGGGCTATCAGAAAGCTGCTGTACTCATCTCTTTTCCGAAAACTTGGGTTAAAGAAAAAGGCGTTCATGCCGGAAATTGCTTAAAGCCGCTGGGAAAATACATTGAAGGCGGCGGCGGCGGCACACCCGAATTAGCCCAAGCCGGTGGAAAAAATCCCGCAGGGCTGCCTGAGGTTTTAAAAGGCTTTAAACAAATCTTAGCTGACCTTTAGTAGATCAATCGCCACTGGCTAAAAAGTCTTTGATGCCTTTTGCCATTCTTATGAAAGTCTGTTTCCTCTTGGCATCATCCGTCTCAAGCAAGGTGAAGCGAAATCCGTATTGATTGCAGCAAAAACTACTCAAGGGAACAATACAAATACCGACTGAAGCCATCAGATGGTAAGCAAAACGCTGATCTAGCGAAAGGCCTGGATGAATCAATTCTTCCATGTAGTTGCGAACATTCTGATTGGCTGCGGGAAGCGATTGGCGCTCATTCAAAATGCCCGGCTCAAATACCACAGTCATGTAAAAAGCCCCTTGTGGCTTAACCACTTTGACGCCATCGACCTGCGAGAGAATATCATAGGCTTCCTGTGATCGTTTTTCGTACATTTTGGCGCGCATCTGCAAATGCTCCACATAACGTGGATCACTGTAAACTTTGGGGATCACCAGTTGGGGCATGCTTGTACTACACACTTCAAGCATCTTCGAATCCGCCAATGATTTAATATAACGATCAAAATTTGAATCCGAGCCACGATTAAAAACCTCAAGCCAACCACAACGACTGCCCGGCCAAGGGAATTCTTTTGAAATGCCGCGCAAAGCAATGCCCGGTACATCACCAATGACTTCACTTAAATGTACCGTTTCAGCACCATTGTAGACAATATGGCTATAAATTTCATCATTGATGACCATCAAATCATACTCTCGAGCAATATCCACCACTGCTTCCAAAACATGTTTAGGGTACACCGCACCAGTCGGGTTATTAGGACTGATCAATAAAATTCCCGTGATGGTGTCGTTGTATTTTACTTTATTGCGAATGTCCTCGATATCTGGCAACCAACCGCGATTGGAATCGCAACGGTAGGTCAAATGCTCATAACCACTATGTGCTGCTTCAGCGGAAGAATGAGTTGAATAGGCCGGACTCGGTCCAAGAATTCGGGCCTCGCGACGCAACCCAGAGAAAATTTTTGAGATAGCATCGCCAAGTCCATTGAAAAATAAAATATCGTCAGAATTGATTTGAGCACCGCCACGCTGATTCACATACTCACTTAAAAATTGGCGCGTCTGTTCAACGCCTTTGCTATCGCAATAACCCCAAGCCAGATTGTTTTCCATCACTTCCAAGGTTTTTTCTTTTATCCAAGGCACCACCTCTTCACCTTTAGCTATGGGATCACCAATGTTTTCCCATGTCATTTCCACACCCATATTGACGATACGTCGACCAATCGCAACGATAGAGCGTATCTCATAAGTAAGAGAGTCAGCTCCAGGATGAACGATATTACGACGCATGATGAATCCAATGATAGGGTTCAAGCATTATGAATCGTCCCTCACTTATCAAGATCAGCTAACCGGCTTAGACTTTCGCCCCATGGGGTGTCCCCAGTTACGACTTGGTCCTGAAATTATCTACCTACTAGATAAATCGAGGCCATGTAGGGTTAAATAATTCACTTATATGGAATAAGTGTTTTCTGGGATCCAACTATGATGACTATTTTCTACATCTGTATGACTCATCATTCAGATATTTTTGTTTGTTATAATTTAAAATATTACCCTAAACAATAAGATCAAGACTTACCTTTCATATTCAAGAACCCGCATGATCTACAAGAGATTGGAGGACAAGGAATTTAGGGGAACACTACGAGAAGAGGTCCTGAAATCTTTCATCCCCTAGGACTTACCCGTCAGGGTAAGTCTCATCGACAAAACAAGTCCACGCTACCAATCCTTGGAATCGCCCCCTGCATGCCCTATAAAATTGCGTCAAGGGCATCATCGTTAGACTCTTGGCCATGAAAATGCGCTTTCTCATCGGCACGGATCACTTCAGGGAACACCGCCTTGAAGGGGGTTACTTCGTCGACAAGTCCCTGCTGATTTCTGACATTCTCAACGGTTCCAAAGTGACGCTCTTGCCGCGCCCAAGGCGCTTCGGCAAAACCCTAGGCATGACCATGATGAGGGCCTTCTTTGAACAGAAC